>Ga0123338_10005756_pt1 | contig 10535 bp, 11 predicted proteins | sample grotaG_FD_89793 | JGI IMG/M metagenome (GOLD analysis project Ga0123338, IMG submission 89793) | Glacier valley bacterial and archeal communities from Borup Fiord, Nunavut, Canada, to study Microbial Dark Matter (Phase II) -... | ecosystem: Environmental > Aquatic > Freshwater > Ice > Glacier ...
CGGGTTGATGCGGTTGTGCATTTTGCCGCCGAGTCTCATGTCGATCGTTCCATCACCGGACCGGAACTATTTGTTCGTACGAACGTGCTCGGCACGCAGGTTTTGCTGGAAGAGAGCCGCAAACATTGGCAATCCGGGGCCGTCGCCGATTTCCGTTTTCTTCAGATATCAACTGATGAAGTCTATGGCAGTCTGGGTGATACCGGCTACTTTACCGAAGAAACGCCGCTGTCGGCAAACTCGCCGTATTCAGCGAGCAAGGCCGGTGCCGATCTGCTGGTGCGTGCATACCATGAAACATTCGCTATGCCGACCCTGAATACCCGCTGCTCCAATAATTACGGCCCCTATCATTTCCCGGAGAAGCTGATTCCGCTCCTGATCCACAATATCATCAACAAAAAGCCGCTGCCGGTCTACGGTGACGGATTGAATATTCGCGACTGGCTGCATGTCCGTGATCATGCCGTGGCGGTCGAGACCGTTCTGAAAAAGGCAACGCCCGGCTCGGTCTATAACGTCGGCGGTAACAACGAATGGAAAAATATCGACATCGTCAATCTGGTCTGCGACCTGCTGGACGGGCGTCTCGGCCGTGCGAGCGGTGAGAACCGCACATTGATATCCTTTGTCAAGGATCGCCCCGGCCACGATCGCCGCTATGCCATCGATGCCTCCAGGCTCAAAGCCGATCTCGGCTGGAGTCCGTCATATACATTTGAACAGGGGATCGCCGAGACGATCGACTGGTATCTTGCCAATCAGGAATGGGTGGCTGGGGTTACTTCCGGTGCGTACCGCGAATATTATCAGAATCAGTATGGCGGAGGTGTCTCTTGATCCTGGTTGTGGGAGCAAACGGTATGCTGGGGCACGACCTGATGGCGCTCCTGGGCGACAGAGGGCACGGTATTGACATCGCTGACATCGACATTACCGAGCCCGAATCGGTGATGACGGTTATCGCTGCTCTGAAACCGGAGGTGGTGGTTAATTGCGCCGCCTATACCGATGTGGATGGCTGTGAAAGCAACACCGAGACGGCTATGGCGGTCAACGGTGAAGGGGTGGCGTACTTGGCGATGGCCTGCCGGGACATCGGCGCCTTGCTGGTGCAGGTCAGCACCGATTACATTTTCGACGGCGGCAAGGGTACGCCGTACGTCGAGGATGACGCCCCGTGTCCGCTCAGTGTCTACGGTGAATCAAAGCTGGCGGGAGAAATGAACGCAGCGTTCTGCCCGCAGCATCTGATCGTGCGGACGCAGTGGCTGTATGGCCTGCATGGCAAGAATTTTGTCGAGACCATGCTCCGCCTGGGGGTTGAAAAGGATGAGCTGGCCGTGGTTGACGATCAGATCGGTTCGCCAACCTGGACCGTGGATCTGGCGCGGGCAATCATTGCGCTGATTGATGGCGACTGCCGGGGGATTTATCACGCAGCCAATTCAGAGTACTGTTCGTGGAACGGGTTTGCCAAAGCGATCTTTGAAGAAGCCGGTTTAAACGTTGCGGTTAAGCCGATGACAACCACGGAGCTGAATCGTCCGGCCAGGCGGCCGCTCTATTCGACCCTGGAATGCAGTAAATTGACCGTTGACACCGGTTTTTACCCGCAAGCGTGGCGTGATGCACTGCGAGAATATCTGAAGCTTCGAACCTCTAATTAGTTTTGAAAGGATCTATTATGGAACGTGGCGAACGCCCGTGGGGTACCTATACCGTTCTCGATGAGAACACGAGTTATAAAATAAAGCGTATTGAAGTCCTGCCCGGTCAGCGTCTGTCGCTGCAGAAGCACCACCATCGCAGTGAACACTGGATCGTGGTGTCCGGCACCGCGCTTGTTACCTGCGGTGAAAGCCAGCAGACAGTTAACGTCAATGAGTCGACCTTTATTCCGATCGGACAGAATCACCGCCTCGAAAATCCGGGCAAGATACCGCTCGTGATCATTGAGGTTCAGAGTGGTGAATATCTGGGTGAAGACGATATCGTCCGCTTTAATGATGATTACAATCGCTGCGAAAGCCTGGAAGTTGAATAATCCAAACTCCTACATACGTTCGCTGCTGCTCCTTTGCTCTGTCTGTCTGCTGGTCATCACTGCGGGATGCGCCGCCTCTTCCACGACTATGATCGAAGAGGAGGTCGTAACCAATCCTAAGCCGATGTACAGCTACACGTCACTCGTGATCCGGGACCTTGAACTGAAGCGGGAATTGTATTCCGATTCTCCTCATGCCGAAATGAGTCAGCGCGACCTTCGCTATGAAAAGCTCCCCGGCGAGTTGTCCGAGCATATCGAGCGCTATATCAAGTCTCGCCGCATCTATAAAAATATTTCCCGTGACCGGCAACCGGATGCTTCGACACTGCTGCTGACCGGGAAATTCATCCGACTCGGACGCTTCAAAATATCGGTTGTCGTCAGCTTGCGCGATGGCGCCAGCGGCCAAGAGGTGGCTTACTTCCGTCAGACACTGTGGGATGTCCTCGATACTACCGACTCGATAAGCCAGCTCGGGCGCGAAGTAGCAGATTTTATCGGCCGAATTCAATACAAATAAGGGGAGATACTCCATGTATGTTGTCATTTTGGCTGGAGGATCAGGGACCAGATTCTGGCCGCTTTCGCGGGCCGCCCGCCCCAAGCAGCTTATTTCAATCACCGGTGACCGAAGCATGCTGCAGAGAACGGTCGAGCGTGTCCTGCCGCTCCACCCGAAGCGGATTCTGATTATAACCAACCATCTGCAGGCGGATGAAACCGAACGCCAGATGCAACCCTACGACTCGGTCCCGATTGACATCATAGCCGAACCTGCCGCACGCAATACCGCCCCGGCCATCGGCCTGGCTGCCGCACTTATTGCCGCCCACGACCAATCCGGAATCATGGCTGTCCTACCCGCCGATCATTTCATAAAAAACGAAAGTATGTTGCGAGATACGCTGGTTTTTGCGGGGAAGGCTGCTCGCAACGGTTTTCTGGTGACGCTTGGCATTTTGCCGTCACGCCCGGAAACCGGATACGGGTATATCGAAGCCGGGATGGATACACACAATGGGGGTCCCGAACAGGGGCCGTTCCCGGTCAAGCGCTTCGTTGAAAAACCGCCGCTAGCAGAGGCGCTGCGCTATCTGGAGGAAGGGAACTATTTCTGGAACAGCGGCATGTTTATCTGGCGGGCCGACACGATTCTGGCGGAGATGGGAACATTCATGCCGGCTCTGCATGTTAAGCTCGCTCAGCTGATGCAGTCCGGAGTTTCGCGTGAACCTGCCGGCCTGAAGGCTCAGATTGCTGCTCTCTACCAGGACATCGAGAGCGTTTCGATCGATTACGGGATTATGGAAAAATCGTCCAGGGTTCAGATGGTACCGGTCGAGATGGGGTGGAGCGATGTCGGGAGCTGGAGCGCTCTACCGGAGGTGCTCGAGCCTGACGCTGACGGGACGGTCTGTGTCAATGCTGCCGAGCATATTGCTGTTGATTCCTCCGACTGCATCATTTACTCCGACGGGAGAATGGTTGCTACGGTCGGCGTCCACAACATTGTGGTTGTAGCCACACCGGATGCCATTCTGGTCTGCCACAGCGAGCGATGCCAGGATGTGAAAAAGGTGGTTGAACAGTTGGGCGCCGGCGGCCTGACCGACTACCTATAGTGCCGTTGACCTGAACAGAAAGTTTTTTTGAGCCTATTGTCAACCTTGTACCATGAGCCGGTTAACCAGTTAAAAGGGCAGTATGCAAAGAACCGTACAGGACGAACTTGAAGATATCAGAAGCCGCGGACTGCTCCGGAGCACCAGAGTAATCAGCGGTCGGCAAGCGGCGCGCGTTACGTGCAACGGGCACGATGTCCTGTTGCTCTGTTCCAATAATTATCTTGGATTGGCCGATCACCCATCCCTGGCGGCGGCTTCAATAGCTGCTATTCAACAGTATGGGACCTCGAGCGGCGCCTCCCGGCTGGTGTCCGGGAGTATGGAGCTGCACGAACGGCTTGAAGGTGCCATCGCCTCCTTTAAGAAAAGTGAGGCGACGCTCCTCTTCAACAGCGGCTATGCCGCAAATACCGGCATTATTCCGGCTCTGGTCGGCCGGGGGGATGTTGTCTTTTCCGATCGCCTCAATCATGCCAGCATCGTTGACGGAATTCTGCTCTCCGGGGCACGTCTGGTGCGCTATCGCCACAACGACCATCGGCAGCTGGCCGCGCTCATGGAAAAACATGCCAAGGGGCGTCGTTTGATCGTCACCGATGGCGTTTTCAGCATGGATGGCGACATCGCTCCATTGGCTGAACTGGCCCAACTCAAACGCAACCATGGGGCTCTCCTTATGGTCGATGATGCCCATGGCTGCGGTGTCCTGGGAGAACAGGGGCGGGGGAGTGCCGAACTGCGTGGCGTCGGGAGTGAGGTCGATATTCAGATGGGAACATTTGGCAAGGCGCTGGGGAGTTTTGGGGCTTATGCCGCTCTTTCGGCCGAATTGCGCGATCTGTTGATCAACCGCGCGCGCAGCTTCATATTTTCAACCTCTTTACCCCCTTCGGTGTTGGCAGCCTCGCTGGCTGCCGTCGAACTTGTGCAGACGCCGGAGGGGGACCGGTTGAGGAAACAGCTTTGTGCCAACAGCCGCTTCTTCCGGGACAGCCTGGCAGAGGCCGGTTTCAGGATACCTGACGGCTCGACCCAGATTGTGCCGATCGTCATCGGTTCTGCCGTTACCACCATGCAGTTTTCAGAAGCGCTGCTGGCAGAGGGGCTCTATGCCCAAGGGATACGTCCTCCGACGGTTCCGGCCGGCACCTGTCGTCTCCGGTGTACACTGATGGCTACTCATACGCAGAATGACCTCGCCGATGCAGTTGAGCGTATCTACCATGTCGGTCGTCGCCTTGGGGTCGTGTGATGTCATGGTACCTGAACCGCAAAGGGGAACGGCTATGGTATGAAGACGAGGGGGGAGGGTGCCCCGTTGTGCTTGTACATGGCTGGTGCATGTCCTCAGCGGTCTGGAAGTATCAGTTCGATGGCCTCGCCGCTTCAATGCGGCTTCTGGCGCCCGACCTCCGCGGTCACGGTCGCTCAAATGGCGTTTCCGGCGGTCTGGATTTCGAAACTTTTGCCGAAGATCTGGTTGACCTGTTTGATCGGCTGGATCTTGCGAAGGTTGTTCTGGCCGGCTGGTCGATGGGCGCACAAATAGCGCTTCAAGCGTCTGCTGAGCTGTCAGGCAGGCTGGCCGGCATTGTGCTGGTCTCTGCAACCCCCCGTTTTACCGCATCAGATGATTTCCCTCATGCTCTTGCACGTAATGAAGTCATCGGGATGCGGCTCAAGGTGCAGCGCAACACGCAGCGCGCGGTGGATGGTTTTTATGCCCGCCTGTTCGCAGCGGGTGAACTTGAAAACCACCCCTCCGCCGCAGAAATCAAACAACTGCTCTCGGCAATAACGCCCCCGGATACCGCCGCCGTGCTTGATGCACTTGATGCGCTTGCCGGGGCAGACATGCGCAATCTATTGGCCACGATTTCCGTTCCGACTTTGATTCTGAATGGTGCATTAGACCAGATTTGTCTGCCGCAGGCGTCATGCTATCTAAAAGCCCGCATTCCGGACTCCCGGCTGACCGTTTTTTCGGACTCCGGACATGCACCTTTTTTGACGAAGAGTGATCGATTCAATGCCCAAATTATCCGGTTCGTAAGGAGAGTCTGTGAACAGAATGCCTGATACCGGCAGGATAGCGGCAGCATTTCATCAAAAAGCTGTCGAATATGATCAACACGTTCTTGTACAGAAGCGGGTTGTGTCAAATCTGACCAGATCAGTCGAGCTGCATCTTAGCCAGCCACCAGAGCATATCCTCGATGTCGGGACAGGCACTGGAGCGCTGCTTGAACGGCTGCACTCAATCTATCCGGATGCTCGACTGACGGGAGTTGATATCGCTCTCAATATGTGTCTTCGTACGCTGCAAAAACTGAATAATGCTTGCCAGATTGTTAACGGTGATGCCGAATACCTTCCGTTCAGAAGCGGAACATTCGATCTTGTCGTGTCGGCGTCTGTGCTGCAGTGGGTGGGTAATTTATCTGCTGTCCTGCATGAGTTGCAGAGAGTCGTGCACCCTGGCGGGAGCATCACTCTGGCTTTTTTTAGCCATGGCACGCTTGATGAGCTGCAGCACTGTTTTCGGGATGCGGTCGGTCGGTGCTGTGGGGACAACGGTCAAAAAAGAATTTCCCGTCTGCACGGTTTCCGGACTGTTGACGACGTGAAGTTGATTTTAAACGAAATGGATTTTGAACGGATTGTTGTCACGGTTGAAACCGAAGTCGACTGGTACGAAGATCTGCACTCGCTGCTGCGATCAATAAAGAGCATCGGAGCCGGAACTGTATCGGGGGGCGATGGTGGTGGCTTGGGTTGGAGGGGGATATTGCAGGAAACTGCCCGGCTCTATCGGGAACGGTATGGAGAGAACGGCAGGATTCCTGCTACGTATAAAGTCCTTTATCTCTCTGCTCACGTCAGGTCATAAGCAAATGTTTGATTACAACGGTTGAAACTGTTCCGGGTTATAAGGAACTGATGATTTTTTTAGCAAATTCATTGATAACGCTGTAGTGCACTTCAACCCCTTCCCTCTTGCCATCAATTATTCCCTTGTTCTTAAGCAGTGCCAGATGTTGCGAAACCGTTGCCTGCGGCAGCCCGAGACATTCCCAGATATGCTTTACGTTGCACTCATGAGTACAGAGCCCTGCAACGATCTTCAGGCGGATCGGGTGCCCAAGTACTTTTAATACCTCTGCTTCTGTTGAAAAATTTTTATCTTTATCAAAGGCCATTATTCCGGCTCCCATCATTTTTTGATTATCATATATATGGAATGTACGCTCGTCAATCTAAAACTGGATTTTAATAGGTGAGTGCTGACGTGGAAACCTATCAGCCATACAACCTGTCACTCAGATGGCAGGCCGCCGTATGGCCGCTCGCATGTTCAACCATTTCCGGAACCTCGTGGCGGCAGAGATCAACCGCATGACGGCAGCGTGGATGAAATCGGCACCCGGACGGGATCGACAGAGCAGACGGCAGGTCGTCCCGCAATAAGACGCCCTTGGAGGCGTCTGACGAGTGAACGCCTGGAATTGCGGCGATGAGGGCCTCGGTATACGGATGTCGGCAGCGGTGAAACAGCTCTGAAGCGGGTCCGCACTCAACAACCGCTCCAAGATACATGATGATAATCCGGTCGCAGATGTGACGTAATACCAGCAAGTTGTGTGAGACAATCATCATGGACAATGCAAAATCAAGTTTCATCTGCAGCAGAATATTGATTATCTGGGCTTGAATCGAAATATCGAGAGATGAAACCGGTTCATCGGCGATCAGGATATCTGGAGAAGCAGCCAGGGCACGCGCAATGCCGATGCGTTGCCGCTGTCCTCCCGAAAACTCATCGGGAAAGCGATTGACGGCATCGCTCTGTAACCCGACCGCCGCCATGAGACGGTCGAGCTCTGCGCGTTGCAGCGGAGCAGACATGCCGGCGATCTTGAGCGGTTCAGATATGCTGTCGCCAACCCTCATGCGAGGGTTCAGGGATGAAAATGGATCCTGAAAGATCATCTGGGTCTTACGCCGGAAAATGGTGCGATCATCATGCCCCAGTTGGCCCAACGGCACCCCCCTGTAAAGCACACTACCCCCGTCTGGTGTCAGAAGGCCGGCCATGACCTTTGCCAGGGTGGACTTGCCGCAACCGGATTCACCGGCAATCCCGAGCGTTTCACCGGCAGAGAGATGCAGGGATACCCGATCAAGAGCGGTCAGAAAGCGGGTTGAATGACTCTTTCCGGCAACCCTGAACGTTTTATGCAGATCGACAGCAGTGAGAAGAGGTGTGTCGTTCATGAACATTTCCAGCAACGAAGTAAATGATCCGGTGCGATTTCGCGAAGATCCTGAGATTCTGCGCGGCATCTGGCCGATGCGAGCGGACATCGCTCTGCGAAGCTGCAGCCGCCAGCAGACGCTGTCCTGATGTTCATTTGGCCGGGCAGGGTAGGCAGCGGTCTCCCCGGCTCAGCATATTGAGGCAGAGAAGCCAGGAGCGCTTTTGTATACGGGTGTCGGGGAGCGGTCAGCAGAGTGTCAGTCGGGGCGGACTCAACCACCTGGCCGGCATACATGACGGCGGTATGGTCGGCACGTTCGGCCACAATACCCAGATCATGCGTAATAAGCAGGATCGACAGTCCGCTCGATCTTCTCTGAGCATCGAGAAGTTCCAGTATCTGCGCCTGAATAGTGACATCCAGGGCTGTAGTTGGCTCATCGGCAATCAGCAATGAGGGGTGACACGCCAGGGCCATGGCAATCATGACCCGCTGTCGCATGCCGCCGCTCAGCTGGTGCGGGTAGTCGTTCATCCGCTCGCCGGCTGACGGAATGCCGACGTTTGTCAACAGCTCTATCCCGCGCTCCTGAGCATCACGCCGAGATAAACCCATATGCAGAATCAGCGGCTCACAGAGTTGGTCTGCAATTCGCAACACCGGATTGAGCGAAGTCATCGGTTCCTGAAAGACCATTGAAGCCCGTCGCCCCCGGATGTTTCGCAGAGCCTCTTCCGGGAGCTCTAACAGATTTTGCCCTTCAAAAACAATTTCCCCTGAACTGATAAACCCGGGTTGCGGAACAAGCCGCATAATAGAGAGAGCCGTCATGCTCTTTCCCGACCCGGATTCCCCTACAAGCGCCAGTACGGATCCTGCCGCCAGGGAAAGAGAAACCCCCCGGACGGCGTGAAAGATGCCTCGTTCCGTCGGAAAGGAGACCTGCAGGTTGTGTAGTGAGAGCAGTTCTGTCACGGAAAATTCCCAGGTAAACCAATAAAATATGAGCAAGCAGAGTGCGTGATAATCACATGCATTAGTAACTATTGCTGATTGTGGATTGAGCAGATGTAACCATACAGTATAGATACCAAATTGTACAATATTGATCATAAGGCGAAAATGTTCAAAAAAAACAGACAATCAAAAAAATTGACACAACGCAGCATTATATGTTTCTATCTTCAGGTTTTGCAACCATTGTACCGTATGCGCATACTTGTCCTTCTGACGCTGGCGACGACCGTTTTGTCGTGGTCGGGGATGAACAGGATAAATGCAGCCGTTCTGGATGAAACCATCCGGGTTGCTATTGTTAAATCAGCTTCCCAAGTGACGGTGGCTGGTGACGGACTCCTTGTGACTAATGAGACAGGCACCCCGCTTCTCATATCGTTTCCCGCTACGGTTAAGGCTGTGAAGGATGGTTTACTGGTTGAGGGGAAACTGTTCCGGCGACTGTCGTTTTCCGCTTCCTCTGCAGTGTACGTGAATAATAAACCGTACCGGGGGATTGCAGAGCTGTCCGTGGCAGACAAGGGGGTTCTGGTGGTAAACCAGTTGCCGCTTGAGGAATATCTGGTCGGACTGATTAATTGCGAAATATCTTCTGCGTGGCCGATTGAAGCGGTAAAAGCCCAAGCGATAATCGCCAGAACATATGCTTTAAATAGAAAAATGGCCCGTATGACCTCCCCGTATCATCTGGAATCATCGGTTATTGATCAGGTGTATGAGGGGTGTCTGATCGAGGACAGCCGTGCCCGTCGCGCGGTTCTTGAAACTGAAGGAGAGGTGCTGACATTCGGCGGCGGTATCATTCAGTCTTTTTACCACTCCAGTTGCGGTGGGCGCACCGAAGCGTCCGAGAATATCTGGGGTGCTTCGTTGCCGTATCTCAAAGGTGTTGAATGTCAGTATTGTCTGACTTCACCCACGGGTACAGCCTGGGAGTACAAGCTTTCTCTGAAAGAGATTGAAGAGCGACTGCGGTCCGGCGGACATAACGTGTCGGGGCTGTACGATATAAAGCCGGGAGCGGATAATTCGCGAGGCCGCCTGAAACAGGTTTCCCTGTTGGCGTCAAAAGGCGGCGGCATGATCAGTGGCGAACAGTTTCGCAAGGCTGTCGGGTATGGTGTCATAAAGAGTACCCGCTTTACCATGAAAAACTCGAAGAACGAAATCAGCTTTTCTGGGAGCGGCAACGGGCATGGCGTCGGGTTATGCCAATGGGGTACCAAACAGCGTGCGCTCGACGGTTTTTCCGCTGGAGAAATTCTTTCCTATTACTACCCCGGCACGGAGTTGAAAAAGCTCTCTGATATTCGTTGAATACAGGATTAAAATCAGGGATTTATTGCAGGGATTAAATGCTCGTCAAGGACTTTACCTTTCATCTGCCGCAGGATTTGATTGCCCGTCACCCGGCCGCAAAACGGGACGGCTCTCGTTTAATGCTGCTCGACCGCACGTCGGGATCAATTGCTGAAGATACGTTTTGTAACCTTCTGCTGCATCTGCGGACGGGTGATCTGCTGGTTATGAACGATACACGAGTCATACCGGCCCGGTTGTTCGGACGCAAGCCCACCGGCGGCA
>Ga0123338_10005757_pt1 | contig 10533 bp, 12 predicted proteins | sample grotaG_FD_89793 | JGI IMG/M metagenome (GOLD analysis project Ga0123338, IMG submission 89793) | Glacier valley bacterial and archeal communities from Borup Fiord, Nunavut, Canada, to study Microbial Dark Matter (Phase II) -... | ecosystem: Environmental > Aquatic > Freshwater > Ice > Glacier ...
GCTTTGGCACTGCTAGCTTGACAAGTTACTTCAGGGGATTTAGAATTTCAAATGTTTAGATACTTGACGCAAAAAGTAACCAAAAAAGTCAAGAAATTCCGCAAGCTATCTGCACACATACCCGCCACACGCCCGCCGTAATTTCAGGCTTACACCTTCTAATTCTTGCTTTCTTTTATTCATATCTTGCTTCTTTTTATTATTTTCAAATTAATTATGTAATACTTAAATGCCTATTTAAAATTATCAATATTGAAGTTCAAAAATAATTTTTTTTCATTTTTAAAAAATAATTCTTCTTTAATTGAAATTACATTTACCGATCAAATTCCTTCTAAGATTGAATTAGAGTTTCTACCTACAATAGTCGAAAAATAGCGGTTTGGAAAATTCAATTTTCTTCACCAGGAATTCTAAGTGCCCCGCACCCGTTATTTTTCCAATCGAATTTCATCCTAAAGTCATATTTCCAAGTCGGTTGATATGTTCAAACCGAGCAGGTTAATCATCTTCATCTATATGAAAACTCATCAATGGATGATGCATTATAAGCATGAAAGGCTGCATGATGCCTTAGCGGATATGCCTCCGCACGAATTCGCATTGGAATGTGGATAACAATAGCAAAAGATTTAAACTTGAATAAACAAAAATACCTACCTTTGAACTGTCCTAATTATGGGAAGCTTACATCATTTCTTCTTTGTTTGTCGGGAAGGCCTCTCCCATTAAAGCTACCAACATAATCTAAAATCGTTACATTATCCCCTTTTGAAAATAATTCAACATTTCCTCTTATTAATCCTATTTCATTTTTAGCGATTTCTATATTGCTTAATAGTAGATCTACTTCTTCATCACTCATGTTCGATCCTTCTATTCTTGTAGGCACCTATACTACGCACCGTTGCAATAGATTTAAGTTGCTTTAAAGTTTGATATTCTCGTTTTTCAATTGCGGTCCATGAGGCATCGAAACAATCAATTACTTACAAGTATTAATAATTCCCGGTCAAGTATAATCTCAAGATTATGGTATGCTATTTTTCATCCCCCAAAGGTATGAAATGTAATGTATAATTTTGATACGATTTGATACGAAAATATACACTTTTGATACTGTCTAGATGGTGTTAACTTATTAATGAGGTTATAAATTTTTTTTTGACAAAAACATTTAAAATTTATAAATAATATATTTAATATAAATAATATATTTAATATAAATAATATATTTAATATAAATAATATATTGTTATATAAATAATATATTTAATATAAATAATATATTGTTATATAAATAATATATAATATATTTGGCATATAACTTATATTTCATATATGACAAATATAATAAGTATTGTTTCTAATAAGGGCGGAAATGGAAAAACTACAACAACGCTTAATTTAGCCGGTGCTCTGAATGAAAGAGGATTAAAGGTTTTATTAATTGATGCAGACCCACAGTCTAACCTTTCTACTGTATTCGGACTTACTAATAAGTCTGAAAATATTAAGAGTCTGGGTCATATATTGTTAGATTTAATAAATATTAATGACGCAATCCTCCATAATAATGAAATGGATCTTGATATAATTACTGCATCAAATCAAATGTATGACTTGGAATCAGTAATTTTTTCTAAAGAATTCTCATATGATTTTTTAAATGAAAGACTTGCACAGTTAAAAATTAAATATGATTTTATTTTGATAGATAACGCACCTTCGCTAGGTACATTTTTTACTAATAGCCTGGTTGCTTCAAATTATATATTAATTCCAGTGGTTGCTGAGTTCTTCTCATATGAAGGCTTAGAAAAATTACATAGTCATTATTTAAAAATTAAACAAAAGGCAAATCCAAATCTCGATTTACTTGGACTTTTAATAAATAATGATTCAAAAAATGGAAGGACTATTATTGGAAAAACGATTAAACAAGAAATCAGGAATGCCTTCCCCTCTAAAATTTTTAAAACCGAATTAGGTAGTTATATATCTATTATTGAAAGTCAAAATGATGGGAAGAATGTTTTTAAATATGCTCCTAATAGTAAAGTTACAGACCAATACAGGGAATTAGCAAAGGAAGTTTTAAGTAAAGTAATAAAATAGAGTAATTTATATTTCTTATATATCAAATATGAGTTATATAAGAAATATATGTAATATAAATTTTATATATTATGGAAAATAAGAAATCTTTTAAGATTAAAAGTCTAGACTTAAATAATACATCCGAACTGATTGAGAGGGTTGAGTTAAAAAACGATACCGCATTTGCAAGCGTAAAGGATAAAACCTCTGAATTAGTTAAAACCGCTAAAAAGTCGGGAAGGCCTTCAAATGATATAAAACGGTCACCTACATTATACAGCTTGCAACCTAAGATAAAAAAATTTATCGAAGTACATTCTCTAAAGGATGGATATAGGCATAATAACGAATATCTAGAATATATTATAGAATTTTATGCAAAGCACATGAACTATGAAATTAAATCAAGCGATGAATTAATTAGATAAATGAAATTTTAGTTTCATGAAAGGGAATGATAACATTGAAATAGAAAATTTTAAGAGAATAGATTTTGTAAACTTTGTATTATCAAATGGGTACAAAATATTAGAAAGCAAAGATTCGAAGAACTGGAGGGTTGTATATAGTGAAATTTATGCAGATCAACTGATAATTCATAGGTATGTTGATTCTGGGTTTTACTTTTATTTTAACATTTATGATTCTGGCGACAAAGGAACAATTATAGATTTTCTAAAAAACCGCAACAAATTTAATCTCGGCCAAGTAAGGGTTTTTTTAAGAAAGTATGAACCTAATTCTAATCAAGTCTATAAAGGACAAAAACCCCTAAAGAAATTTAATTATATAAAGTCCGCTTTAAGCGATTTAAGCTATCTGTTATTTAGAGGATTAAATGATCAAACAATTAATCACGCAGCGTTTAAAAACAAGGTATTAAACAATATTGTTTTTGATATTGAAAAGAAAATCGAATATATAAATATTGCTTTTCCTTTACTTGACGAAAATAATTTGATAATTGGGCTAGAGCAAAGAAATACTGTTTATAATCAGATTACGAAAAATGATTGGGATTATAAAAACATCGAAGGCGCTAAAGGGTTATGGGTTAGCAACCCAACGATAGGAGAGGAGGGAGGTTCAATTGATAATTTGTTTATTTTTGAAAGTGCTATTGATGCCATGAGTTATCACCAATTATACAATGAAGTAGGCTCAAATAATATTTATGTTTCAACTGCAGGAAGCTTTTCCGAAAAACAATTAAATATTCTACAGAAGTTAATTTATAAAATTCAACCAAAAATTGTTTGCTTAGGAAATGATAATGATTTAGCGGGAATAAGGTTTAATATAAACTATTTAGGCCAATTAATTAACCATACTAATTTAAAAAATAAAAATAATAATCACCAATTACTACGCATTAAATTATTATTAAACGGTGAAAATAAATGTAAAATAATAATTAAAACTCTTGCGGAAAAATGGGATATAATAAAAGAGAATGATTTTATTAATAACCAACAAAACAATTGGTATATTAATTATTTACTAGACAATATTGTTGACGCCGAATGTTTGATAAATAATAATCGTGAAAGTTTGATACCAATTATAGATTTTATAAAAAGTATAAAATCTTTAGAACAATTTAAAATCAGCTTCCCTAATTTAAAAGATTTTAATGATGACCTAATGGCTCTACTAACTATTTAGATAATGATATCCCTAACGATGTAAGTAAATATCCAGAGGGACTTTCCGCCTTTATATGGCCTGTTTTATATTGATACCACCAACTATAAAACTCTGCTTGTTTCTCATTTATTTTAAATATTAAATCCTCTCTTATTATTCCAATTTCTTTCAAATTAGCCCTTAAACGTATATACTTTTCATCGATTTCTTTGTCTTCAAATGGTATCGGGAGCTGTTTCGGAGATTGTTTATTAATAAAAAATCTAATTTTTGTAAAAGACCTACCCTCTTTCATTAATTCATAATCAATCAATAAATCCGTATGTTCGTTAATTTGCTTTTTGGCAATGTCTAAAACAAATTGTTTAAACTGACTAATTTGAGAAAATTGCTCAGATTCAATCCCATTAGGATCTTTAAGCTTAAGCATAATTTTAAAATAATCAATAGTAAAGGTTTTAGAAACTCCAATATCTTTCCACTGAGAACAAATTTGATAAATCCTCTTGGCAAACTTACTTGTCAGCTTTAATGCAGAATGAAGTTGGTACGATGTGAAATTATTTTTTATGTCAAATAAGAACGGTAAAATACCTTCAGAAAGCTTAATATTAATTTTACCCTTTCCTTTGATATAATCGACCTGTTGAAACATCCATATTTGAGAATATATTTGATTTGCTTTATTTTCTACCTCAAACATTCTGCTTCCCATATCTTTAGTTGAATCCCACAACTGTTGATAGTTCCACTTACGGCCTGTGATGTCTTCCATTTCTTTAACGATAATCGTATATTTTGTTTCTGGCCCTCCATCATTATCCTTTTTAAGCTTGGCTAGTAAGTAAAAGACAATATCAAGCTGACAAGCTGTATAGTCATACCTCGCAGTAGTTATTGCATTATGCTGAATTATTTCTTTTTTTTCGTAATAAGTAAGATCCATTCTCGATATAATTTATACAATAATAATAATAGTTTTTGTAAAAACAGTTAAAAAAAACAGTATAATTATTATCCATGTTTTAATGCTTATAAAAACTGTTTTAATGCTTATAAAAACTGTTTATAAGCTTATGAAAACTGCTATTTAACTTATAAAAACTGTTTTAATGCTTATAAAAACTGTTATATATTACATATAAAATATTTATAATCAATTACTTATGGGCTCTTCAAATACAAATAAATATAAAAATACACAATTATTGTTTTGTTTTTGGGCAAAAGGGGAAAAAGTTTTAGGTAGTCCATTGTGACATCTTAATACTTATTTTTTCAAAATGTATTATTGGATCGACTTATAAAAACTGTTTTTAAGCTTTTTTTATAACTAATTTGATAAACGAAGGCTTTTTTTAATTTATTACTAAGTTACCTTATCAAAAATGCAATTATATAAAAACTGTTTATTCAAATCATTATATTTTGAATAAACAGTTTTTATAAGTAAAAATGGAAGTTATGGAAATTTAATTTGAAAAAATCATGACCTAATTAGCAATCAAAAAAATTAGATTGTGTTTAAGTTTACTGATTTAAAGCTTTGATTTTAAATTTATATAAAACTGCTTATCCATCTAACACCTTTATAAAATATTAATTGTTCATAAAAATTATAGATCTTCTAGTAGGTAAAATAAAAAACACTATTAAATGCTATCAATTTTGTCAATAACAGTTAAATTTATTATTATAATTTAATATTTTTATTGGGATTTGAATCCTTCAATTCAAAAGCATCTTTAAAGTCCCACACAATATGTTTATTATCAGAATTTTCATTATTAATTGAATTTGGCAATTCAATTTTGCTTGCAATAGGGATATTATACCTTTCAATAATTTTATAAATAGCTTACGAATAAAAAAAATCCTAAATCTTCAGAAATAATACTTGAAATTATCTGAACATAATAGTTTTTTGAAAATAAACTTTCATAATAAAAATCAAAAATTAAATGGCCTCTTTTCTTTCTTTTATGCTCTTAGGCATCTAAAATTATTTCTTTTGTTAGTGTCAGCTTCCCTAAAAGTTAGACATTTTAAATTAGGCCAAAAAGGGTTTAATTTAAATTTTAAAAAACCGGAAGATGAAAAAATTCACAGAAACAGAAATCCAAAAGATTTTAAAAGAAAACGAATCAGATGTACCCTTCGGAAACTTTCAAGGAAGTACGGCGTAAACCGCAATACAATTAGTAATTGGAAGCAAAAATACGGTGGCATAGAGGTTTCCGATATGCGGCGTCTAAAAATTGACAGAAGAGCATAACCGTTTAAAAAGATGTATGCCGATTTGAGTATGCAGCATCATGCCTTAAAGGAAGTAATGGAAAAAAAGTTTTAAAGCCTCTTGAAAAGAAACGTATCGTTTCCTATTCCTAGATAAAAGAGATCTTGTGGGTTATTAAAGAAGTGGAAAAGCTTCATAAGATAAATCCAATCTTAGCTTCGAAGTAATAAAAGATGTACTTCCAGTTGTTGAAGCATATAAAAAAGACAAAGATTCGGAAAAATTAAAATTGGCCATTGAAACAATCATTAAGTCAATAGAATCGTCAGATAACAACTTAAAAATTGATAAAATCAGCGTTCAGGATAAGCGAAGGATAAAGATAAAGGAGTTGGTATTTTAACTGCCTTGTTGAATGGTGCAAATAATGAACCAAGTAAAGAGGTAAAAAGCCATCACTCAAAAAATAAAAAGAAACTTAACTGAAACCTCTAAAAATAATTAATATTTAAACATTTTCATACACACATAAATAAGCTCTATTTTTCTAAACCATAATTTTAAGATTACTTAATTTCAGAACTAAAAAATTAAAATCATGGAAGATTCCAACTGCATCTACATAAAAATGTTTGATGCCAATGTCTATCCCACAGGCATGGGGATGAACAATTTCTAATGTTTTTGCCATAATAATGTTTTTATTAAAAAATAGCTTTAAAGGCCTTATATGTTATAAGTTTATAAATAGCATCCTGAACGGGAATACCAAAAATGGCATCACCAATAAAATCTTCATAAACATCAAGAACAAGGTTCCTAACAGGTAGTTTACACTAATTAGTAGCGCTGTTACTTCCTTATAAAGCATAGCAACTATACTTATTGTCCCTAACTAAAATCAACCGCTTTTCTCCGTGTAGACTTCCCTAACCGTAAAATGTCCCAAATGTCGTAAAGGAAATATGTTTCCTGCCGGCACACTTTACCATCCCAGAAAAGTCATTCAAATGAACCAAATCTACCCTTGCTGTCGGCTACCATTAGAACCTGAGCCAGGCTATTATTTTGGTGCAATGTTCATTAGCTATATTTTTAATACGGCTTTCGTCGTTGGGTTATGAATGGTAAGGTATGATGACATAATGTTATTAGTATTAATTGCATCCAATTACTTATCTTTAGTCCTCTACAAGAAAATAGAAAACATTAAGAAAATTTTAAAATTGAAATAAAGAAAGGAGCGACAATTAAGTCCCCAAAGTAGGAGACCTAAAATATAGAACATACGAACATAAAACGAAATATTTAACATTTAATATCTGATATGAATACATCTACCGAAAATGTAAATCTGGCTGCGGCTTTTCTGAGTGATATTCTAAATATTTACAAAGAGAAATCAAAAGAGAATTATGATATTCTATTAAAAATGACCGATGGATTAAACCTCTCCAATCCAATGAACATGGTACCCATTGAAGTCTATAATAAAATGTGCAATTGGATAGAGACCCAAATTGGTCAGGCAAATACAAGATTAGTTGGTAGGCAAATCGGTCGGACCGCTTTTGAAGCCATGAAATCATTTATGTTGGTAACAGATAAATCCACACCACTAGAAATAATGAAGGCATTGGTAACGGTGGCGAGTACTATGATCAAAGATCCAAGCAACAGAGGATGGGAAATTGTAGAATTTAGCGCAAAGCATATTATTATGAAGCGAACCCAAACATTTAACGGTACCCTTCAGTTTGGTTTGTTGGACGAAATCATTCGAAGGACGGGGGTGATAGCCCCAAAAATAGAATACCTTACTAGTGTTGCCAACGGAGATGAGTTTGATCTGTATAAGATTTCTTGGTTGTAAATAAGGTGGTTAGAGTATTTATATGTAGTATAAGGTTTCAATTACAACTTGAACATTTTATTTTAAATATCTTTATTATTCCTTAATAATTTATATGCTTAAACTTTTAAGGGAGCCCTATCCTTCTAAAGAAGTTACAAATGAAAATATAATTTCATCCATTGTAACAGGAGCTTTTATATTCTTGTTTCTCAAATTTTTCCAACCTTTTGGAATTAATAATTGGCAATATCCAAAAAAAGATCTGTATTTATTTATATATGGGTTAATAGCTACACTTACTATGCTATTTAATTTTTTTATCATTAAAAAGATTTATACAAAATGGTTTGAAGAAGAGGGATATACAGTTGGTAAACACATAATATGGTCTATTTACATGATTTTTAGCATTAGTATATTTAATTATATTTTTAGCTTATCCATTGGTTTAATGTCTATAGATGTTATTTCGGTTTGGAATATGTTTTTTATAACATTTTTAGTTGGTGTTTTCCCAACAGTTTTTTTTACTTTAACAGATTACCTTTATCAGCTTAAGAAATATGATACAAAAACTTTTATAACGAAAAAAAATATAAACTTTGGAGAAAGTTCAATTAATCAAATTGTTTTAAAAGCCGAAAACGGAAAGGATTTTTTTTCAACTAATTCAGAGCAATTGTTATATATTGAATCAAGTGATAATTACGCCACTATAGTTTATATTAATGATAATAAAATATTTAAAAAACTACTCAGAAGCAGTTTAAATAAACTAGATGAACAAATTTCATCAACAAAAATCATACGTTGCCATAGGTCATATATTGTTAATTTAAATGCAATAATTAAAATTACCGGAAACGCTCAGGGATATAAATTATTCTTTCATGTATTAGAATCACCCATTCCGGTTGCCAGAAAATTTACAAATTTGGTATCTGCTCATTTTAAAAAATAATCCATATTGATACTCATCCCAATAGAAATCCAAACAACCCATTTGCTTGTCATTAATCCCAGATTGACTTCAAAGAGCACATTAAAATATCAGGATTTAATTTAATTTTTAGTTTTGAAAGAAATTTATTTCAATTCTAATTTTTAAATAACATGAGCCTAATTCAAAAAATCGTATTAATCATCCATATTATCTCTGGATTCACAGCATTGTCCTCAGGTTTAGTTCCCATGCTAGTAAAAAAAGGAACCAGGACGCATGTAATTAGTGGATATATATTTGTGTTTGGAATGTATGGTGTTTCTTTAACATCAACACTAATGTTTATAGTTAAACCATATAACCCCTTTTTATTATTTCTGCTTTTTATTGGAATATTTAGTTTTTATTTAACTTATACTGGTATAAGTGCAATCAAGCATAATAAGGCGCAATATAAAATCAAAATTATGGATTGGGTTGCTGTTGGAACAATTTTAATTGCTGGAATAGCAATGGTGAGTTTTTCCATTTATTATTTATTACAACTTGATTATGTTTTTGCGATTTTATATGGTGTTTTCGGTTATTTGAGCCTTAGTTTGTTTTTTGGTGATTATAAATCTTTCATGAAATGGCGTGTATCTTCGCCTGAAAAAATGGCGTGGTTCTATAATCACATGAGTCGTATCTTAGGATCATACATTGCAACTTTTACTGCATTTTGTGTAGTAAATGTTCATTTTTTACCGCCCCTGATAGTGTGGTCGCTTCCAGGTTTAATTGGAGGAATTGGAATTACAATTTGGATAAGAAAATATAAAAAGAAATTTGAAACAGTTTCATTAAGCTAATTTTAAGTGTTATCAAATATAATTAACCTTTATGAAGATCTAACGTTCTTATTTGTACTTCTTTTTGCAAATCAATATTAAATTCATTTAAAATTTGATGTGCCTTGTCAAGTTCATCCAAAGTAGCAGTTAATTCAAATCTGCTACTTTCTATATCCATATGCTTCTGTCAATCGATTTTGCATTTGTAGCATTGTTGATTGAGTAGTTATTTCTTCAATTTTATCAGCAATTTCTTTGTCATTTTCTAAATATAGATTTTGTAAATGGGTATATTTCAAATAAAAATAAATTATACCACCTAAAAGCAATATTATGAAAAATAGTAATAAAATATTTGATGCATAATCAATTGAAGAGGAATATGTCAATAAAGACATTTCCACAGCCTCCTGTACCTAGTTTCAAACGATGAGAAGGTCATTACGAATTATCACCTTATACCAAAAACGGTGGAAGGTGGAAGAATATCATAAATCCCTCAAAAACAACGCTTCCCTATCTTCTTCACCTACAAAGACTGTCCAATCATGTGTTCATGTCTTTAATCGTTTATTGTAAACTAGAAATGCTAAAAAATTAAAAATGGCTTAAACCATTTTGCCCTTAAAGCACAGATATATACCAAAGCAATGGCATTAGCAATAGAAAAATTGAGAAACAAAAATGCAGGTATACAACTAATGATAAACTTTGCGTAACATCAGTTATAAGTAATTTCGTATTATCTAGAAAATATTTATCTATTTCGTAATAATACTTGTTAATAATTCTTACTTATTCATTTAAATTGATTTAGACTTTAAAATATATTTATAAATTTGAAATAGGCATTTAAGTATTACATAATTAATTTGAAAATAATAAAAAGAAGCAAGATATGAATAAAAGAAAGCAAGAA
>Ga0123338_10005758_pt1 | contig 10532 bp, 8 predicted proteins | sample grotaG_FD_89793 | JGI IMG/M metagenome (GOLD analysis project Ga0123338, IMG submission 89793) | Glacier valley bacterial and archeal communities from Borup Fiord, Nunavut, Canada, to study Microbial Dark Matter (Phase II) -... | ecosystem: Environmental > Aquatic > Freshwater > Ice > Glacier ...
CCTGTCAACAATTAAATCTTCTCTTCTAATCTCGGGTGCTCTTGCGGGGAATATAGTGCGTCTTTACTTCTAATCTGTTCATGTTTTAGAAATTTCAAATAATGTATCGAGTGATAAATTCACTCTTTATATATTTGAGAAAAGCTCTTAATTGATCTAAAATTGCGTGTTTAAATAAAGGTGATTTTAAAGCATTAATTTAACTAGTGCTAGTTTTAGATATGCAAAAGGTATACAGCACAAAAAACACACTTTATTTCCAATTACTGCTTCGCTTCGGAGCAGATCTAGTAATGTTACTTAGTATTATTCAAGTAGGATAGAGAAATTTCAATTATGCCAAACCGTAAGGCTCGGATTTATCAACCAGGATATATATACTGTTTCTATGTTGAGGGAACAAACTATTATAAAATAGGCGTCATCCGCAAGCAACCACACGAGTATCTGAAAGCTGAACGCCTGAAATACTTAAGTAGCAATAAGTCCTGGCGTCCACTTGTGATTGTTCACTCTGTTCCCGTTGATGACGTTTGGGAAAGCGAAAAGTCTTTACATAAATTTGCGGAATACCAAGTTGGTGACTGCGGTTTTGAGTTTGACCCGGAAACCTTGAACCAAGTCATTAATACAATGGAAGACTGTAAAAAGCATCCTCAGCGCAAAATAAATAATCAAAATCGTCGCCAACTGAGTCTGTCAAATCTCTCTTTGCCACCCAAAATTGGCACACTCGTCACCGCTGTTTACTACATGTGCGTATTATCTGGTTATGAGTTGAAGAATAAAACTTATCAAGATTGTCTTAATGCTGATGTTGACATTTGCAAGCAATCTAGTAAATAAGAAACATTTAGAGGAAAGTATATATTGGTTAGTAGCGCTTTAGCCTTCCAAATTCGGGGCGCTGTTCGCGCAGCGTGCCGTTAAGCATAACGCTACTACTAACCTAAGTTGACGCAATGCTTAATCCGCTTCACCGCCAACTACGACATCGCGAATTCGTAGACTGGGACCACCGCAGCCAACCGGCAAGCCGTTTTGTCCGCCTTTTCCGCAGCCACCGGATTCATCCCAGTAGAAGTCGTCGCCTAAAGCTTCGATGTCGGCGAGGGTTTGGAAGACGTTACCGGAGAGAGTGACATCACGGACAGGTTCGGCGATTTTGCCGTTGCGGATCATCCAGGCTTCACCAGCACTAAAAGTGAACATTTCACCGTTGGTCATACCACCTAACCAATTACTAGCATATACTCCTTCTTTGATGCCGCCAAATAAATCAGCAACAGGTGTTTTACCGCGTTCGATCCAGGTGTTGGTCATGCGAACTATCGGCGCGTAGTGATAGTTTAGACAACGGGCATTTCCTGTGGGTTCTTCATCCAAAGTGCCGGCGGTTTCACGAGAATGTAAACGCCCGACTAAAACTCCATCTTTGATCAGTTGCGTAGTGGTGGCAGGTGTGCCTTCATCATCGTACAAATAGCTACCGCGATGTCCGGGAGGTGCTGCACCATCAAAAATTTGCAGTTCTTCAGGTCCAAAGCGACGACCGAGAGTCATCACTTCTAGCAAGTCTGGATTTTCATAAGCCATGTCAGCTTCAGATAGGTGTCCGAAAGCTTCGTGAACGAATAAACCTGTCAGCACGGGGTCGATGACGACGGTGTAGGTGTCACCTTTGACCGGAGGTAATGATAAGGCGGCGACGGCTCTTTGGGCGGCTCCTTTGACTTGCTCGTCTAAATTGATTAAGTCTTCGTAGGCTTTACGCGTGCCATTGGTTTCTCTGCCAGTTTGCACGGTGTCACCATTTCTCGCAGTGGCGGCAAAGCGCATTTCCATATCTACCCACGATTGCTCGATGAGTGTGCCTTCGGAACTAGCAAGGATGACTCTTTGAGCACTGTCAGCGTAACGCACAGAGGTAGTGGTAATCCGTGAATCTACGCTTTTGATTAATTGGCTGTAGCGATCGCACAGTTGTTTTTTCTGAGCGATGGAAATATGACGAGGGTCAGTACCAACTAATGGTAGTTGACAAATTGCCTGCACAGGATCAACAGGAGCAAGAATCGTTTCTTCGTCACCGACGATCCGGGCGGCGATGATTGCTTCTTCGATGCGATCGCGAATTGTCTCTAACTGGTTAAAGCTACTGAGTCCCCAGCCACCTTTATAACAGGCTCGGACTTGTCCACCAATGGAAATGCCTTCGCTAAGGGTTTCTACCTTGTCGCCCCGCAACAAGATATCCGTACCTTCAGCTTCTTCGAGTCGGATAATCAGATAGTCTACACGGTGGGAGTAGCGGGCGATCAGCTCAGAAAGCAAATTTTGAGCATCAGCAAGTTTAGTCGGCATAAGTTATGAGGATGACATTGATCCATTGTGCTATTTTTCCGTCACTAGCTGCCACTATATATTCATTACCAGTTATGCTAATCTCCTGTTCGGGCAGACTGTAGCGTTGGCTTTTCAGTCATCGGCAATGAGATTATGTTATTTAAACTACCTAAAACTTCGGGGCTGAGGCTGGCAATTATTTCAGCGATCGCTTTCTTCACCTTAACTCTCATATTTACGCTTCACCGTTATTACACCTTTTACGCTTCTTTCGATCAAGGCATTTTCAATCAGATTTTTTGGAATAGCAGTCATGGCAGACTCTTTGAAAGTTCTCTTTCCTCAAGTTTGTCATCAAGCACAATGCACGATGGCGCAGCCGCTGAAGTTTATTATCGACATTTAGGACAACACTTTAATCCAATTTTCTTGCTTTGGTTGCCACTTTATGCATTATTTCCCGCAAATGAGACTTTAATATTTTTACAAGTTGCTTTAGTAACGGCGGCTGGGTTAGTTTTATACACTCTTGCACGGGAATATCTCCAACCGCAGCTTGCCGTTATCATCACAGTAAGTTTTTATTGTGCCAACACAGTCATTGGTCCAACTTTAAGTAACTTCCACGACATTTCCGCGACCCCATTATTGATCTTCGCCCTCCTACTAGCAATGGAAAAACGCCAGTGGTGGTGGTTTAGCATTTTGACTGCGTTGCTGCTAGGAGTGCGAGAAGATACAGGTGTAGCAGTGTTTGGCGTCGGCTTTTACATGCTGGCAAGTAAACGCTATCCCAAAATCGGGATTGCCGTGTGTGTCCTCAGCTTTGCTTATATGCTGGTGCTGACCCAAAAAATTATGCCTTTATTTTCGCAAGATGTCTCTCAGCGGATGATGATTGAGCGCTTTGGTCAGTATGCTAGTGGGAAAGAGGCAACACCGTCAGAAATCATTTGGGCAATTGTTAGCAATCCTGGACGCTTATTGCAACAACTTTTCTCCCCCTTCGATAAAAAATTCAAATATTTGCTGGGTCACTGGTTACCTTTAGCATTCGTCCCCGCGATTTCTCCCGCTGCTTGGTTTACCGCCGGCTTTCCTCTTCTCTACATTTTTTTACAACGTGGCGAGTCGCCTTTAGCAATCACAATTCGCTATGCTATGCCTGTAGTCCCAGGACTATTTTATGGCGCGATTATTTGGTGGTCATCAAGGCAAGAATTATTTCAGCAATCTTGGGTACGGCGTTTTTGGGCAATTTGTCTTAGTTTATCGCTGATATTTACTTTGACATCGAATCCCAACCGTACCTTTTACTTTCTCATGCCAGATTCGGTTCGTCCGTGGGTATTTGTGTCGTTACCACAACAATGGCATCATGTGACTCAGGTACTGCCATTGTTACAGCAGATTCAGCCGGATGCGAGTGTTTCTGCCACCACATACCTGATTCCGCAACTTTCCGGTCGGCGCGAAGTTATCCGTTTGCCGGATTTGGAGTTAAAAAATGATCAAAGGCAGGTGATAAAAGTAGATTATGCGATCGCGGACATGAAACAATTGCAAATCTATCAAGCAGCTTTCAAAGGCGATAGACATTTGTTGCAAGAACTTGTGAAATTAATTGATAAAATTACAAATAGCCAAGAATACGGAATTATTGGCTTCCAGGATGGGGTAATCTTGTTGCAAAAAGCTACAAAATCTCAAGCCGACGCCACAGCAGCTTGGTTAGAATTTCGGCAACAGTTAGTACCAATTTTACAGAAGCTAATCTAAGTATAGGGTGATACAAATATTACGCTGTAGACTAAAGTATTAATTAACTCAAGTATTCAGGAAATGGTACTTGAATGCGATCGCAACCATTTTCCCTACCCTAATGATATTTTTCTCTAGTTACCTGTGTTTTGTTATACTAAATTTCCAGAAAAACATAAATTAAGTAAATATACTTATTGTATTAAATGATCTATCTTTAGATAAATGTACATTTGTATATATATGTGTAATCAAGGAGAGTAAAAGTCAATGAAGATTTTGGTATTAACATGGGAGTTTCCACCGCGAATAGTGGGAGGAATTGCGCGACATGTGGCAGAGTTGTACCCGGAATTAGTCAAACTAGGGCACTCCATCCACTTAATCACACCCGAATTTGGTCAAGCACCACTATATGAAGTAGTAGAAGGAGTTCACGTTCATCGCATCCCAGTCAGGGCAGGTAACGACTTCTTCCACTGGATAGTCAACCTCAATGACAGCATAGGATATCAAGGAGCAAAGCTATTACAAGAAGAAGGACCCTTCGATCTAATTCACGCCCATGATTGGCTAGTCGGAGATGCCGCGATCGCTCTCAAGCATACCTTCAAAGTGCCCTTAATAGCGACAATCCACGCCACAGAACAGGGACGCCATAACGGCATTTACAACAATGACCACCATTACATCAGCGGCAAAGAAAAACTATTAGCCTTCAACGCTTGGCGGATAATAGTTTGCACCGACTACATGCGACGAGAAGCAGAAACAGCCCTAGAAAGTCCCAGAAACAAAATTGATGTAATTTACAACGGTATCAGACCAGAAAAAAAACAACACCATCCAAACTTCCACTCCCATGACTTCCGCCGTCAGTTTGCCGAAGATGACGAAAAAATAGTTTACTATGTTGGGCGGATGACCTATGAAAAAGGCGTATCAGTACTGCTAAACGCAGCCCCCAAAGTCTTACAAGCAATGGGACGTGTAAAATTTGTCTTAATAGGTGGTGGCATGACAGACCAATTAAAACGCCAAGCCTGGGATCTGGGGATTTGGCACAAATGCTACTTCACCGGCTTCATGGCCGACGACTACCTAGACAAATTTCAAACCGTCGCCGACTGTGCAGTTTTCCCCAGCCTATACGAACCCTTTGGCATAGTTGCCTTAGAAAGCTTTGCTGCGCGAGTACCAGTAGTAGTGTCCGACACAGGCGGATTACCAGAAGTAGTCCAACACACCAAAACCGGGATTGTCACCTGGACAAACAACGCCGACTCCCTCGCCTGGGGAATATTAGAGGTATTAAAAAATCCTAATTATCGGCAATGGCTAATAGATAATGCTTATGAAGATCTCGAAAGACGGTTTAACTGGCATAAATTAGCACAACAAACAGAGGGTGTGTATCAGCAGGTGGTCGCTGAGAGAAATGAGGTTGAGTGGTAAACGCGGAGGGCGCGGAGGAAGCGCAGAGGACCGCAGAGTAACTCCGCGAGACTTTGCGCTACCTCCTCCCCCTCTGCGTTTCAACAATTCCTCACGAGGTTGCGAAGACTCTCTATAGTCGCGATCGCTTGCCTAGCAACTATGTCAATCTCCTCTATAGTATTAAAACGCCCAATCCCAAAGCGAATTGAGGCATAAGCGAGTTCTGGGGAGTGTCCGAGGGCTGTGAGGACGTGGGAAGGTGCTGTTGTGGTTGAGGTACAAGCAGATCCGGATGAGACTGCCATGATTGATTGGAGTCCAAGTAATAATGCTGCACCGTCAACACCTTCTACGCTGATATTTAGGTTTCCGCTTAGGCGTTGGGTTGGGTGTCCGTTGAGGTGAATTCCTGGGAGTTGGGAGAGTTGTTGCCACAGTTTTTGGCTTAGTTGGGATATATGTTCGGTTTCTGTGGTTTGGGTGGCTAAGGCGATTTCTATGGCTTTGGCAAAGCCGACTATTTGTGGTGGATATAGGGTTCCGGATCGTCTTCCGCGTTCGTGTCCTCCTCCGTGTTGTTGTGGTGCTAGTTGGACGCGGGGATCGCGACGACGTACGTAGAGCGCACCGATGCCTTTTGGACCGTATAATTTATGGGCTGTTAATGACATTAAGTCGATTTTCATCGCTTGGACGTCAAGGGGAATTTTACCGATGGCTTGGGCGGCGTCTGTGTGGAATAAGATGTCGGCGGCGTGACACATAGCACCGATTTGGGAAAGTGGTTGTAAGACGCCAATTTCGTTGTTGGCTGCCATGACTGAGACGAGAATGGTGTCTGGACGCAACGCTTTTTCGAGTTGGTTTAAATCAATGATGCCGTCTTTTTGGACTGGTAGGATTGTGATTTCAAAGCCGAGGGTTTTTAAGTAGTTGCAAGGGTCAAGGACGGCACTGTGTTCGGTGGCGACTGTGATGATATGTTGTCCTTTTTGGAAGTAGGCTTCGGCTACGCCTTTAATTGCTAAGTTGTTGGCTTCGGTTGCGCCGCTTGTGAAGACGATTTCTTCTGGTGTGGCGTTGATGGCTGTGGCGATGGTTTCTCTGGCTTGTTTGATAGCGGCTTCTGTTTCCCAGCCGTACAGATGATTGATGCTGGATGGGTTGCCGAAGTGTTCGGTGAAGTAGGGTAGCATTGCTGCTAATACTTTTTCGTCAACTGGGGTGGTGGAGTGACAATCAAGATAAATTGGACGTTGAGACATGATGATTAAATCAGTGAGGTGAGAGGAGATTGATAATTTATTGCGCTGCTTTATTTACCATATATAATGAAAGTTCTCTTCTTCAAATGAAGCTCTATATTTAACCTGCCATTTATGACTAATGATATGCGACGTGATTTTGCTAACCGAGAGGAATTAGCAGCTTATCTCCGCGAAGAGTTTCCGGAAGCAGCAAAGCGTGATGATTCTATCAGTCAGATAGTTGGTGGACGTAAAGCGGCAATGAAGGCACTGCAAAAAGTTGATCCGATGCGCTACGCAAAATCACGTAACTTTTTTACAGGTGCTGTAACCAGGCTTTCGCCTTATATCCGCTATGGGGTTTTGGGTCTGCGGGAAATCAGGGATTTTGTGAGTGAAAAAGTGCAAAATCCTGGTGACGTTACCAAACTGATTAATGAGTTAGGTTGGCGCGATTATTGGCAAAGGTTATATATCAAGTTGGGTGATGGAATTTGGGAAGACCAAGAACCTTACAAGACTGGGTATAAACTCTCAGATTATGCACCTGAGTTACCGGCTGATATTCAAGATGGTACTACTGGACTCGTTTGCATCGACAGTTTTAGCCGCGACCTCCGCGAAGTCGGTTATTTACATAACCACGCGCGGATGTGGCTAGCTGCTTATATTGTGCATTGGCGGCGGGTTCAGTGGCAAGCTGGTGCTAAGTGGTTTTTGCAACATCTCCTTGATGGCGACCCAGCGAGTAATAATATGTCGTGGCAGTGGGTTGCTAGTACTTTTAGTCACAAACCTTATTTCTTCAACCGCGAGAATTTAGAAAAATATACGGAAAAAGTTTACTGCCGTCAATGTCCTTTATACGGTCATTGTGACTTTGAAGGCAGTTATGAGAAAATTGAACAACGTTTGTTTCCTCATGGTGAGTTTAACCGTGAAGTTAGTAGTCAAAGTTGGCAGAAGGGTAAGAAGAGATAGATATTCATAATAAACTGGCCGAATCTCTATCTAAAAATAATGTTGCTTGCGGTTGGTGACGGAGGAAGGAAGCTGGACAATTGGTAGTAATTTCTCCGTGTAGCATTTCTTTGACTACTTTAGCTTTACGTTTTTCCGGTGCAAGGCAAATAATTTGCTTTGCAGTACAAATTTGGGGGATAGTTACGGTAAAGGCGTATTCTGGGACGCTTTCTAGTGTGGGAAAATGACCTTGACGGAATTGTTGTTGACGATTTGCCGCTTCTAGCTTGACTAATTTTACTTTATATGAGTCTTGGAAATTGGCGACAGATGGCTCATTAAAAGCAATGTGACCGTTTTCACCTAGACCTAGAAAACATAAGTCGATTGGTTGGGTTTGCAACAATTTACTATAGCGATCGCATTCCGCTAACGGTTGCAAGGTATCACCTTCAATATAATGAAATTGCTTTGGTAAGACCAGACTTTCTACTCGGTGGCGCAAATAGTGGCGAAAACTAGCAGGATGTTCCGCAGAAATACCTAAATATTCATCAAGATGAAAGCAAATAATTCGCGACCAATCAATCTGACCTAAACCCAGTAAAGCTTGGAGAAATTTAATTTGGGAGTTACCTGTTGCCAATAATACAGTTGCAGTTTCTTGCCATTTGAGAATGTACTGCAAATATTGGTAGGTAATTTCTGCTACATTCTGCGCCATGTCAGCTTCAGAGTGATAAACCTGCACCAATAGGGCATCGACGCGAAAAGTTTTGGCAGTTGACATAAGGATGATGCAGAGGTTACTGGCGCTTTAACGACTCTTTACAATATCAACCCTGTTGTCGCCACATCAAGTCCCCCTGATACGTAAGAATTTGAGAGACTAACTAAATGAAGATGATCTCAGTAGATAATCCGGAAATATCGCCTCTACTTTGACCGCCCCAGGAATTCCAGAATATCTATCCACAGAATGATGTTGTGAATTTAGATACCTATCTAAAGATGAATATAATAAGTTATCTACGCCTTATACAATACTTAAGGAAGAGAGGAAGTATCATAAAGGTGGTTTAATTCTCTGGTTGATAGTGTGTTAAAAAATGAGGCTTGGCAATGAACGCAATCCGTGTAGTTTTAATTGAAGACCACGACCTCACAAGAGTAGGTATCCGTGCTGCTTTGCAACAACGAGAGGAGTTTGAAGTTGTTGGTGATGCTAAAGACGCGAAATCTGGTCTAAAGTTACTCAGTTCCGTGCCGTCAGATGTAGCGATTGTGGATGTAGGTCTACCTGATATGACCGGAATTGAGTTGACCCAAATCTTTAAAAATTCTCAAGACGCTGAACAGACATCAAAAACTAAAGTTCTCATTATGACGATGAATGACAGTGAGGAAACTGTGTTGGCGGCTTTTGCTGCTGGTGCTGATTCTTACTGCATGAAGGACGCTAGCATTGAGCAATTGGCAGACGCATTGCGCGTCACTAGTGAAGGTAACTCCTGGATTGATCCTGCCATAGCGCGGATTGTCTTGCAACAAAGTCAAAAAGCTTATGTGGCGGCGAATGACAACACTAACCCCGGAACAGTGACAATTAACGGTTTATCTGCATCTGACAGCCAGATGGTAGAAAATTATCCCTTAACTGCACGGGAATTAGATGTTTTAAGGTTAATTGTTGATGGTTGTAGTAATGCGGAGATTGCTCAAAAACTCTATATTACTGTCGGTACAGTCAAAACCCACGTCCGCAACATCCTCAATAAGCTATCAGCAGATGACCGGACACAAGTTGCTGTGCGGGCGCTGCGAACAGGATTAGTCAGCTAATATCTTTCCTTAGAAGTCAATTCCCGATCGCACTTAAGCCCTGGTTCAGGTACATAATTAATGAAGGAATAAGTAAATAGCTTTCTGGACTTGAGAATTGCCTTTAATCCCTCAACTACGTCGCGGTTGGATTGCTTATGTGGTCTTAGGAGGAACCCTGCTCCTGACCACACTTTCATGCTATAATGCTATCGCCACAGCGCGAACCAAAGATCAACTGCGATTTGAGAACGAAGTTAGTCGCACTAGACGAAATATCCAAACTCGTTTAGAGACATATATCCTATTATTGCGAGCCGGTGGTGGATTATTTGCTGCCAATAACCGAGTAAGTACACAAGATTTTAAAGCTTATGTTGATCAGCTAGACCTGAAAAGGCGCTATCCAGGTGTCCAGGAAATCGGCTACTCAGTGCGAGTGGGCAAAAACGAAATCCCGGTGCTGACAACAAGATTACAAAACCAGGGCATTAATAATTTTCAAATTAGACCGACATCGCCACCGCGTCCAGAATATTATCCGGTTATTTACCTAGAACCATTAGACCGCCGCAACCAAGTAGTGATCGGTTTTGACATGTTTAGTGAGTCTAATCGTCGCGAGGCAATTGTAACATCTCGCGATAGCGGTAAAGCCACGGCGACAGGGCGAGTCACCCTAATTCAAGAAATAGACAAACGTAAGCAATCTGGCTTCTTAATTTATATCCCAATTTATCGAGATGGCAAAATCCCTTCTTCAATCGCTGGTCGAAGAGAAGCTTTGCAGGGATTTATTTATAGCCCCTTCCGGTCTGACGACTTGTTAACAGGGATTTTCAGTAATGACGAGCAGCCTGCTGTTGACTTTCATATTTATGATGGCAGTATCAAGCAAGCAAATTTGCTATATCGTTCTGATAATCCAGCAAGCGCTTATACACAGCCAAAATTCCG
>Ga0123338_10005760_pt1 | contig 10523 bp, 6 predicted proteins | sample grotaG_FD_89793 | JGI IMG/M metagenome (GOLD analysis project Ga0123338, IMG submission 89793) | Glacier valley bacterial and archeal communities from Borup Fiord, Nunavut, Canada, to study Microbial Dark Matter (Phase II) -... | ecosystem: Environmental > Aquatic > Freshwater > Ice > Glacier ...
AAATAACTCGTATAAAAATGAAGGCCGTATACAGTGATGAAGGTCGTAATGCTATAGGTAGTTTAAATAAAGGTAAACTTTTAAGTGAAAAAACTAAAAACAAAATGAGAGAAGGAGCTTTATTAAGATCACCGCGTGTGTTTTATGATAAAACTTTGTGTAACCTTAAAAAAAAAATCTAAAGCAATAATATTATATAACATTAAAGATAGAACGGTGTTTGGTGAATTTTGTAGTATAGTTGAAACGGCTAAAAGTGTTTTTTGTAACGAGAAAACAATAATTAGATCTTTAAAAACGGAGAAAAAAGTATTATTGAAACGTTGAATTGTAAAATACAAATAATTATATTTTTAAACTATAGTCCCACAAGTACAAATTTTTATGAAACTTTAGAAGAAAATAAAAATAAAGTGGAATGACCTGACAGGGTTATTGGAAAAGTAATTTACTTTTCTGGCAATATCAGTGAAAACGATCAAAGATCTTTTTTGGCTTACATAAACTAAACAATATATCAAAAACTTATTCGATAATATAATATTTGATTCAAAAAGAATGACAACTACCTAAGCTTGGTATAATTTGTTGAAAATTATACCTTTGTTGTTGAAAATACCTGTTTCCATATCAATATCGCTTGCTCAACTTGTTACCTCCCTCCCCTCCTCTCCTTTTGACTAATCCTTCATCTTTCTAGGGTTATGGGTAGCAATGTAATGAAATAGAAAATCTATTTCATCTTTGTGGGTTGCCAAGTTGAATACACAACGTGTATCGATTCCGTCTGCATCTGCGAAGGATTCGGTACTCTTTCTGCCTGGGTGACCGCAAAGAAGAGGCATCACAGTGTCAGGCAAATAGGCACTTAATTGCTCGATAGCTGATTTGGCCTCGTCATTCTCAAACAAGAGATCTTTGTGAAGGTAGGTCAGGGGAACACAACTTTTGAAGTGTGTGATAGCCGCATCTTCCATCATATCGGTGTATGACAGGAATTCGAAAAAACCGATTTCCACACCACCTTGGGCGATGACAAACATTTCAATCCATCCATCATCGACATCGCTCAACTGGCTTATTGCATTCGCAGCCTGTCCAAGAGCTCTATCTAAATACTCTCCACCTTGCTTTTTCAACTCATAGACGGCATGAAATTTGGATTTGTCTTGTTTCTCCATACAAAACTTTTCGATAGTGAAGTCGGGTTTTTTGTTTGTTCCTCTGGTGAACATTTCAGGCGTAATCAAAAAATCGTCTCCAAGATGTTTGGACAACATGGTGCATGCCCAGGTGCCGACGTGGTATTAGTAAGGAGTAGGTTTGGAAGTTGCACTTGGCTGGCTAATCCTTTCTTCTGCCAGCAACAGGGCTCGTTCACGAGAATAGCTTGGAATTTGAGACATGTTTTGGTAAAGTGATATGATGTTTAGAAGAGTAGAAACGTAGAAAGAGGAATACAGAGGGGGTACTTATACTAGAATCTGATTACAAATCAGAATAAGGCAGAATGTTTGAGAAAGTTCTAGAGGTTACGTCAAGTGAGGGGAAGGTTATATCAAGTGAGGGGAAGGTTACATCAAGTGAGGAGAAGGTTACGTCAAGTGAGGGAAAGACCCTAACAGGTGAGAGGTAAGCACCATTTTGTGGATAAAGTAGTATTGCCTGAGCCTTTCGATGTTTGAGCCAATCAAATTGTATGAAACTTGCACATGTCAAATTTGATCAGTAAAATGCATTCTCATATCCGAGCTAAAGACATTTTACGTAATGCTTAGTAATATAACGTGATGTTTGATATCAAATAATATTTATTATCATATAAGAAAAAAAAACTGAAGAGATGTATACTTAAAAGTATATCAAACTCCGTATTTATTAGTTTATATTACACCTTTAAATTTAAAGATCGTCGGTTATCTAGATGATCGCGACAGACTGGGTCACTGGTGGGTGGCTGAAATGCTGCTTAATGCACAGTCGGAACTATTAATTATGACATCATAATTAACAGAATATACGAATTTAAAGTTATTCTGGCTCATTGTAAACGATGGGTATGTTTGTATGTATTACCGTATGGTCAAATGAGCTTATGAGGCGCTACAGTTATAACTAACCTTATGAGTGCTATACCTTGAATAGGACAAGATATTGTTGAGTTTATCTGAGGTGGTTTTTCTGTAAATAACGCGACTTTAAATAGATTTTTTGCTTTACATTTTGTTTTACCTTTTGTATTAGCAGCACTAGCTTTAATGCATTTAATTGCACTGCATGATTCATCTGGATCCGGTAATCCTTTAGGTTTATCTGCTAATTATGATAGATTACCTTTTGCTCCTTATTTTGTGTTTAAAGATTTAATCACTATCTTTATTTTTATAATTGTGCTATCTATATTCGTATTTTTTATGCCAAATGTGCTAGGAGATAGTGAAAACTATGTTATGGCAAACCCTATGCAAACTCCTCCGGCGATCGTACCCGAATGGTACCTTCTACCCTTCTATGCAATATTAAGATCTATACCTAATAAATTATTAGGTGTGATAGCGATGTTTTCTGCCATTTTAGCTTTATTAGCTATGCCTTTTACTGACTTATCTAAATTAAGAGGAATTCAATTTAGACCCTTAACTAAAATAGCATTTTTTGTTTTTGTAGCTAATTTCTTAATCTTAATGCAATTAGGAGCTAAACATGTAGAATCACCTTATATAGAACTAGGCCAAGTTTGTACTGTTTTATACTTTGCACATTTTTTAATTATAGTACCGTTTATAAGTTTATTAGAAAATACTTTAACGGATATACCTAGTAACCGCCTATAACCCTTACCAAAGACATACATTTAGTGTGAATTTATTGCTAGTCGGTGACTTTCACTAGACTACCTAAAAATCGTAAAGTACTATACGTAAACCGGTCTACCCTCGTTCTGGCAGCTCGGACATAGATGTTATGGAGGCTGGTCTACACTAGAAAGCAGATAAAGGGTCAAATACCGTGGTACTTTCCGGGTCTCGGCTAGCAAACAGCCTTAGCACGGTCTTACGTGAAGCATACTCACTTAAACCGGGTTTACTAGATAAAACTGCAATTAAGCTAATGTCTATATTATACAGGTTAAAGGTTTTATTTGTTAAGTAGTTCTTATTTGCATTCTAATCTTTTTAAACAACTATTATATGAAACAATAAATGTCTAACTTAATGATCTATTATAATTACTTTTTATATATAACAAATTGTTATACCCCAATCTAATTATTTATTATTTTTTTTTCACATTATATAAAAACCTATGTATTATTCCGGCCCACAGTCGGGAAAACAATAATTTTTTTGTCTTTAGCATAGTTGATTAAAAATATTTTACTGTTGATATTAACAAAGCGTTAAGGATTTTACGTGAAGAGAGTAAATAACATTTATATAATTAAATTAAGTTTTAATCAAGCTAGTTAACATATAATATTAAAAAAATATAACCAGATAAAAAAATATTCTCAAATCCTTACTTATTATATATAAAAGTTCATTTTCAAAGTGATGAATATATGTCCTCTCCTCCCCCTCCCCCTACCCAAACTTATTTTGGATTGTTGATTTTTATACTTATATACTGCATAAAACACATATGTAGATTACAAAACAAATTATATAAATTAAGTCTGAAAACATTCAATAAAAGCAGGTTAAACCATTCTAAATATAGTATACTGAATAGCCTTGGTTTCATCTTGATAACTAGCCAATTGATTTAAAAACAAATCATATGTACAATCTTTCTTTCCCTTGCGCTTAATATACCCCCCCCAATTAATATATATATATAATATATTAAAGCTTTAAATTAACTAAGCAAACAAATTTACTTTACTTTTTTACTAATAGAGAAAAAAATCTCTTTAATTAAATAACATATACAAAATGACAAGTTTAACATTTTTTTTTATTTTTATTCCGATATTATCCCTAATATTATTAGCTATAAATCTATTATTCTCCCCACATAACCCATATCAAGAAAAGAATAGTGCTTTTGAGTGCGGTTTTCACTCCTTTTTAGGTCAAAATAGAACCCAATTTAGTATTTCATTCTTTATATTTGCATTATTATTTTTATTATTTGATTTAGAAATATTATTAGTATATCCCTATATAGTAAGTGCATATACTAATGGGATATATGGTTTAATCATAATGCTTATTTTCTTTTCTATTTTAACCTTAGGGTTTGTTTTTGAATTAGGTAAAAATGCACTAAAAATAGACAGCAGACAATTTAATATTAATTATCAGATAAAAGAGTGAAAAAGTAGCAGACAATTAATATTAAATTAAAATAGATATAAATAAGTAATGACTACCTATACAGGAGTATACGTATACTCCTATTATAAGGAACATATTAATTCTTGATTTTATATCAAGGTAAGTATAAAAAGAAACTATTATGAATAAATAGCTATAAACCAAAAGTAAGGAAACGGGCTAACTCCTACTAATTATTATCTAGCTCACAACAAGATATAGTATAGTAAGTAGCTACCTGCCTACCTAGTACAAAGTATATGAAATAGTTGGTAGCTAAATCAATTTAGTGTATGTAGGTAGCTAGTACAAGTAGATTAACCGGCTATAGATAACGATATGGATGGGGCCATATTTGCACGTAAGAGTTTCAACTCATAACAGTTTATAGTAAAATCTATATATCGGATATTACCGATATGTATAGTTTAAGTTAAAGATAGCACGGTAAAATGTGCCATACCCCCACCTCCACCCTTCTGAAATGTCTTTTTCTAAACAAAGTGAACTGAAATATCATAGTAACTTTAGGAAAATAAATCAAACGAGATTCTATGATTAGTGTGAATTAAAGTAGAATAGCTTTAAAGTAAAATGGTATAACTGTTTGAATAAAGGGGAACCTTCCTCTAAAGCTAAATATGGTATTATAAGCGATAGCAAAATGAACCGTGAGGGTGTTGTTTAATAGTAGTTTTATAAGCAGCTTTAGTAAAACTTAAGTGAATAATAAAAGCGTACCTTTTGCATAATGGGTCAGCAAGTTAATATTAGATGCGAGCAGTTAGAAAATAAGCTGCCTAGAAAACCCAATTATGTAATGATGAATAAGTATCTAAAATTAGACCCGGAGACTAGTGATCTTACTATTATCAGGAACATAAAAGTCCGAACGGGTTAAAAAACATAATTGAGCCTTTGTAACAAGCCCAAGTAAAAGTTAACCTTTTGCTAAAAATCATCAAATTGACGGGAAACCCCTAAAGCAATCTTAACTAACCAGGTATAGCAATATAACTTGGGGCGCAGGTAATAACTCGCGGTATAGTAAAATAAAGATTGATTTATGTAAATAAAATGGGCAACCCGCAGCCAAGACACCAAATTTTGGTGTAAGGTTCATCGACTATATGGTGGTTGGCTATTGACAAAAATAGCTTAAAATATAGTCAGGCCCCATTCGAAAGAATGCAGGATGATATATCTTTAAAATAAAAATATGTTAGAATCTAATTTAATCAACTCTCTAAATTATTGTTAGTAAACACTCGTACGAGCAAAAAAGCAAAGTATTTCGTAGAAAAATATACGGGTCCATAAAAGACTACCTTCCTACTCCTAACCCAAAAAACATTTAAAATAATAAAAAACTACAAAACCAATTTTTCTCCAAAAAAAAAAGTCAATTAGACAATTTTAAAGTTAGGCAAAACCTATTAAACCTGAAATAAGATAAGTTAAAGCTGATAAAGTTAATATACTTGTGGCTACCCGTACGAGGAAGAAATTGGCAAGACATAGGGGGGTATGTTAAACTAATTTAAGTGTAAGATTTTATAGTTACTATAGCTTACGTCTTATAGCCAAAATAAATAGACTTTTAGAAAGAGCTTTATTAAAATAAGGGTTTAAAGATATAGTATTGTAAAGCAGAAAATGCAGTAAAAAGAGAACAATATTATATGAACAATATAAAACCTGATTATAATATTGCTGAATAATCTCTTAAAAAACTCATTCTAAGTTTTGGCTATAAATAAACTAGCAACTAAAAATGCAACTAAAGCAATAATGCTTACTATTTTAATCTATAAAACAGTATAGACACAAAAGTATAACCGAGGCAAGCAAAGCCTTAAATGTAATAAAAGGTGTTGTGTGTCAACCCCCTAATTAACAATAGATTAATAAAAAAAACATATATAATAAAAAGCATATCATCTGAAAATGGATAGTTAAACCAATAACTTTTTAGGAAAAAAAATCTCAGCTCTACCTGTTATATAATAGGTTAAAGAGATAATTTGTATCGTTGTATAGATATCCGAGGAATAATGGTAAGTTAGTGAAAGACAAAACTGACTAGTTTAGCTGGTTTAAAAAGAAGCCTGAGAAGCTTATTTGGCCAGAGTGTAGGAGTGAACCTTCTGCAAAAAAACCATCAAATTGCGGGAACGTCCTAAAGCAATCTCAACCAAGCGACAACGGTAACGTATTTCGTGGCACAGGTAATGACTCGTGGTAAGGTAAAATAGAGATTGATGCCGAAAGAAAATGGATAATCTGCAGCCAAGCACCTTCCCAAGGGCAGGTGTGCAGTTCATCGACTAGACGTTGGTTGGCGCAAGCTTAAGATATAGTCAAGCCTCACTTGAAAGAGTGCAGGATAAAGTACACAATAATTATAAAAAATTTTTCAATTTTTTATATAAATTTATTTTTATCGATTTACATTAAAAATTTCAATTTGGACTCTATCTTAAGAGCTATAAAAATATATAGCCAAATAAGAAAGGATTTTTAAATTATTAAAATACATAAGTAAAACAAATAAAATTTTAATAGTTCTAATTTGAATACTATTAGTTATAGCATGTTTTGGTACTATCTACATATCTCATTTTATATTAAACATAGACACTATATTCGAAATATATCAAAACAGTAAAAAATAAAAAAAAAATGAAAAATATATCTAAAAAACTTTTTCCTAATGTAAGAAGCTTACATTATGTAAATATTTGCCCCGTGGCTCTTTATGCCGATGCCGCTACAGATAAAGCATTAATTCTTAAAGATAATAGAGATAAGTCAAGGATTTACCGTTGAATCAATAAAGTTAATAAAAAAACTTATATAGGATCAGCTATGGAATTAAGGACAAGATTTTATGTCTTTTACAGTGCTAAACGTTTAATTCACTCAAACAGGGCTATTTATAAAGCTATTCTTAAATATGGTTATTCAAACTTTAAATTGGAAATATTAGAATATTGTGACAAAAACAAAATTTTAGTTAGAGAGCAGTATTATATAGATCTTTTAAAGCCAGAATATAACATTTTAATAAAAGCGGGTTCAAGTTATGATTATAAACATACACAAGAAACTTTAAATAAATTTAAAGCTCGGATAACTTCAGAAGAAACACGAGCTAATTTATCCAAATCAGCTAAAGGTCGTGTACTATCTGAAGAAGCAAGAGCAAAAATATCTGTGACTCGAAAAGGAATAAAACTTTCTGAGGTGACACGTGGTAAGCTGTCAGCAATTAGTACAAAGACTCATGGGTTAGCTGTTCTTGTATCTAACTCTAAAACAGGCGAAATAAGAGAATATTTAACTCTTAGTGAAGCCGCATTAGTATTAGATGTATCTAGGACTACTATTAAAAATAATATAAAATCGGGAAAGATTTTAAAAGATAAATATATAATTAAATTGAAAAATAAAACATAAAAGTACTTTTATCCGTAAAATGGATAGTATATTATACTATTTAGGGAGAAGAACCTCAACTCAGCCTTAAAAGGTTAAAGAGGTTAAATCTGTTTCTGCGAAACCTATAGAAGTAGGTAATTTAAATAACATCTTAGCAGGTACAGAACTGTGATCTCGATCAATTTAAACTTGTAATAGTAACAGTATCTAGTGTACATGCGAGCGAGCCTGAAATCACGGTTGGTACTGTTACTGGAATTGTAAATTCTACAGGTAATAATTTGTATACATCGGGGGATCGGAAGATTTTATCGGAGAGTTTTTGCACTCGAAAGGGATAAGATGAATATTAAATAATCGGACATAGAATGATAAGGTTGTATGTCTAAAGGGAAACAGCCCTAAACAAGAGTTAATAAGGTTCCAAAATTATTGTTGAGTGAAATAAAGGTTGTGCCTTCGAATACAATCAGGTAATAGGCTTAGAAGCGGCCATTTGTTGATGATCTCGTAACAGAGCGCTGATTTTAAACAAAAAAGTTTAATTAGAAGATCATACCTACAATATATCGGATCTAAATAATATACCGAAACCTTGTCCGTATAAACCCTAATATACCTAACCCTTATGTAACCATCTCTGCAAGTGCAGACATAATCTGAGAGAGGTCCACACAAAATTTAAGACCCTTACAAAGTCTTACCTTGCTTTCTTCACAAAACCTCAGACCCTCTTATTGACCCGTATTATACTCAGTATCATGAGAGCGATCCGCAAATATACGGATCAAAATAACTAACTCTGGGACGTTATTTTGATTTACCAAAGGTCTAACTTTGGTAAGTTTTGAGGGGGTGTTATAATATATCTAAGGTAAAGTACGGGGTAGCAGAACATTGGATTTGATCGTACACTTATTGTTTATAATAGTAAAAGAAAAGAAATTCCAAGAGATAATGCTGATATGAGTAACGAAAAAGGTCAAGCTCGCCTAAAGCTTATGGTATTGAGCTATACGGTCTCTAAGTATATACCCCTACCGTAGAAGGTAAGGTAAAAACGAATTTTAGGATAAGCCACATTAGGACGCGCACATTAAAGCTACATACGGGTCATATAAAAACCAAGTCAAGCCCAGTGAGTGTGATTCTTACCTAATGGGAGCTCGTTGTGGCTCTGCCTTACAACCAAGCTAAGAACAAGGTTGAGGCTCTCTCGTGGAACCTTGCATACAAGTAGGTTGAGGTTGAGGCGTTGGCGCCCACGATGAAAGATGATCAATAGTTACCGGATTAGCTACCCGTGTGAATAAATCACTGGTGGTTTAAAAAACGTAATAGTATAACAAAAACCGTGAGGGCATATGGGGGCCAGCTAGTGGCACATAAGTTTTAGTTATAGCGGATGTAGCTTTTATTTGCTTTTAGATCCTTTTGTTATCCTCTAAGGGATTTTTAGCCTGGGGCGTACGATGAGGAATAAGTAGGGTTAAAACTTTTTATATTAGTGTAATTAGTTCAGGAAAAACCCGCGACAACTTTAACCGTACCTAAAGTCTACCACAAGTAAGCTAGTAGAGAATACGAAGGCGTTTGAGTAATCAATCATTAAGGAACTCGGCAAATTGACTCACGTAACTTCGGGATAAGGTGGGCCATTTTTAATTGTTTTTATTTTAAAAGCAGTTATGGAAGAGGAAGCATGGAATAGTGTTGTACGACTGTTTAATTAAAACAAAGCACTCTGCTAAGATGCAAATCGATATATTGAGTGTGATGTCTGCCCTGTGTCGGGTGGATAGCGGATTTTCTTAATTTATATAGTTAGGTTCTGAAGTAAACCTCGATAAACGGCGGCCTTACCGATGAGGGTCCTAAGGTAGCGGAATACCCTGGCCGTTAAATGCGGTCTTGCATGAATGATTTAACGATACAACAGCTGTCTCGATGATTGGCTCAGTGAAATTGGAATAGCAGTGCAGATACTGCTTACCTCTAGATAGACGAGAAGACCCTATGCAGCTTTACTGTTACTAATTTAGGCTACCTTATAGTAATTCTGAATAGAGAAGGTAGATTTAATCTTTTGCTAATTAACAATGAGACACCTTCATTTACATTATCGTGGTCTGTTGATTGGAAGACAGTTTATGCGGGGCACAGATCCCATAAAAAGTACCTGGGTATATCCAAAATACTTACGAGAACTACTAGTACTCAGCTTATTGTTATATAGCCGAAGAGCCTGTAATGTTATATAAAGTTGTGTTATCTAGTATTGTTTGTTATAATTTATAAATAAATAATTATTCAGTTACTGTTGTCTTCTTGAGTGAGCAAAAATAATTTATTTAGGTAAGATTTTAACTATTGGGGGAAATAGTTGTAAGAAAAACATTAATTAAGTTTAGTCTTGTTTTTCTCTGTAATATTTTTGCATTATTAACCTATTGATATTATTATATTGATTATTACTCTAAAAGTTTAATGGCTTAATCTTGCTTTACTGTTAGACCTACAAGTCCATCAGTCGCGTAAGCGGGGCATATGATAACAAGATACAGATAGGTAAGGTCTTGGATTTATGAAAAAGTTACGCTAGGGATAACAGGCTAATGTGCGCAAGAGAGTACAAATTGGGTGCGCGGTTTGGCACCTCGATGTCGGCTTAGCTCATCCACATGAACGCAGGAATCATGAAGGGTTCGACTGTTCGTCGATTAAAGAGCTACACGAGCTGGGTTTAATACGTCGTGAGACAGT
>Ga0123338_10005761_pt1 | contig 10523 bp, 7 predicted proteins | sample grotaG_FD_89793 | JGI IMG/M metagenome (GOLD analysis project Ga0123338, IMG submission 89793) | Glacier valley bacterial and archeal communities from Borup Fiord, Nunavut, Canada, to study Microbial Dark Matter (Phase II) -... | ecosystem: Environmental > Aquatic > Freshwater > Ice > Glacier ...
AAGCGCCTGGGCATCACCTCGCCCATCGACGCGGTGCCGGCCATCGGCTTCGGCTCGTCCGACTGCAACATCTACGAGCTGTGCGGCGCCTACGGCACGTTCGTGAACAAGGGCATCTGGACGGCGCCGCTGATGGTGACGCGCATCGAGGATAAGAACGGTAACGTGCTGCGCGAGTTTGTACCCCAGACCCGTGAGGTCCTCAGCGAGGAAGTGGCCTACCTGATGACCTACATGCTGCAGGCCAGCACCACCGAGCCCGGCGGCACGAGCACTATCCTGCACACGGGCTTCAAGTTTCCGTATGAGATTGGCGGCAAAACCGGCACCACGTCGAACTACTCCGACGCTTGGTTCATGGGCATCACCCCCGACCTGGTGTGCGGCATGTGGATAGGCGGCGAGGACCGCAGCATCCACTTCCGCAACGGCGGCTACGGCCAGGGCGCCCGCCTCGCGCTGCCGCTCTACGGCCTGTTCATGCAAAAAGTCTATGCCGATAAATCCATCGGCATCAACAAGGGCCCCTTTCCCAAGCCTACAGCCCCGCTCAGCATCGAAATCGACTGCGCGCGCTACTACGGCGGACAGCGCGACACCATCCCCGACGCCCAGAAGCTGAACCGCCCCGACACCGACGAGCTGAACGACGAGGACATCTAAAATCGCAGATTAAAGCGGTTTCTAAGTCCGTGTACACTTTCCGTTCTGGCGTTCGCCTCACCCCCGGCCCCCTCTCCGAAGAGGAGAGGGGGAGCCAACCGACAACGGCAGGTACACGGACCTCGAAACCGCTTTAACCGTGATTAACCGTGATTTTGCTGATGTGAATGGTGGGGCGTTGCGCAGAGCCGGGTAGCTCATCGTAGGGCCTGCTTCAACTGTTGCGGAAGAGTTGGGCAAGTCGATGGGAGGCTTGAAGGTCCGGCCCTGGTGACTTTTGGCCGCCACCCGTGGTTGTGCTGGTCGCGGGCCCACACAACCCGTTCTTTCCTGAACGCACCGTCTCAATCAGCGTAATCACGGTCAATCAGCGACAATCAGCGATTCATGGCAGCCAACGACTTTCTGCAAGCCCAAATCAGCGCCCTGCCCCACAAGCCGGGCGTGTACAAGTACTTCGACGAGGAGGGCATCATCTACGTGGGCAAGGCCATCGACCTGCGCAAGCGCGTGAGCAGTTACTTCACGAAGCAGGACCACAACAAGAAAACGCAGCAGCTGGTCCGCAACATCCGGCGGCTCGAATTCACCATCGTGGACTCCGAGTCCGATGCCTTCCTGCTCGAAAACAACCTCATCAAGCAGCACCAGCCCAAGTACAACATCCTGCTCAAAGACGGCAAAACCTACCCCTACCTCTGCCTCACCAACGAGCGGTTCCCGCGCCTCATTCCCACCCGCAACAAGACGAACGACGGCTCGCGCTACTACGGCCCCTACGCCAGCGGCACCACCCTCAACGTGCTGCTCGAGCTGATTCGGGCGCTGTACCCGCTGCGCACCTGCAACTTCCGGCTGAGCCCGGAGAACGTGGCGGCCGGCAAGTTCAAGGTCTGCCTCGAATACCACCTCGGCAACTGCAAAGGCCCCTGCGAAGACCACGAAGACGAGGCCGCCTACAACGGCTACATCCAGCAAATCCGCAACATCCTGAACGGCGACCTGCGCATCCCCAAGCAGTATTTCCGCGAGCAGATGGCCGCCGCCGCCCAGCAGCTGCAGTACGAGTTGGCCCACCAGTTCAAGGTGAAGCTCGACAAATTGGAGGCCTTCCAGGCCAAGAGCACCATCGTGTCCGACACGCTCACCAACATCGACGTATTTGCCATCGCCAGCAACGAAAAATCCGGCTTCATCACCTACCTCAAGGTAATGAACGGCTCGATTATCCTCACCCAGTCGCTGGAAGTAACCAAAAAGCTGGACGAAGAAGACACCGAGATTCTCGCCCCCCTCGTGATGCAGCTGCGCCAGGAGTTCGAGAGCGAGTCGCGCGAAATCCTGGCCAACGTGCCGCTCGCGCTGCCGCTAACCGGCGTGGCCGTGGCCGTGCCCCAAATCGGCGACAAGCGCAAGCTGCTGGAGCTGGCCCTCAAAAACGTGCTCTACGCCCGCAAAGAGAAGGAAAGCATGAACGAGCGCAGCAAAGACCTCAACGAGGTGCGCATCATGGAAACCATCAAAAAGGACCTGCGCCTCACCGAGCTGCCCAAGCACATCGAGTGCTTCGACAACTCCAACTTCCAGGGCGACAACCCCGTGGCGGCAATGGTCTGCTTCCGCAACGCCAAGCCCAGCAAGAAAGACTACCGCCACTACCACATCAAAACCGTAATCGGCCCCAACGACTTCGACTCGATGTACGAAGTAGTGAGCCGCCGCTACCGCCGCCTAGTGGACGAAGGCGCCAGCCTGCCCCAGCTCGTCATCGTGGACGGCGGCAAGGGCCAGCTCAGCATGGCCGTCAAAGCCCTGAAAGACCTCAACCTCTGGGGCCAGATTCCGGTCATCGGCATCGCCAAGCGCCTCGAAGAAATCTACGTGCCCAACGACCCGCTGCCGCTCTACATCGACAAAAAGAGCGAATCCCTGCGCCTGTTCCAGCGGATGCGCGACGAGGTGCACCGCTTCGGCATCACCTTCCACCGCTCGCGCCGCGACACGGGCACCCTCAAAACCGAGCTGACCGACGTGAAAGGCCTCGGCCCCGTCACCGCCGACAAGCTCCTGAACAAATTCAAGTCCGTCAAGAAAATCCGCGAACTATCCGAGGCCGAACTCATCACCGAGGTGGGCAAAGCCAAGACCAAGGTCCTCCAGAACTACTTCGCCCAACACGACGCCCCCGCCCACCCCATGCCCCCGCGGCAGCTCCCCACTGCCCAATCGTGAAAAGCAAAAGCCCCTCGCATCACTGCGAGGGGCTTTTTAATCGACTGTAGCCGAAGGCCAACGAATCTGAAATCCGTGGTTTAGAAAGACCACAGGTTGTACTCGTACTCCACCAGGTCGGCCGCCGTTTGCTGCGCGGCCAGGATGCCCTGCTGCGCGCCGCCGTAGATGTCATCCAGGCGCGAGTCGCCGGCGTTCGACACCTTGGTGATGTAAGAGTTGAACAGCCACAACTCGAAGGCATCGGCCAGGTTCTTGTGCTGCGCGTCGTTCTCCGCATTGAACCAGATGGCGGTCTGCGGATTATTGCGGAACATCTTCACCAAGTCGCTGTACTTAAACGTGGCAATCGGCTTCTCAATACCCGATATGTTCGAAGCCAGCGTGGAAGGGACGTGCAGGGTAATCGACTTGATGTCGTGGTACATCCGCGACCGCTTCTTGTCGAAAATCATGTCTTCCTTCAGTTCCAGCTCGTACAAATCCTTGGGACGGTACTGGTTGGCGATGGGCGCCGGGGGCGGCGGGGGCGCCACGGCCACGGTTTCCATAATCGTGCGGCCCTTCTTGTCCTTCATCGGCTTGCCGTTGGGGCCAATCTTGGGCTGCCGCACCGTTTTGGCGGTCGAGCCCTTCTTGGCCGCGGGCGTCCCCCAGTCATCGCCGCCACCGTTCAGGTCCTTCTCGCTAAACCCAGCCGCCTTCTCCTCGTCGCTCAGCTTCACGACCTCGTCGGCATACGAGGAATTACCAGCTACCTCCTGCGGATTGAAAGTTGAAGTCAGCGAATCGTTCCGGTAAGCCTGTAGTTCGCCGCGCTTCACGGCGTCGAGGATGACGCGGGTGATTTCCTTGCCTTCCGAGAACATGGGCTTGTTCTGCTTCTCGCGCAGGTCAATCTGGCGCCAGATGCTCTTGCGGAACATTTGGTCCGACGGCGGAATGGGCCGGTGCGAACCGGTGCTGCTCGCCGTAGTGGCTTGCTCCTGCGCCGAGACTGATAACGATAGCGAAAGGCCTGCTACAATGGCGGCCAGGGTGTGCATAGATTTCATAACGGGCAAATGCAAAATGACAACAGGATAGTTCGCTAACGGGCCGAGACCGGCATTATTACAACAGGGGCACGTTGAATTGCTTGGATACGTTCACCGGCTCCACATTGCCCTGGAAGTTTTGGCGCTGCACTTCCTTCACCTCCACGTAAATCCGGTCGCCTTCGCGGTAGGCCTGCACGATGTCGTTCAGGTTGGCCTCGGGGCCGCTGATAGTTTTGGTCGGGAGGGCCGGGCGCTTGCCGCGCACCAGCGTCACCTCATAGCGCGACACGCGATAGCGGGCGTCGTCGGGCAGGAAAGTGGCGAAGCCCGCGTCGGGAATGGCCCGCAGCGTCATCGAGCGCACCGCGGTGCCGGCGGTTCCCTGCTTCTCGTTGGCCTCGCGGCCGCCCACGAAGCATTTAATCTCGGGCTTGGGAATGGGCCGCACCTGAAAGGTTTGCGAGCCGATGGCGTTGCCGCCGCTGCTCACGTTCAGCGTAACTTCTTTCGAGTTGGGCACCAAGGTCACGTCGCCCAGCTTGGCGCCTTGCAGCACCGCAGCGCCCGAGGCCGAGAAACCCGGCTTGTACTGCGCCCCCAGTGCGGGCACCGACACATTCAGCTTGTTGCCGCACTTGAAGTACAGCGCCTGCACCGAAGCTGACTGAATCTGCATCACCGGCTTAGAGATGGTGTAAGGCACCTTCACGGTAAACGTGGTGTCGCGGCCGTTCTGGTTAAAGCGAATGGTGCCGGTCCAGGAAGCTTTGGCGTTGCCCGAAGCATCGAAGCTGCCGGGCCGCGCCGTGAACTCTACCTTGCCTTTGCCTTCGGGGCCCACCGACAGCGGCGACCCGTTCAGCGTCATGCGCGGGCTGATGCTGGAGGCCGAAGCCGTCAGGAACAGCTCGGCCTTGTACTTGGTGCCGGCCGCCACGGTGTTCGACTCGGCGCTGGCGAAAGCGCCGATTTTATCGAATACAATGGTCTTGGCGCCTACCTTTTGGGCCTGGGCCGACAACGCTTCCGCCTCGTACTTCAGCACTTCGGTTTCTTTCTGCGAGATAGTAGCCAATGCGGCCACCACCGGCGTGTTCTCAAAGTTCAGCTCGGCGAAGTTCTTCGACTTCTGCGACTTCTCCGTCACCCGCTTGTCGTCCCGAGCATCGATGGCAAGGTTGGTCGCGTCGGGCACGAATTGCTTGATGTACTCCGAGTATTCGTTGAGCTTCGGCTTGAGCGTCTTGTATGCCACGCCGTTTTGCTTGCCGCCCAGCATGGTGATGGCTACTTTGTCCTCACCGCTCAGGTTGGTCATTTCCGGGCCGGTGTTTTCCGTGGCCTTCAACAGCTGCTGCCGAACGTCGCGCAGGTACGCAATCACGTCCTTGGTCTTGCTGCGAATCTCCTCGCTTTGCTTGAGCACGGCAAGGTCGCGGGCCTGATTCTGGTTTTTCACCACCGCCGCCTGAATGCCTTTCACAGTGCCGTCGGCGGCCACCGAGGTCTTGTCGTTGACGCCCAGCAAGCTGTCGTCGATAAACTTGAACTTCAGCAGAATCGCTGAGTTCACTTGAAGCGCCAGAAGAGCCGTCAGCACGAGATACATCATGCCAATCATCTTCTGCCGCGGGGTTTCTTTTCCGCCTGCCATTGTCTGTTTCCGCTAAAAGTGGGTGAAGAACTACGCCGCTGCCGCAAGCTTACGCTTGGGCCGGGGCGCGCATGGCGTTCAGCATGTTGCCGTACACGCGGTTGAGCGAGGTCAGGTTGCCCGTGAGGTCGGCCACCTGCTTCTGGAACTGCTCGGTATCCTTGCCGGCCTGGGTCATGTTGGTCATGGCCTGGCTCAGAGTGCCGTAGAACTGGTTCATGGACTTGAGGTGCGTGTTGGCGTCCTGCAGCTCCATCTCGTACACCGCGTTCAGGGCGCCCAAGTTCTTGGTCACGTTCTGCACCTGCATGTGGTACTCCTTTGCGTCCGAAGTAGCGTTCGACATGGCCGTGATGGCTTCCACCGTGTTGCCGTAGGCCACGTTGATTTTATCCAGCGAATCGGCGGCCGACCGCACCTTCTTGGTGTATTCGTCGGTCACGTTCGTGGCTTCGCCCAGCTGCGCCATCTGCGAAGTGGTGGTGCTGAGGCGGTTAAGACCCTGACCTAAGTTAGTAAGGGCCTCGGGGGTTACGTTGGCATTCTTCAGCATATCGTCCAGCTTCATGGTCAGCCCTTTGGCGTTGTTCTCGGCCAGCTTGCCGCTCGTCGAGGGGTCATAGCCTTCGTTCAGCTCCGGGTACACCAGGCTCCAGTCATGCTCATGATATTGCGGTTGGAACGCGCTCAAAAAAAAGATAACTGCCTCCGTTCCCAGGCCCACGATAAGCATAGTATCGGCACCGTTCCAGTGCTCGATTTTAAACAACGCACCAACAATTACAACGGCGGCACCGATGCCATAGATTTTGGGCATCAGCGTGTCATAGAGAAAACTTTTTTGGGCTGCCATGAGAATGCTAATTGAAAGGGGTTGAAAGAGAGGTGTAAGTGGGGAGGGTGTTTAATGAGTGGCGTCAGGCCGTTGGAATAATTTAGTTGAGCGAGCTATTGGTACCCATGCCAATCTGAATCATCGAGCAGCGGAAGCCGATGTAGGAACGGGCCGAATCCTGGTATTCAAAGTTGCGGGTGCCGGTTTCGAGGAAGTAGGCAATGTCCTTCCACGAGCCGCCGCGCACCACTTTGCGCTGCTCGTTGTCGTCGGGGTTGGTGGGGTTCAGGTCCCACACCACCGGCACGGAAGCTTCCATATAAGCATCGTCGCACCACTCCGAGACGTTGCCGGCCATGTCGTACAAGCCAAAGTCGTTGGGAAAGAACGAACCCACTTCGGAGGTGTAAGCGAAGCCATCGGAAACGTAGTCGCCGCGGCCGGGCTTGAAGTTGGCCAACATGCAGCCCTTGCTGTTGCGCAGGTACGGGCCGCCCCAGGGGTAGGTGGCCAGGTCGCGGCCGCCACGGGCAGCATACTCCCACTCGGCCTCAGAGGGCAGGCGGAAGTTTGGGTCGTTGGCATAGCCGGCTTCTTCACGGGCGGCGTTACGGAACTTAGTGCGCCAGTTGCAGAAATACTTGGCCGCGAACCAGTCCACGCCCACCACCGGGTAGTCGTCAAACGCCGGGTGCGTGTAGTAGTACTCCAGCAGCGGGTCGCCCATGTGGTAGGTGAAGTCGCGCACCCACACCGTGGTGTCGGGGTACAGCTCCGTCATCACGTACTCTTCGCCCAGCACGTCCAGCGAGTCCTGCCGGATGGCATCGACAAACTGCCGGTACTCGTTATTGGTAATCTCCGTCTCGTCCATGTAGAAGCCGGCGATAGTCACCTGCTTGTTCATGTTCACCATCGAGGCGGAAATGTCCTGGTCGGTCTGGCCCATGTGGAACGTGCCGCCGGGGCAGGGCACCATGCCAAACGGCACTTCTTGCGGATTGAAGATGGGGCGGTCTTCGGCCCCCACCAAGTCGCCCTGGGGACCCTTGCTAAACCCGCACCCGCCCAATAATGCTCCGGAGATAGCGAAAAGGGATACTGCTAGAAGCTTGTTCATGAGAGTTAAAAAATCTGTTTAATTGCCAATGCCGATAAAGTACATTTTGAATGGGCTGACAAATCTACACTGTTTTGGGATGCGGTGCAATAGCTGCTTTTCTCCGCCAAGCCCAAACTTCAGGAAAAACCCGCTGAAATGCCCAATAAACTCGATTAATACATTTTGCTAAATAAATAGTCGGCTAAAATTTGTCCTAACTTGATTAGGATAATAGCAACTTGCAAGACGGCGCGGAGAAATAGGAGAATTAGAAGCTGTAGCGCGGGGTGCGGATGGCCGGCCGAATATTGGCTGCAGGCCGGGGCAACCGGTAGGAAAGCAAAATCTCGTGCGAGCTGAACGCCCGAGCTTCTTGGTTGAAGGCAATAAAATCGAACGCGTAACCGAGGCGGATGGCGTTGTCTTTTCCAAGGCTTCCACCTAGTAGACCCGAAACGGATTCTTCGTGGCGATAGTTGGCTCCTACCCAGTACTTGTCGTCCAGCGTAGCCCGTACACCGCCTTCAAATGAATAGTTCTTTGAGTTGTTGAATTTGCTTGCGTTGGAATAATCGCCCGGCAATACCGCTTTGACCAGAACCATCGGGGTGACGACAACGGACGAGGACGCCTCAATATTGTAGCCGGCCGTGAAATAAGCGTGGTTCTCGGAGAGGTACTTTCTAGCCGTTCCGGACGTGCCCGCGCTCTTGAACGAATACTCGGAGCGGGCAATATTGTTCAGGCTAATGCCTGCGTAAAACTTGGGCGCTTCGTACCAGATACCGGCCCCGGCGTCGAATTTGTTGTCGGAAGCATCGTTGGGCACGTTCACATCGTTTGGGTCGAGGGCGATGTATGTGCCCTTTCCCAAGTACGTGTAAATACCTTGAATGCCAATGCCCAGCTTGCCAGCACCCAGCTTAACGTGTTGCGAATACGAGAGCGCCGCGTTGGTCATTTTGGATTGGGCAACCTGGTCGTAGTACACGGCCAGCCCTACCCCGCCGCCGGTGGCCAGCACCGGCAACGAAACCGTGACAATGCCCGTGCGGGGCGAGCCGTTGGCGCCGCCGAAAGTGCCGTAGTTAAAGTACTGGTAGCGGCCAATGAGGTTGACCTCACCCTGGCCCTTGATGCCGGCGTAGGCGGGGTTGAGCGCCATGCCGTTGAGGCCGTAATGGGTGAACTGGGGCTGCTGTTGAGCCAGCGCCGAGCCAGCCGCTGCCGCCGTAAGCAGCAGGGTTGCAAGTAGCGTTCCTTTCATAAGGGCCGGGGGGGGGTTAAGGTGGAAGGAGAGAACGGGGGGTGGGTGTGAAGAGAAGAATAGCTTCCAAATGTAACGTAAAAACGCCGTTCAAAAAATTTGGCCAAAAAAAACCAGCGCAACTATCATTGCGCTGGTTGAGTCGAAGTGCGACGGGTTAGACACTTGGTTTGGCCACCTTGGTGCCGGCCCTGCCAGGCTCGGCTTGCCCGTGCCGGCGGATGTAGGCCTCAATGGCGCCCGTCATGGACGGGGCGTTCGGGTGCGGAGCTTCAATGTCAAGGATTAGGCCGGCATCGAGCACGGCTTTGGCGGTGGTGGGCCCGAAAGCCGCGATGCGGGTGCCGTCCTGCACGAAACCGGGGAAGTTGATGAACAACGAACTGATACCCGAAGGACTAAAGAAGGCGATGCAGTCGTATTTCACGTCCGACAAGTCGGACAAGTCGCTCGCCACCGTGCGATAAATCACAGCTTCGGAAAACTTGAGGTTGTTGGCCCGCATAAACACCGGCAGGTCATCCTTGCGAATATCAGAGCAGGGATACAAGAACTTCTCGCCTTTGTGCTTTTTGATGACATCGAACAGGTCGGCAGCCGTGCGTTCGCCTACAAACAGCTTGCGCTTGCGCAACACAATGTATTTCTGTAGGTAATTGGCCGTCTGCTCGGAGATGCAGAAGTACTTCATCTCGGCCGGCATTTCCAGTTTGGCTTCCTGGCAGATGCGAAAAAAATGGTCGACGGCGTTGCGGCTGGTAAAGATTACAGCCGTATATTCGAGGATATTTATTTTTTCGCGCCGAAAATCCTTGTAGGACACGGGCTGCACCTCAATAAATTCCCGAAAATCGACCTGAACGCCGTATTTCTCGGCGATGGCGAAATAAGGAGATACATCGTTGGTGGGCTTGGGCTGGGTAACCAGGATGCTGCTGATGCGGGTGGTGTGCCGGCCTGTGCCCGGCTTATCTGCACTCTCGGCCATACAGGAAAAAAAGTAATGCTAGGACAATAAGAGGAGAAAAATGGGCTAAAGCGCAACAGCGAGGCGAAATCGCAAAAGGCGCCAATCAATCAGTAAACACGATAAGTTTGAGTAAAACCAACAGGGGCAGTACTTCGGTGGCGCAAAGGTAGGCAAATAAATGCAGATTCAGCAGCGAAGCGTGGCGGTGCAGGGTATGCGCTACGCGCAAAACGGTGCCCACCAGCACCACGCTGATGGCCGCGCTGGCCGCCACGGCCACGGTACGCGGCTGGCTGCCGCTCAAGCTGAGGTGGAGCAACAGCACCAAAGGCAAAAACAGGCCTGCCAGTAGTGTGGTGCGCAGGAATTCACGGTATTGCACGTTGACGAGCTTTTGCAGCCCGAATATGTAGGCCATCAAATTCACGTACAAGTATTTGCTGAATACCAAAACAGTGACGATTGTGGTGTAGAACAGTACCCTGACCACGATGGCCGTTGCGGGCACGTCGAAGAACCGACGCAGCAAGGGCAGGCTCTGCAGGTCGGAGTGCAGAACATTGAGCAGAAGCGCGAAGGAGAGGGCAAACAGGAGTACAAGCAGCAGGTTGAGCAGGGAGAAAGCGGGCTTGGCCAAGAATGCTTGCTGGTCGCTGCTGTTGCCGAACAGCTCGTCGATTTGAAAAATCCGGGCCAGACCGGGTTGGTAGGTGCGGCGCACGGCGCCGTAGCTCAGGCCCAGCACCAGCAGGAAGGCGAG
>Ga0123338_10005762_pt1 | contig 10523 bp, 11 predicted proteins | sample grotaG_FD_89793 | JGI IMG/M metagenome (GOLD analysis project Ga0123338, IMG submission 89793) | Glacier valley bacterial and archeal communities from Borup Fiord, Nunavut, Canada, to study Microbial Dark Matter (Phase II) -... | ecosystem: Environmental > Aquatic > Freshwater > Ice > Glacier ...
CTTTTGTGTAGAGCCAGGCCTGCTGATGCACCCAACTGTTGAAAGTTTTGGCGTCCACCGGAAACGGTGCTTCAAAAGGCTTGGCGGGGTTCTTCTGAATCCGTTGCCCCAGTAAGCTGCCGTCCGGCATCGGGGTCCAGAGGCAATTGCCGTGTTGCTCCCAACCGTTCAATGTCTTGCCATCGTAGAGTGATTTCCACTCTTGCGCGGCGCTTAAGCAGGTGAAGATGAATATGCAGGCAAGAAGCTTCATAGGTCCCGTTTAGTTTAACCACTTCATCCACGTGGTCACCACCAGCGCATGGGCCACCATGGAGGCGCGGATACTTCTGCCAGCGCGATACGCCTCGCCCCAGAAAGCTCCGGCTACCGTGGCAAAGATCGCCATGCGCCAATTCGGAAACCCGCGAAAGCCTAGATGGCAAAGTCCGAAAATGACCGACGCGATGGCAAGCGCGGTCCAGCGCTTTCCGGTAAGGCGCGTGATCCACTGCAGCAGAACGCCGCGAAACACGAATTCTTCCGAGAGCGCCACCACCCAAAATATGCCCAGGAAAATGCCTAGTGCCTGCCATTCCGGCCCGGGCCGCCCATGAAAGGTCACGATTCCCAAAGCCCACCCCAGCGGAATGCCAACAGGCAGAAAGTAAAGAAAGTAGCGAAGCCCCACCGCGCATTCCCGCCATGACGGTATGAACCCAAAGCCGAGCCCCTGAAACCGCCGTTGCAACAGCATGACGGAGGTGCCCAGCCGGATCAGCATCAAGTGGCCGAGCACGTCAAGGTACACCTTGTCGTAGGGGGGCAGGTAGATTTTCTTGAAAACTTTGGAAAGGAAAATCGCGGCCAGAAGCGTGATAAAGCCCAGGTCCGCCGCCACCGAAGCAGGGAAAATCAGAAACCAGAAGCTTGCCGCAATTGCGATACAGGCAAGCGCCAGAAAAGGCGCAATCCGAAACTGGCCAGTGGGAAGCGCGTAAATCAAATAAGGCACAATCGCGCTAAGAGCCAGCAAGGGTGCCAACGCCGCCGCGCTTAGCTTGCCGCGCACAGCTTCGCGCACGGCCTGGAAACCGGGCACAAGATAGAATACAAATTCGGCCAGAAAGGCGGCGACCACCGGAACCGCAATGCCGTCAGGAACGCCGCGCTGCCTAGCCAACACAATGCCCGCGCCAGATAGAGCCAGCCAGCCCACCAGGCAAGTCAGCCAGAAGCTGCGAAGGCTTGCCGGTTTTTCCATCGCTGTCATCGTAGCATCGGGTTTCCCAAGCTCCAGTTTCGCAGCCGATCCGCCCAAAGATCTGGCCCGCCTGGTGGCGCACCGCGAAAGCGAAACACAAGCCGGCCGAAACCAGTTTACGTACCGCCAAACCGTTCTGGTGGAAGAACTCACAGAGCGGGGAACCCGCAATGGCGAATACCGCGAAACGCGCGATGTAATCTATTCGCCGGTGAAAGAACGGGAAGACGTGGTGATTGCAGCCCCCCGCTCCACTCTCAAGAATCTGATCCTCACGGAGGAAGATTTCGCCGATATCCGCAACATTCAGCCCTTCGTACTGGTGGAAGACCTCTTCCCCATTTACGAAACCAAATTCAAAGGCGAGCAGCTCATGGACGGCGAAGACTGCTGGGTTCTGCAAGTGAAGCCCCGGCAGATACTGCAAGGGCAGCGGCTGTTCGATGGCTTACTCTGGGTGCGAAAACTGGATTATTCCGTGGTGCGTTCCGAAGGGCAGGCAGTGCCTCAAATCCGCACGACCAAGTCTGAAAATCTGTTTCCGCGGTTCACCACAATCAGGCGCAAGGTGGGCGATTTCTGGTTTCCGATTCAGACTTACGCCGACGATACGCTCTTCTTCCGCGGCGGCCCTCAACGCATCAAGCTTTCCGTGCGCTATGAGAACTATAAAAAATTCGGTACCGATACGACGGTGACGTTCAAGTAAGCTGTCGCTTACCACCTGCCGATAATCGGCTGTTCGCCGGCGTTGCCGCCAAACGCGATGAAACGGTCCTGCCCGGCGCCGGTCCCATCGAAACTACCGTTGCCGTTGAAATCCAGAACCCAGAACCCGTTCAGATAGAAGCCAACCTTGCTCTTGCCATCGCCGTTCCAATCGCCCACCAGTGGCACTTCGCCGGTGTTGCCTCCGAAGCCATAAAACTTATCGGTGGGGTAGTCATAAACGCCGTTGCCGTTGAAGTCTAAAATCCAGTAACCCTTGCGATAGATGCCAATCTTGGTGGTGCCATCGGCATTCCAATCGCCCACTACCGGGGTATCGCCAGCCGTATAACTTACGTAGGCGTACTGCCTGTCCGTCACGGTACTGAAAGCGCCATCACCGTTGTAATCCAGCGTGAACGTTCCATTTGAGAACGTTCCAATCTTGGCGCGGCCGTCGCGGTTCCAATCGCCCACTACGGGAAACTCATTCGCGCTGCCGCCGAAGGCATAGAACTTATCCTGGCCCGCGCCGGTGCCATCGTAAGTGCCGTTGCCGTTATAATCCAGCACCCAGAATCCATTTACGTAAAAACCAACCTTGCTTCGCCCATCCCCATTCCAATCGCCCACAATCGGCCGGTAGCCCTGATTGCTGGCTCCGCCGAAACCGTAAAATTTGTCGGCCGGCGGATCGTAAACGCCATTCCCGTTGTAATCCAGGATCCAGAAACCATTGCGGTAAATACCGACTTTCGAATGACCGTCGCCGTTCCAATCTCCCGTTACGGCAATGTCGCCCGGCTGTTGTTGCGCGTAGAAGAAATTCTTGTCCCCGGCATCGAACACTCCCGTGCCATTCGCGTCAAGCACAAAGGAACCGCTGTTCAAATATCCAACGTTTGTCTTGAGCGCGGTATTGGTGAGAGTGAAGGTTGCGGAGATCGAATTCACCGTCACAACGACGCTATACAAACCGGGCACCCCATTCGCGATGAAAGGCGGGGCCGTCGCAACTCCAAGCGCATTTGTAATCACCGGCGCATTACTGGCAAACGATCCGCTGGCTCCCGACGCTGGTGCGGTAAACGTAACAACCACGCCAGGGCTCGCCACGCCAGAACCGTTTGTAACCAGCACTTGAAGCGGGGATGCGAACGCCGTGTTCACAGGCGCGGATTGGCCGGAGCCCCCATTCATCGCGATGGCGCCCGCACCCAGTTGGGTCACCGAGATCACGGTGACTAGGTTGGTAGCAGACGGCAGCAGGTTAACGTTGAAAAGTGGAAGTTGAGTGAACGCTCCCCCATAATTGGCCGTCCCTAACGCAGCAATTTGATCCATCACCGCTAGGCCCGCGGCGTTAGCAATAGTGCCGAAGACCGTGAACCCGCCGTTCTGGTTGTCTAAATTCACTCTGTTGTCGGTCTCATTGAAGAACCACTGATCGGTGGCACTATTCGGATCGCCGCCCACCTTTGCCAGGGCAATGGTGCCGCGAGTGTTCGAGATGCCGAATTCATTCATCACCGGCCGATTGGTGGGAATCGCGCTTGAGTTCTGCATAAACCCACCGCCCTGAATGATGAAATTCGCGACAGACCGATGAAAGATGGAATTGTTATACGCCCCGCGATTGGCGTAATCCATAAAATTCGCCACTGTCGCCGGAGCGCTTGCGGGAGCCAGTTGAACATCGATATCGCCCGCATTGGTATGCATGCGAACCATGGGCTGCGCCGCAAGCGGCAACATGAAAATGAAAGCGAGCAGACTGCTGGTGATAAGGACGGGCACAACCGCAATTTTAAACTACCGTTACGTTTTCCGCCTGCAAGCCTTTGGGCCCCTGCTTCACTTCGAACTCTACTTGCGCGCCTTCATCCAGGCTGCGGTAGCCGTTCGATTGGATGGCGGAAAAGTGAACGAACACGTCCTCCCCGCTGGAGCGCTGAATGAATCCGAAACCCTTTGACGCGTTAAACCACTTCACAACACCTTTTTCTCTCACAAACTCTCTCCTGAAAACCCGCTGACAACCGGAAAATCGACACGAGTTTGACAGATCGTGCCAAGAGAAATCAAGTGGACGCGTTCTATACTGGGCGGGTAGATTCCAATGAAATTCACTTTAGCACTGCTGACGGCTGCCATTGCGCTAAACGCGGCACCCGAAGTTGCATTCAAAGAATTCAAGCTGAAGAACGGGTTGCGCGTCATTCTTTCGGAAGACCACTCGGCACCCACTTATTCCATCGCAGTCACTTACAACGTAGGCTCGCGCGATGAGAAGCAGGGCCGCACCGGTTTCGCCCACCTGTTCGAACACATGATGTACCAGGGCTCTGAAAACGTCGGCAAGGGTGAACACCTTTCACTGATTCAAAATAACGGCGGAAACATGAACGGCACCACCAGTGCCGATAGAACCATGTATTTTGAGACGCTGCCCGCGAACCAGCTTGACCTGGGCCTTTTTGTGGAAGCCGACCGCATGAAGTCTCTGGTCATCAATCAGGTGAATCTGGATAACCAGCGCAACGCTGTCCAGGAAGAGCGCCGCCTCAATTACGATAATCGTCCCTACGGAAATACATTCGAAGCGGTCGGCAATACCGCCTTCGATAACTTCGCCTACAAACATTCCACCATCGGTTCCATGGCCGATCTGAATGCGGCCACCGTTGACGATGTGCAAACCTTTTTTAAACGCTATTACGCCCCGAATAATGCGGTAATCGCGATTGTCGGAGATTTCAAGACTGAAGAAGCGCTTAAAAAGGTAGAGCAATATTTCGGTTCTCTTCCCGCTCAGCCTGCGCCTCCACAGCCGGATGTTGCCGAGCCGGAACAACATGCCGAACGGCGCGCGACGATTGAGGATCACTTCGCGCAGATCCCGCGCGTAGACCTTGTCTATAAGCTGCCCGCGGGCAACTCGCCCGACATCTACGCACTCCAGCTTGTCACCGACGTGATGGGCGGAGGCCAATCGTCCCGTTTGTACCAGGCAATGGTGAAGGACCAGGAGTTGGCGGTACAGGCTCAATCTTTCCTGCAACCGCAACGGGGAACTTCACTGGCGTACTTTATTGGTTTTACGCGACCCGGCAAAGAACCCGGTACGCTTGAAAAATCCATGGAAGCCGAAATCGACAGGCTACAGCGCGAGCTGATTACCGAAGCCGAATTGAAGCGCGCGAAAATGAAGATCAAGACCACGTATTACAGAAATCTACGCGGTTCACTGAACCGTGCCACGGATCTAAGTGAAAATGCTGTCTTTTATAACGATCCCGGCCTGATAAATTCAGAGGAAGGGTTATACCAGCGGGTCACGCGGGAAGATGTACAGCGAGTCGCTAAGAAATACTTGACCCGGGAAAATCGCACGGTGCTGATCACAATGCCGGTCGCGGCAAAAAGTTCAGGTGCAAAATGAGAATGAATCTAAATATCTGCGGTTTGCTGCTCGCTGGCAGTTCATTGGTTCAGGGGCAGGCGGCTCCGGTCGTAGCTGGCACAGACAAGGACATTCCGCTCAGCAAGGTAGAGCACAAGAATCGCGCCCCGGTTTCGAAAGACATTCTTCACGTAAAGCTGCCCAAGCCCGTCGAAGCGAAGCTTGAAAACGGGGCAACAGTCCTTATTTTGGAAGACCACCGGCTGCCTACCATTTCCGTTCAGCTTCTTATCCAAGGAGCCGGTGGTTTATTCGATGCCGATGATCGTGCCGGCCTCGCGTCCACCGTCGCGGCCATGATGAAGGAAGGCACCACAACGCTCAATAGCCGTCAGGTTTCTGAGGGCATAGACGATTTAGGGGCGACACTGTTTTTCACCGCCGGCTTCGGAACCGCGGATGCTGTGGTAAGCGCCAGCGGCTTGAGCGAGAACTTTGACCAGTGGTTTGCGCTGATGATCAACACTCTGCAAACCGCCAACTTCCCGGACGGAGAATTGCAAAAACTGAAGCAGCGCCAAATCACCGGATTGAAACAGCAGCGCGCGCAATCATCCTTTCTTGCGAATGAAATGTTTCGCAAGGCAGTCTATGGAAAACATCCGGCTTCTATTGTTACGGCCACTGCCGCCTCGCTCCAAGCCATGACCTCTGATGAGCTGAAAGCCTGGCGCGATCAGCGCTATGTGCCTCAGAATGCCATTCTCGCCATCGCGGGAGATGTGAATGCGAAAACTTTAATTCCCAAGCTCAACCGTATGACCGCCACTTGGAAAAAGACCGATTACCGGGCAGTGACGCCACCCGCTCCGAAAGCTGCTGAGGGAAGAAGGGTTTATCTGATAGACCGCCCGAATTCAGTACAGACCAACCTGGTGCTGGGGAACCTTGCTATCGATCGCGCGAACCCTGATTTTATCGCTCTCACCGTGCTGAATCGCATTCTGGGCGGTGGTGCCGCCAGCCGTCTCTTCACGAATTTGCGTGAGGAGAAGTCTTACACGTACGGCGCTTACAGCAGGTTTCAAGCCTCTGAGCTGGTGGGCCCTTTCAGCGCGAGTTCTGAAGTGCGCACCGCGGTTACCGATGGTGCCATGACAGAGTTCCTGAAAGAGCTCAACCGTATTCGCGATGAAAAAGTGCCAGCCGCCGAACTGGAACAAGCTCAGCACTCACTTGTGTCCGCATTCGCGCTCTCGCTGGAGCAGCCCTCTGAGGTGCTTTCTTACGAAACGACACGCAAGCGCTTCGGTCTCCCCGAAAATTATTGGGACACCTACCCGGCGCGCATCGCAGCTGTAACCGCGGACGACATAGAACGCGTCGCCAAGAAGTACATTATTCCCGCCAATCTGCAAATCGTGGCAGTAGGCGACGCCTCTAAGATCAAAACCGTGATGGAAAAGTACGGACCCGTCACCGTGTACAACTCAGATGGAATGCCCGTGGCCCAGTAGACGCGGAGTACTGCTCATGGTCCCGCTCGCGCTTGCCGCGTGCGGGCGCAAGAAGGCAAAGGTCCGCGCGCCTCAAGCGGGCACCCGGCCTCGCGTCCGTCCGCCCGCCGCGCCGCCTCCCAAACTGGGCTCCACGGAAACCGGCGTTGCTAGTTGGTATGGGGTTCCCTATCACGGCAGACAAGCCGCAAACGGTGAAATTTACGATATGGAAAAGCTCACCGCCGCCCACCGCACGCTGCCGTTCAGCACATGGGTGCGTGTTGAGAACGTCTCGAATCAAAAGTCCGTGGACGTTCGCATCACCGACCGCGGGCCGTTCGTCGGTGATCGCATCATCGACCTCTCTCACGCCGCCGCGCGCGAGATTGAAATGATCGGCCCCGGCATCGCAAACGTGCGTGTTGTGGTGATTGCAAATCCACAACTCCCGGAGCCCGCCATCTTCGGCGTGCAGGTCGGGTTGTTCCGCAATCGCGAAAACGCGGAGCGCTTGCGAGACAAGCTGACCGCGATGTACGGCACCGCGAAAATTGTGGAGCGCGAAGGTGCCGTGCCGCTTTATCGGGTATTAGCCGGTGCCTTAACCACACCCGAAGACGCAGAAGCATTAGCCATGCGCATCCGGGGAGATATCTCTGTTCCCGAAGCCTATGTCGTACGTCTCGATCCGCAGGTGAATTAGACTCGGGGAAGTCGAAATGCATCTTGCGCGTGTAGACCCCCCGCATGGCTTTGTGGGGCAGTCGCCGCAGATCGAAGCGATCCGCCGGCAAATTGAGAGAATCGGAAACTCGCGCAGCCCCGTGCTTTTGCTGGGTGAGAGCGGAACGGGCAAAGAGGTTATTGCGCGCTCGCTGCACAACCAGAATCCGCGCGGCACCTTCGTGCCCATCGATTGCGGCTCGCTGGTAGGCCCACTCATGGAAAGCGAGCTCTTCGGCCACGTAAAGGGCGCGTTCACCGGAGCTTCGGAAAACAAGCGCGGCTTAATTGAGATTGCAAACGGAGGCACGGCCTTCTTCGATGAAATTGGCGATCTGCCGCTGGAGTTGCAAGTCAAACTGCTTCGCCTTCTACAAGAGCGCGAATACCGTCCAGTCGGTTCCGTGCACCGGCAAAAGGTGGAAATCCGCGTCATTGCGGCAACTCATCGTGATCTGGCCCGCGAGGTGGAACGCGGCAATTTCCGGCAGGACCTTCTCTACCGGTTGAAGGTAATTACCATGCGCCTTCCGCCTTTGCGCGAACGAAAAGAAGACATTCCTCTGCTGGCGGAACGTTTCCTGCGCCGCAGCAGCAACGCGGCACTCCCCCCCGAGGTTGCGGACGCACTGATGCAGCATGATTGGCCGGGCAATGTCCGCGAACTGCAAAACTGCATGGATTGTTTGGGCGCGATGGATAATGGCGAATCGGTTTCCTTTGGCGACCTGCCTTCAGCCGTGCAATTTGCCTCTCACGCCGCAGCTCCCGTGAGCACCCCGATGTTAGAGGAACTGAGCAAGCTGGCCGCGAATGTAGGCCTTAGGCGGCCAGTGATCCCTCTTCACGAAATGGAGCGGCAGGCAATTATCGATGCCATTGAGCAGACACAGGGCGACCGGGGCGTGGCCGCCGTGCTCCTGGGAATCGGACGCACTACGCTCTACCGCAAGCTGAAAGCTTATAATCTCGAAGTTGAACCTAGCGCTCGATGCCAGTTACAGCTTAGGGAGTGAACTCTCGGGTGTGGGGATTTATTCCCGCGAATTGCTGCATGCTCTTGCCATTAGCCACCCGGAACAACGCTTTGCTTGGAAGTACCGGCCGCACCGCTTCAGGCGAGCCCTGAAAGAACCGGAGCCGGCTAATGTCACGCGAAAAATCTTGTGGGACACCCTCGGGCTCCGAAGTGGCCTTTTCCACGGCCTGAATCAACGTCTTCCCCAGCGCCGCTACCCGAAGCAAATCGCGACATTCCACGATCTTTTCGTCCTCACCGCCGATTACAGCACCCCGGAGTTCCGTGCGCGTTTTGCCGCCCAGGCGCGCCATGCGGCGAATCAGGCAGACCTCATCATTGCGGTTTCGCACTTTACCGCTGGGCAGGTGCATGCCCTCTTGGGAGTGGAACGAAGCCGGATTCGCGTGGTCCATCACGGTGTAATGCCCCGCCGATTGCCGCCGCTCCAAAGGGAGAAAATCGTTCTGTCGGTAGGCGCCGTTCAAACCAGAAAAAACACCGGGCGCTTGATGGAAGCATTCCGTGCGATGCCGCCTGACTGGCGCTTGATTCTGGTTGGCTCATCCGGCTACGGTGCTAGTTCCCTCGTTTCAAATTACCAGGACAACAGAATCAGCTTCACGGGATACATTGATGACCGGGAACTGGCCAAGCTTTATGCCACGGCATCCATCTTCGCGTTTCCATCGCTCGATGAAGGCTTCGGCATGCCGGTTCTGGAAGCTATGGCGGCCGGAATTCCGGTAATCACATCGAATCGCAGCGCCATGCCGGAAATTGCGGGCGATGCCGCCATCCTGATCGATCCCGAAGACGCGTCACAACTTGCTGAAGCGCTCAATAACCTCGCCGCAAATACAAAATTCTGCTCCGAACTTGCCGCGCGCGGCCAAATTCGGGCCCATCAGTTTACCTGGGAACGCGCAGCCCGCGAAACATGGGCCGTTTACCAGGAACTGCGGTAACTACTTCTCTTCCTCAACCGCAATTTTCAATGCTTTCAGGAATCGCTGATCCTGCGAAGTAAACTTCATCTTGCCCGAAGAGATTTTGACATTCTCCATCGGCATCGCGGGCGTTTCATTTTCTTCCCGCTTATTGAAGCCAATCGTCGCTTCCAGAACCAGGAATACATCAAAACCGGCGTGCTTGATTTCGCCGATTGCTTCGGCAATGCGCTCGGAATCCGACAACGAATCGTTGATTGCGTTGCCAAGATCATGCATCAGCGTTTTCAGACGGTCTTCCATGATGACAGTATTCTCCTTCTCTTTGGGATGCGATCCTCGGCCCAACGGTTGCAAGATGCGAATCAGTAGTGATTGTACTGCATTCATACTCTTCTATCGGTGGCTTTTCGGAATCGCTTTAGGGCAATTCTAATGATTGCCGGTTGGTTGTTACGATGAATCATGTTCAAAAAGAACATCACGGGCCAGGCACGTCTGTTCATCCATCACGTTGTGCCCGCGGCAATCCGTCCGGTGCACACGCTCTGGCATGAAATCGTGGGCTTCCTTTTTGTCGTGCTCGCGATATTCATTGGTGGCGCTGGCCTCCGTACCTGGACCCAATACAGCGGCGAACCGGCGCAATTTCTGAAGATCACGCTCTCCATTTGTTTCGCCGTCGTACTCGCCGGGTTCGGTATCTCTTCTTTCCGGAAGGCCCGCAAGATTTCACGGTCATGAGTGGCGACGCCGATCGGCAAAACCAGAAGCCTGGCGAATTTCCCTTCACCCGGGGCATTTTCCCGGAAATGTACCGCACCCGCCCCTGGACCATGCGCCAGTATGCCGGTTTCGGCACCGCCGAAGAGAACAACCGCCGCTACCGCTACCTGATCAGCCAGGGCACCACCGGCCTTTCCGTTGCCTTTGACCTGCCCACCCAAATGGGCATGGATTCCGACAGCCCTCTCGCCGC
>Ga0123338_10005767_pt1 | contig 10519 bp, 10 predicted proteins | sample grotaG_FD_89793 | JGI IMG/M metagenome (GOLD analysis project Ga0123338, IMG submission 89793) | Glacier valley bacterial and archeal communities from Borup Fiord, Nunavut, Canada, to study Microbial Dark Matter (Phase II) -... | ecosystem: Environmental > Aquatic > Freshwater > Ice > Glacier ...
CGTCTCATACTGATATTCTGCAGCAGGCCGATTCCGACCATGGAGGTTATCATGGAGGTTCCACCGTAGGAAAAAAACGGCAGCGGGACACCGACCACCGGGAATAGCCCGATGACCATGCCGATGTTGATGACAGTGTGCCAGAAGAGCATGGCGGTGACGCCTACCGCAAGCAGGCCGCCGAAACGGTCGTTGCAGCGGCGGGCGATGTTGAGACCCCACAGCACCAGCGAAAGATAAAGGATGATCAACACCAGACAGCCGATAAAGCCCCACTCTTCGGCAAAGACGGAGAAGGCGAAGTCGGTGTGCTGCTCGGGAAGAAAGCGGAGCTGTGACTGAGTTCCTTTGATAAAACCCTTGCCGGCAATGCCACCGGAACCGACCGCTATTTTGCTCTGTATGATGTGATAGCCGCTTCCGAGCCGTGACCGTTCTGGATCAAGAAAATCCAAGACCCTGTTTTTCTGGTACGGGCGCAGCAGGAACGCCCAACCTATCCAGATCATAGGGATAGTAATGCAGATGAATGTCACAATTGCCGACCAGCGCAAGCCCACATAAATAACCATGGATAGAGCGATCAGTATGACCAGGGTGGCGGTCCCCAAATCCGGCTGTTTCATGATCAGCGCCGCTGGAAGAGCCAGAAGGCCTAAAGGAAGGAGTACTTCCTTGATCGTCAGGCCTCCAACAGATTGAAAATTGTTGAAGAAACGGGCAAACGCCACGATGATTACAAGTTTCATCAGTTCCGACGGTTGAATGGTGAAGAGACCGAGGTCCAGCCAGCGGGTCGCTCCCATTGACTGCCTTCCGACAACAAGCACCGCCATCAGTAGAAATAATAATATTCCGTAAAACCAGTAGGACAGGTCCTCGAGAATATGGTAATCGATGCTGCACACGGCCAGAGAAATGCTCATCCCCAGCAGCATCCAGTAAAACTGTTTGATATAGTAGGCGGTGCCGACGATTTTGTAGGGGGTTGTTGCGCTGTAGATATTCAGAATCCCGAGCAGGCAGATCGTCACAACCAGTCCGGAAAGAACCCAGTCAATGTTGGTTAAGAGGCGGCGATCAATCATGAACGGTATCCCCCGGGGTTCGAGGCTCTTTCACGACAGTCGGCATTTTTTTCTCTTCAGTGACTGTCTCCGTGTCATTTTCATCGGTCCCTTCTGTTGCCGTATCTGGTGATTCCTTGCGGGGCGGTTTTTTGCCATCAAAGTATGTTCTCAGGATTCTGCCTGCGATGGTAGCGGCAGCTCCGCCGCCGTGTTCACCATGCTCAACAACAACCGCCACAGCAATCTCAGGGCTGTCAAAGGGGGCAAAGGCAACAAACAGGGCATGATCACGGTATTGGTAGGGGATGCCACTTTTGCTGTCACGTAGTTTGACTACCTGTGATGTGCCGGTTTTTCCGGCCACTTTAACGTCGTACAATCTGGCCATGGAGCCGGTGCCCCCCGGTTCATTGACTACGGCCAGCATCCCCAGCTTGACAAGCCGGAATGACTCTTTGGAAAAAGAAGCGGTGCCGATGATTTCGGTTTTAGATTCCCTGAGGGTCCTGCCGTCGGTGTCAACGATTCGTTTCACAAGATGTGGGCGATAGATGGTGCCTTCGTTAGCAATAGTTGCCGCCATTGAAGCCAGCTGAATCGGGGTCAACAGAACAGCCCCCTGTCCGATCGCGACCGGAAGTGTTTCTCCGCTAAACCACCGTTTGCCGAAGCGTTTCAGCTTCCATGCCATCGTCGGGATGAGCCCGCTCCGTTCATTCAATAGCTCAACCCCAAGAGGAGCCCCCAGCTTGAAGGCTTGAGCAGCTGCAGCAATCTTATCCACCCCCAGCTTCTCGCCCAGCTGGTAATAGTACACGTCGCATGATTCCCGTAGCGATTTGCGAAGATTAGTGCTCCCGTGCCCCTTCTTGTTCCAGCATCTGAACGTGGATGTCCCCAGTTTATGGCTGCCGGTGCAGTTGATCGCTGTTGTTTCGTCGATTGCTTTATCCTGCAAACCAGCCAGAGCGGTAATCATTTTAAAGGTGGAACCGGGTGGGTACTGCCCGCTGAGCGCCTTGTTTTCAAGCGGATGGCGCACGTCATTAAGATATTTTTGCCACACGTCTGCCGGCAGTCTCCCGCTGAATAGTGAAGGATCAAACCCGGGGTTGCTGACGAACGCCAGTATTTCTCCACTGTTTACATCCATGACAACCGCTGCTCCCGCCTGACCACCAAAAGCAAGTTCAGCCTGTTTCTGAACCGCCGCATCGATCGTCAGCATAACGCTGCTGCCGACTGTCGGATAACTCTCGGACACTGTCCGCAATACCCGCCCACGAGCATCAACTTCAAGCTGCCGACCGCCATCGCTGCCATGGAGCTCATTCTCCAGTGCGCGCTCTATACCATTCTTGCCGATGTAATCGCCGGGGTTGTAATCTTTAAAACCTTCTGAATCCAGATCTTTTTCGGAGACTTCACCGATATACCCGAGCAGGTGAGCAGCAAGCTCTCCCCCGCTATATTCACGCACCGGTTTCATCTCTATTTCGACGCCGGGCAGCCGCAAACGGTTCTCTTCAACAATTTCTACGTGGTCACGGGAAAGGTTGGAAGCCAGGACTATCGGGTAGTATTTGGCCCGTCCCATGCTTTTTTCCCACCTGACCGCCATCTCGGTCCGATCTAGACCAAGCAGCTCCGAGAGCAAGGTGAGAAGTGCCTCTTTGTCCTTAACTTCCTGCGGAATAACCGCAAGGCTGAAAGAGGGGCGGTTGCTGACCAGAACCTTTCCGGTGCGGTCCATTATGGTGCCACGGGAAGCGGCCACCGGCACGAAACGAAGGCGGTTGTTTTCCGACATGGCTTGATAGTTATCTGCCTGTAGTATTTGCAGATGCCATAATCGTATTACCAGGAAGAGGAAAACGATCCCTACGACAAACGAAAGCACCACTATCCGTTGTTTAGATTCCAGTAACTCCCTGACGAAGCGACGTTCCTTCATGACGCTTCCAGTTGACAGTCAAAGCCTGGAAATGCAGAAACAATTGATGCTATGAAGGCATTTACCAATAGTCGCGGGAATATGTCCGAGAGCATGGAATATACAATTCCTGGTGATTCGGTGAACATGACTGTCAGCAGAAGGTTAATAGTTAATCCTGCCAGGGAAACACCGGCAACTGTAAGTACGAACAGTATGGCACTGTCGGCATACAACCGGTCTGACACACTCTTGATAACGAGAAACAGAATCAGGAAGGTGACTGCGTCCAGGCCAAGATACAAACCGCTGTAGACGTCATTGAGCATGCCAAGCAGCCATGCCAAGGGAGCGCCAATCTCGAACGGTGCGCGCAGGGAGATAAAAACCATGATGATGAGTAACAGGTCCGGTTTGAAAGGAGGACGTATAAATACAGGAAGCAATGCCACCTGGATTATTATTGATGCAAGGACGAGACAAAACAGCAGCAGGGTGGCACGCCTACTCATAACCACCCCGCTGCACTACCAGAACTTCTTCAAGATGAGAAATGTTGACGGTCGGCCTAATGGATACACTCTGGAAAATTCCGTATTCCCCTCGTTTGACCATGGTAACCTCGCCAATTACGATACCTTTCAGGAAAACTCCTCCGATTCCTGATGTTATTACTGTGTCGCCGACCTTCACATCCTCTTCGCGGGTCGTAAATTCGAGCGTGCAGAGCATTTCGCTCTTGCCTTTCACGACTCCTCTGGCCCGGGAACGCTGAATTGTAGCCGCAATTCCGCTTGTGTGGTCTGTCAGTAAAAGAACGCGTGAGGCAGACGAAGAAACTTTTACCGTCTGGCCGACAACACCATCGGCTGATATTACAGCCATTCCCTCACGAATACCGCTGGAACTGCCGCGATTAATTACCAGCGTCCTGAACCACGAGGTGACATCCTCACCGATGATTGTAGCCGCAATGGTCGGCGTTTGGACGCTCTTTTTTATATCAAGCAGTTGTTCAAGGCGCTGGTTGGCCAGTAGCGCCTCATTTCCTTCCACAATCCGCTGATTGAGCGTGCGGATATCATCATGCAGCCGCAGATTTTCTCTGTTGGTATCCACCAGTCGAATGTAGTTGTCCCAGACGTCTTCGATAAAGGTGCTTGCCATGTAAACCGGTTGGAGGAGGGGTGATATTATGCTGAGAACGGAACGCTCAATAATATTGGCCTCTCTGTTGCGGGGGACATTCAGCGAAAAAAATAGCAGAGCAACAAGGATGCCGACGCCTGTCAAAAGCGGGTACATATATTTCTTTATAAAATCCATGTGTTAGGTCTCGCTCTAGTCTTGCTGAAGTCCGCACAACTCTGCTTCATCGTAGACCCGTTGGAGATATTGCTTATAGGAAGAGTTGGGCGTGGACTCAATAACCTCTTTCATCTGCTGACAATCAATAAAATGTCGGCGCAGCGCAATTTCTTCAAGGCAGGCAATCTTAAGCCCCTGTCTTGACTCTATTGTTTCTATGAAGTTGCTGGCTTCAAGTAAACTTTTGTGCGTACCTGTGTCAAGCCAGGCAATGCCACGGCCCAGGCGTTCGACCATCAGCTCTCCACGCCGCAGATAGTCAAGGTTCACGTCGGTAATCTCAAGTTCGCCGCGAGGTGATGGTTTTATGGATTTGGCCACCGCAACGATATTACTGTCGTACAGATAAAGGCCGGGCACGGCAAAATGGGATTTGGGCTGGTGCGGCTTCTCCTCAATGCTAAGGACTTTGCCGTCAGAATCGAAGGCTACGACGCCGTAACGTTCCGGATCGTTAACCTGATAGCCAAAAACCCGTGCTCCGGTTGTAAACTCGGATACGATCCTGTCCAGGTTCATTTTTCCATAGAAAATATTGTCACCAAGAATCAGGCAGACCGGCTGGTTGTCAATAAACTCCTCGCCAACCAGAAAAGCCTGGGCAATTCCTTTCGGTTCCGGCTGAACCTTGTATGAAATCGTAATTCCCCAGCGCGAACCATCTCCCAGAAGTTCCTTGAAACGGGGTGTGTCGTGCGGAGTTGAAATCAGCAGTATGTCCTTGATGCCGGCGGTCATCAGCGTTGCCAACGGATAATAGATCATCGGCTTGTCGTACACCGGCTGGAGCTGTTTACTGGCGACCAGCGTCAGAGGAAAGAGGCGGCTGCCGGCACCGCCTGCCAGAATAATTCCTTTTTTAATACCGTGCGACATAGTCAGGTACCTCGATAGTTTTGTATCAGCGTTAGGTAGCATGTTACCTTGATCGGTGTCAAATCAGTTTGAGGATTTCATCAGGTATTTCACTGCTGAGAGTAAATCATCGCAGACAACAGTTTCAGGGCCGGCGTGCTGCTTCTCTTCCGTTCCGTATCCGGTACACACGAGGATAGTGTTGCATCCCGCCGCCCGTCCCGCCTCAATATCGGCCAGTTTGTCACCAATCATGGTGGACTCTTCAAGGTTGATATTATGTCGCGCGGCGGCTTCATGCAGCATCCCCGGTAACGGTTTGCGACAGTTGCACGGGAGCGCATAGCTGCCTCGCCCGCTGGGGTGGTGCGGGCAGTAGAGCCACTCATCAACGTGTGCTCCGGAGCGTGCGAGTTCAACGGCGATATGGCGGTGCAGATTGTGTACGTCTTCTTCCGTGTAATAGCCCCGCGCGACGCCGGACTGATTGGTTACCACTACAACAGTGAACCCACCCTGGTTGAGCAGTTTGATCGCTTCCGGCGCCCCCGGAATAAACTCGAACTCCGCTGCTTGATACAGGTATTCTTTTTCTATATTGATGGTGCCGTCACGATCCAGAAATACCGCACGCTTCATCAATCCCTCCGCAACAATAGTTTCGTGAAATTTAACCTGCTGATTTAGTGAGCAATTCATACAGAGAAGCATTGACAACACGATGTGTAAAACACTATAACATCATTAATTTACTGCAAGGGAGAACTGTTCAGTGATCAAAACCAATAATCTTAAAATAACTGCAATCACCCCGATAATTGCCCCCGCCGACCTCCGTCAGGTCTTTCCGTTGTCGGAAAAAGATCGTGCCTTTGTCAGCAGAAGCAGAGAGCAGATAAAAGATATCATCCAGCGCCGGGACAAGCGGCTAATTGTTGTCGTCGGCCCCTGCTCTATTCACGACACTGATGCCGCCCTGGAATATGCCGGGCGATTGGCGGAGCTTTCTCGTCGTGTCGACGATCAACTTCTGCTGATTATGCGTGTTTACTTTGAAAAGCCCCGCACTACCGTCGGCTGGAAGGGGCTGATCAACGATCCGGATATGAACGGTACCCATCTTATTTCCAAAGGGTTGGGTATTGCCCGCGGCCTGCTCAGTCGCATGACATCGTTAGAGGTGCCGGTTGCCAACGAGATGCTTGATCCGATCACTCCGGAATACGTTGCCGACCTCATCAGCTGGGGGGCGATCGGTGCGCGTACAACAGAATCCCAAACACATCGCGAAATGTCCAGCGGCCTGTCTTTCCCGGTCGGCTTCAAAAACGGTACCGACGGTAATCTGCAGATTGCCATTGATGCCATGAAAGCTGCGCAGCACCAGCACAGCTTCCTCGGTATCAATCGCGAGGGGCGCACTTCAATCATCCAGACAAGCGGCAACCCTGATGTGCATATCGTCCTGCGTGGTGGTTCTAAAAGTGTGAACTACCATCCCAAGGATATCGCCCATACAGAAGAGCAGCTTAATAAAAACGGCCTGCTGCCGACCATAATGGTTGACTGCAGCCACGGCAACTCAAACAAGGATTATCAAAAACAGTCCGAAGTACTGGAATCTGTTGTCGACCAGTTGCTGGCCGGAAACAGTTCTATCTCCGGGGTGATGATTGAAAGCTGTCTTGAGTCAGGCAACCAGAAGATTCCTGTCGATATCGGCCAATTGAAATACGGTGTTTCAATAACCGATGCCTGCATCGACTGGGCAACGACGGAAAAAATTCTGCTTCACGCTCACGCCAGGTTGCAAAAAAGGAAATAACCGACCGGGGCGGACAACATCCGCCCCTACTCGATCCCGTACGTCATGCTCATTCCGCCAGCCGCACGCCCCAGCGGCCCGCTGAATGTCCCTTCAGCCCCCTCGACCAGCAGATCCATGTAATTGACCTTCTTCTTGGGTGGCAGCAGCAGCTCCGGATCTCCGGAAATGCCCGCCAGTCTCCCGGCTTCCTCAATTGCATCCTGCAGGGTCCCCAGTCGGTCTACCAGTTTGTGTGCCATCGCCTGTTCTCCCGACAGTATCCGCCCGTCTGCAATCTTACGCACATCTTCAATCGGCAACTTGCGACCTTCGGCCACCGCTCTGACAAACTGCTGGTGGGTATTGTCAATCACTGACTGCAGCATGGCGCGATCTTCAGCAGAAAACTGGCGTAGTGGCGATCCTGAATCCTTGTATTTGCCGGTTTTAAGTGTATGTGACTTGATGCCGATTTTATCCATCAACGATTCTATGTTTGACAGTTTGAGGATGACACCGATACTTGCTGTAATGGTGCCTGGATTCGCATAAATCATCGTTGCAGGCGCGGAGATATAATATCCACCTGAAGCTGCAAGGCTGCCCATGGAGACTATTATCTTCTTTTTGGCGGCAAACTTTTTCACTTCAGCGTAGATTTCCTGCGACGGTGCAACAATTCCGCCAGGAGAATCGACACGTAGCACCACTGCCTTGATGGAATCCTGCTTAAGGAAGTAGCGTAACTGACGGATTGTTTCCTTAGAGTCGAGGATCATTCCTTTAACTTCAATCAGCCCGACCCCAGCTTTGCTTGTCAAGCGCGCCTCGCCTGTACCGAAAATCATCACGGCAATCTTCATGGAAATTGAAAACAGCACTGCGAGAGAAATCAATATGGCTGCAGTTATTATGGCGGTCTTTTTTGACATATTCAGGCACCTTGGAAAGATTTTATCTTTAATGGAAGATACACATCTGCTAAAGTTGAACAGTGAAAGTTCTCGTCATGTCTGATACCCACGGCAACACAAATGGTGCCTTTATCGCCCACACTTGCTCTGAACCTGTTGATGCGGTCATACACCTGGGGGATGGAAGCGCAGATGCGGATCTGTTGCGTGAGGCACTCGATGTTCCGGTAATTAATGTTGCCGGTAACTGTGATCCGGGTTCTAGCGCCCAGCGCGAACTTGTGTGGGAGTGTAATGGAAAACGGCTTCTGTTGACCCACGGGGACGCCTATCGTGTCAAGTCTGGGCTGGCAAGTTTGTGCCAAAGAGCACAGGAGGTCGGTGTTGACACGGTTCTGTTTGGCCATACTCATCAGGGTTTAACTATAGACAATTCGGGTCTGCTTCTGGTTAACCCCGGGGCACTTTCTGGTGCCGGTCCTCACCGCAGCTATGCTGTTCTGACTATTACAGAAGAGGGGATAACTGCACAACATTACGATATCGATTGATGCTACGGAGGTTGCTGTCCTGATTCCAAGCACCTCACCTATGCGTCACCTTCCCTGTGAAAAACCTCCCGCCCTTTGTGTACTGCCTTCTCCAGTCTGCGCCGTCTCGGCCATGTAAAAATAAAGTCAACCGGCCCGGACAGTACATACAGGAGCAGCACTGCGAACGTCATGACAACCGGTTCGGCTGCTATTACAATCAACAGTACTACCGCCAATAGTAAAAATCCAAATGGCTGCCGTTTGATAAAGGCGGGGTCTTTAAAGGAATAGTATCTGAAGTTGGACACCATCAGGAATGCCAGTAGATAGATAAGTCCAAGTATGGCAAGTTTCTTAAAGGAACTTGGCCAGCCGAAATGGTAGAACAGAAGCACTGTTGAAGCAACCATGCTGGCTGCTGCTGGGATTGGAAGGCCTACAAAGCGTTTGCTCTCCACGGTGTCTACCTGCACGTTGAAACGGGCAAGCCGCAGTGCACCACAGACAAGAAACAGAAATGCCGCTATCCAACCCAGGCGGCCAAACGGTCGCAGTGCCCAGGCATACATTAGCAGGGCCGGAGTAACCCCAAAAGCAACCAGGTCTGCAAGGGAATCAAACTCGACACCGAATTTGCTTGTCGTGCCGGTCATGCGGGCGACTTTGCCGTCAAGGCCATCACATACGGCAGAGATGAAAATCCAGACGGCCGCCGTACTGTAGTTGCCGTTCAAGCTTGAAACAATGCTGTAAAAACCCGCAAACAGACTTGCGGCAGTTACCAGGTTGGGTAAAATGTATATGCCACGCTTCATGCTTTCCTTTTTACTGCCTGCCATTGTTTCATCAGTCATTATATTTCCTCGTTTAGCCGATGATTCTAGCCAGTACGGTTTCGCCAGCGACGGTTTTGTCACCAAGCTTCACTATAGGCTCGGTTTCAGGTGGCAGATAAACATCAACCCTTGATCCAAAGCGAATCAAACCATAGCGTTCGCCACGTACCAGTAGGTCACCTATCATTGGATAGCTGATGATCCGGCGTGCCACCAGGCCGGCTATCTGAACAAAAGCGATCCGGATGCCACCGGAAATTTCCAGTACAATGCCGTTGCGTTCATTTTCACAAGAGGCACGGCCATCGCGGGCATCAAAGAACTTTCCGCTATGGTGGAACGTATCAATAACCTTGCCATCAAATGGGACGCGGTTGACATGCACATTGAAAACTGACATGAAGATGCTGATTTTTAGAGCAGGAATGCCAAGAGGAGTTTCGGGTACCTGCTCGACGACAATAACGGTTCCGTCTGCCGGAGCTATTACTGTGCTGTTGTCAGCAGGAGCAGTCCTTTCCGGATTGCGGAAAAAATATAGTACAAAAAAAGTTAGCAGCAGAGAAATTGCGGCAGGAATATACATAACTGTTGCAATCCTTGCGGCAGCAACGGCAAACAGCGCAGTTAATCCTACGGAATAAGCGATGAAAGGATACCCTTCACGGGCGAATGGTGATGAATTATTCATAAACCTGCCTAGCCCTTTTCAAATAGGATATGTGCGTTAACTAAACTATCTTCTGCCAATAAAGTGCAGAATATAATTTCTAACATTTAAAATGCGAAGACACCCCTCTCCTGATGGAAGAGGGGTGTCTGTACTCGTGTTGTGGAATTAGTTTTTGGTCTTGTCAACAATCTTCTGGATCCATGGCATCATGCTCCGCAGCTTTACACCGGTCTGCTCGATCGGGTGGGCGGCATTGAGACGACGACGTGCCGTCATCTCCGGGTAGTTAGACGCACCTTCGAGGATGAAGCGCTTGGCATAATTACCATTCTGGATGTTGTCCAGGCACTCTTTCATGGCTGCACGGCTCTGGTCGTTAATGACCTTCGGTCCGGTGACATACTCGCCATATTCAGCATTGTTGGAGATGGAGTAGTTCATGTTGGCGATGCCGCCTTCATACATAAGGTCTACAATAAGCTTGAGCTCATGCAGGCACTCGAAATAGGCCATTTCTGGTGCGTATCCGC
>Ga0123338_10005769_pt1 | contig 10518 bp, 6 predicted proteins | sample grotaG_FD_89793 | JGI IMG/M metagenome (GOLD analysis project Ga0123338, IMG submission 89793) | Glacier valley bacterial and archeal communities from Borup Fiord, Nunavut, Canada, to study Microbial Dark Matter (Phase II) -... | ecosystem: Environmental > Aquatic > Freshwater > Ice > Glacier ...
AAGAAACGCGGTAAGCAGCATCCAGCAAACGACCATCCCAACCATTGCAAGGCCAACATAGACCAGCCAATGAAAACGGCGTCCACTCGCGCTTTTTGGTTCCTTCAGAAGCGCGGTTGTGCGCTGCGATGGATCGTCGAGGTCGTCAAATTGACGGCGGCGGGCTTGTTGAACGGCGGCGGTGGGCATACTTTGCGTGGGGGGACGACGTGCAGGCGGCGTGACTGGTACATTCTGTGTGACGGCGCGGCGGATCGCGGCGGAGGGAGCGACTGGTACGCTCTGTGTCACCGCGCGACGGGTTGCCGATGGCTGTACCGCAGGCATACTCTGGGTCGCGGTACGACGCGGGGGAATTGTGTTACCACCCGTGCGTCCTGGGTTAGAAGAGGTTTTGTAGCCACCCTGTGATGCTAATACGTCGGTGGTGGCTCGTCCCGCCTCTGTTCGCACATCGCCTTGATAACGGCGGGTGCTGGTCGGCATACGCGAAGGCCACACGTCGTCATACTCTTCGTCTTCTAGGCTGTCTCGACGTGTGTTGCGTGGCGCTGCAACGTCCTCCGAACGACGCTGCGAGTAACTTGGCTTTACACTGTGACTCTGTTGATCCACATTGTCACCATCCTCTCTTAGGAGTTTTTTTTCTGAGAGTTTTTTGGAACATCCGTTCTAGCGAACAGGCATATGAATAAGGTACACTAGAACAAACGTACATGTCAACGGGCTTGTGGAACAAGTGTTCGTCACCAAAAAAAGTCCGTGTTGGAAGAATCAGTGTTCCGTAAGCCACACTTGTGTCCTACGGAACGTGATAATTGCTCTCGCCCATCATACGTCTACCGTCTGTTACAAAAAACTCCCTACTTAGATACCTTTTTTTGAGCCATAGTCGGCTCGGCTTTAGCAAAGTTATGACGCGATAATAGTATAGGTGAAAACTATAGAGAATAGGGCGCCATGCATAGAGGAGTATAGGTTTGCGTCCCACAATAGTGGTAGAAAAAGGGAAGAAGAGACGCTACTCATTTGACCGCTACATTCATCAAGACGTACTATATACGGGTTTATAACATCGAGTTTTTCTTTTTAGCTATAGAGAGAATTATAAAAAAATTAGCCCCATAAATCTTCTTGTGTTGTTTGCTCTTTGCCCCTTCTTGTCTGTTTACGTGTCACGCTGCGCTTCTCACGTAGCTTATCGCTCTTCTCAGCAACGCTAGCCAATATGGGCTGATTGTTCGTCGCGTCACCACTTTTTTCGTACCCAATACGTTGTACATGTGCCTCAAAAATAGAGTCGCGGACTATCCGCACCTCGGCCCACAGCCCTAGTAGTGCCTCCAATGTTTCAGCACTGCTTGTGTGTAGCACTATATCATATTTTCTGATCTCTTGTAATGCATCCACAAGTACTACCGACGATGTGTCACATATCCACGTAAGAAACGATTGTTTCACCCGCTCCATCCACAGCAATGTATAGAGGCCGACGCCCGCCGTAAAACGAATCTCTGTGTCGGCGATTCGCTCTGCGGCGCGTTGTAGTTCGGAACGTCGGTAGCAGCAGAGCAGAGTAGAACACGCGGCCTCGGAGAGGAGACCCTCGCGTTGCACCTGCGCGCGTACCGTCGCAACGTCGATCCGCGCCAGTCGTTCCGCAAAGTCGTCATAGTGCTTGCGAAGCGCGGCGAGTACGTCTGTTGCGGAAAGCTGTCCTGTGTAGAACACGATTGGAAAGACGGAAAAGATACTTACAAATGCTTCTCTAGCTTCTATGGGAATAGCGAGCACAAGGTCATCGCGTTCTTGTAGTTGTAACAACTTCTGTAGCTTGCGTTCGCGGTAGGCGGGGGTCCAAAAGCCCAATATCTCAACATAGATACGGCGTTGGGCGCGGGTCAGCGCGAAGTCGGGTATAAAGATACTCTGCTCAAGCAGTAGTGGCTCCGGCTCACGTTCCAAGTGCCACCCGTCGGCCCCCTGGCTTACGACCAACGACATGAACGCCTCGGCAAACGACTGCTCGATGCTGCTATCGAAAAGCTGCGACTCCGGGGGGGCGGCATTGTACTGGGCTTCGTCAGGCTCTTGTGGCAAGAGACGTAGCAGGGCGGCATCCATGTTAAAAGCGTAGGAGCGTTGTAGGAAATGCACGGTTGCGGAAGCAGCTACAACCGCGCTCCCAAAGGCAGCTTTTTTGGTCTTGCGTGATGCATCGGTAGAGGGCAGACCATAACCCATCAGAATGCGGCAGAGACGCGCCAAGCGTAGCCCGTACTGATGAGCCGCACCTGTTACCTCCTGTGGCCCATAGAGGGTTAGAGAGAGCAGAGGCGCCACCCCTGTAAGCGTTGGCTCATAGGCAATGTCATAGTAGACGCCGATCTTTCGCGCTATATAGCAGAGCCGTTTGATTACGGCTCCGACGCCGGTAGATGCGGCGAGTTGGTTTGTGCTGAACGCATTACAGTCTATCAAGAAGCGAACACTTGATGCATTGAAGAGAGCGGCCTCAAATACCCATTGATTATACAAGGTCGCCACCTCTTGTGGCGTAGGTGGTGCGATGGTGGTACGTGTCAGTCGCGCCTCTTCGTCGGTGTCTAGCACCAGCAGATACGCTAGCTCTTGCGCGGTCAACCCATACGTTGCGGCGAACATTTGCAACGCCTCCTGTCGCGTCTGCGTGTCCAAGAAGCCGCCATAGTGCGCGTTGACGTACTCATACAAAGTGAGGCGCAGTTGGATTGGGGAGGTCATAGCCGTCATGTCGGAGCCGCCTGTGGTTTCGGCCCACTCACATTGCCGCCACACATACCAGCGGCTTAACGTTGCAAGCAAGCAGTGCGCGAGTCGGTAGTCCCCGACGCACGCTCGCGCCTCATCCAATGAAAAGAGACGTTGCGGTTGACCAAGCAAGCGTTCATAATACATGAGGAGTTGCGCTATCGCATCCACATGCTCGCCCTTTTGGAGAAAATGAAGCGAGACAGTGAGGTTGCCCTGTTGCCGTCGTACCGATTTCTTGATGTCTTGCAAACTGAAACGCACTGTGAGTCCTTCTTTTTAGGAATATGTTCTTTAGTATACACCCAAAAGTGGTAGTTGTGTTATAGCCACTTTTGAGAACTCGCCGTTCACAATCCGTAAGATATGTATCGTACTTTAGAACAATAGGACATGCGTCCTGAAAGATTGAACGTTTCGTCTTTTTCTGATATGGTAGAGTAGACAGTTATGGCAATCCGCCGAACGCGTTATTTGGTGAACTGGAGAGTGTATGAGTACGGTTCCACAAAAACTTGGGCGATACGAACTACGAGCGCAACTGGGTCGGGGGAGCGTGGGTGAGTTGTGGAAGGGCTACGACCTACAGTTCAAACATGATGTCGCGGTAAAAATTATCCACACGGACTTGCAATCCGACCCCAGCTTTATGAGGCGATTCACAAACGAGGGGCAGAAGATTATCGCTCTGCACCACGACAATATTGTGCAAGTGTATGAGGTTGCCGTTGCTCATAAAGAGGGGACGACGAGCACCACCGCCTATGTCGTTTCCGAGTATATCGAGGGCCAGACGCTTGGCCGCTATATGGCGGCGGCGGCCCAGGCGAAGGGGCCGCTCCTCTCCTTGCCCGATATCGTGTATCTCTTCACCAGTCTAGGGGTTGCGGTTGACTACGCCCATCAGAACGGCGTTATTCATGGCAACGTGAAGCCGGCGAATGTGCTGCTCGATCAGCATCATAAAGAGCATTTAATAATCGGTGAGCCGATGCTGACCGACGTAGGGATGCCGCTTTTGCTGGGCGAGACGACGAGCATTGCGTCGCCGCACTATATGTCGCCGGAACAGGCGAAGGGCGACGCGCCAAATAATCGCAGCGATATCTACGCACTAGGCGTCATCCTCTATGAACTGTGTACAGGGACAAAGCCGTTTCGCAACGAAAGTTCCGTCGCGGTCATGATGCAACACATACATACGTTGCCGACGCCACCCATTCTGCTCAATCCCCAGCTTCCGCCAGCACTGTCGGAGGTGATCCTACGCGCGATGGCGAAGGATACCGCGACCCGCTACGCGATGGCCTCGCTACTGGCAACCGCGATTGCCGACGCGTGTTCGATCCGCTCAACCATCACAACGCCGCGCATTGCCGAAGAGGAAAGCACGTATCACACCGCCAGTGGACAATATAGTTCGTTTCTTGGCGTCTCGCATCCAACAGAAAAGACGCCAGCGGCGGCAAGGCCTCTTGTGCCAACAACGCCAAATGTCTATACAAATCCGCGCACACCCACCCCTCAGCTTCCCGCCGCGACGACAGCACCGTCTATCGCGAACAAACAACGCATGATTACACCAACGCCGCAGACAGCGATTACGAAGAAGATACCCGTACCGCTACAGCTAGGTGTACCCGCGACAAATTCACCAAATACGCCTAACCTCTCAAATATACCAGCGACGCCGCAACCTATGCCCATGCAAAATTCTGATAAGGGGCCACAACAAAAACCGCCGCAAAGTTCGCTTGTTTCTCATGCTTATACGCCCACCGAAACATCGCCCGTATTGCCAAGTGCCGTTTTTCCAAAGGCGACCCGTAGCCGTACCGCACACTTTTTAGATACACCTGTGTATGTCGTCGTCGCGGTTTGTGGGCTACTCCTGTTGCTCATGACAACGGTTATCGGGGGCTACCTGCTCAACTCACAGGGAGCCGCCAACAATGCCATTGTGGGACACGTTTTTTTCCAGGATGACGCCCTCGGCCACGCGGATACACTCCGTTTCGACATAAACCATATAGCACCGCCGCCACAGGACAAGGTGTATCAGGTATGGCTACAGGACACGAAACAGCAGACGCTCCCACTCGGCACACTCGCGCTAAACAACGACGCCGCGACGTTTGCCTACGCGGGAACGCCACAGCACACCAACCTTTTGTCCATTGTGCAGGGGATACTCGTCACCACCGAAGATGTTGGCAACAAGGCTACAACGCCAAAGGGCGACACAGTGTACAAAGCTACATTTGATACCGCGCTGCGTACCGCGCTCAAGAATATTCTGTACCAGACACCAAACTTTCCCTCGGACAACGGCGTGGTGTTCGGCATGTACGAAACCATCAAATCCATTAACGAGAAGGCGGGTAGCCTGGTAGATAGTGCTGGCGGGACGCATGACTACGCACTGGCAAGGCGGCAAGCGACGCGCATCTTAGAGTTGATTGACGGGACAAACTACGCGCGACAGTCGGGCGACCTTCCCAAAGACATGCCGAGCCAACTTGAGGCAAAAGTGGGCCTGCTCTCCTCGCCAACCCAGAAGGGCTATATTGATGCGTTAACGGCACAGCTCGATGTGCTTCAGCCGATAGCAGGCGACAATGGAGCTTTGCAACAGCACATTCAAAATATCAGAAGCGCGATTGCTGATCTCCGCGAGTGGATACAAAAGATTCGTGGCTATGATATTCCGCTTGTGCAGGCTGCAAACGTGGCCGACCCCGCGCTCTATGGAAACGCGTTACAGGTGAAACAATGGGCATCCGACGCTTATACGGGTCGCACGATTCCACCCAACGATGGGCCGCGCCCGATCCTCGGTTCCGCCGGCGCGTATCAAGCATATGTGGAATGTCAGTACCTGGCGACAATGGATATGAAGAAGGCGGCGTAGAGGCGCGATACATGAGACCCCTACCGCTTTCGTCGTTGCGCGATGCCTTCTTCGGTTGTGCCGCTTGTCACCAACTCATAGAGGGTGGCCTGGCCCTGTTTGGGGCGCAGGATACGACCAAGCCGTTGAATGTATTCACGTTTGGTGCTGTTGCCGCTGACGATAATCGCCACGCGACAGTCCGGCACGTCTACGCCCTCGTTCAAGACACGGCCCGTTACTAGCTTTGTGTATTGACCGGAGCGGAACCGCTCAAGAATGGTGCGGCGTTCTTCGGCGGGTGTTTTGTAGGTAATACTGGGCAAGCAGAAGCGACGGCTAATCTCATCCACAACGGGGTTGTATTCGGAGAAAAGAAGCACCTGGTCGCCCACATGTAACCGTAGCAATCGCTCAATTTCGGCGTATTTCGCGGGTGTGTTCATAGCGATGTTGCGCGCTTCACGCCATGCTAGCATAGCGGCTCGTGCCTCTGGATCGCGCGCACTCATAAAGATGACCTTCTGCTGAAAATCGTCGGGGGTACGAATGATGATGCGGCGGCGCTTGAGAAATGCCTGGTAGATACGACGTTGCTCCGCGTACCGCGCCTCATCTGCGGGGGAAAGCGCAATTGCGACATGCTCCTCGTGATACTTCGCGAGATAGTTGCCCTCGGTCAGTTCGGCGGGTGAACGACGGTACACCTCTGGCCCAATCAATGTGTCAAGGTCGGTGTGGGTCATGTCGCTACGTTCGTGGGTCGCGCTTAGACCGAGCCGCAGCGGGGTGAAAGCACTTTCGGCAATCAAGCGGTATGTGGGAGCGGGTAGATGATGACATTCGTCAAAGACGAGCAGACCGAAGCGGCGTAGCTCACGTGGGTAGAGGGCGGCGGAATCATAGGTGATAATTGTAATCGGTTTCAGCTCTTTTTCGCCACCCCCAAAGACACCAATCTCATCTATAGGAAGGGAGAGCGCGGCGGAGAGGGCGACGCGCCACTGTTGCAGCAGGTCAATCGTCGGCACTACCGCCAGTGTCCATAGGCCCGTCATGTGAATCGCCATTGCCGCGACAAAGGTTTTGCCCGCGCCCGTTGGCAAAACGACGACGCCCGCGCTCGACTCAGCCAGCCAATTTGCCAGTGCCTCATCTTGATAGGGACGCGAAGGCAATGCTAACGTTGTCGCAAAAGGTAGGACGGGTCGCTCCTCAAACGCCACAGTAAACGGCGTGTTGTGCTGTTGAAGCGCGGTCTTGAGCGCGGTAAAATGCAGAGGATAACTGCGTAAGAAATGATATCGCTTATCCTGCTTAATGGTACTGGCAACAAGTGCGGGAAGATGTTGTCCGAACAGGGCGTATAGCAGTTCGGAAAGCGGGAGCTGTGCGTATGCATCGGAGGGCGTGATGATGAGGTCACGCCCACGTATATCTAGTGTTGTACTGGTTGGCATAGATTACCTATTCTGAAATGATTAGAGTAACAGTACATTGTACTCGCAAAAGAACATTTCTATCGTATCATAAAAGAAAAAAGTAGGAGCAATACCATCCATGCCTAAAATTACGACGAAGCAGGAACTTACAACGTATTTCGCGGAGAAGAGTACACGTACTTATGAAGGCACTTCTTATATCGAGGCAGTGGTCTCGATGCTGATGCTACTTGACGAGACGGACAATATTCAAGAGATCAAGTCAATGGTACGCGGGATGCACCGCGAGAAGTTGGCGGAGATACAGCGCACGGAAAGCATTGAAACGCGCATTGAGCAACGCAAACAACTCGCCGTTTATGATGATTGTTTGACGCAGCTACGCGGTATTCCTATAAATTAAGAGGGACAATGTAGGGCGCGGTTTAGTACGCCCTACCTCTCACATCAGCAAACAACATGAGACACTACTACACATGGCGGAACAGCCCTATTTTCGTCTCTAGCTCGTCGGCGACGCTGTAGGGGTCGCGTTCTCGCGTTGCGACATCCTCAATGAGTATGGCCCACTCTTCTTCGCTGACCTGCGTCTTGAGGGTATTCATGACGGTGTGTAGAATGAGAGCCTGTAGTTCACTGCGAACTTGACGCTGCGCCCGTTGCATGAGCAGGCCGCTTGTAACGAGGTAGTCGCGGTGCTGCTGCATGGCCTCGACGACCTTTTCGATACCCTCGTTGTTTGGAACCGACGTTTTGAGGACGGGGATAGCCCACGCGACCTTGCGACGATTGCCACCAAGCGTGAGCATCATGCGTAGCTCCGCGACGGTCTGATCGGCTCCGGGCTTATCGGCTTTGCTGACAACAAAGATGTCCGCGATCTCCAGGATACCGGCCTTGATTGCCTGGATGTCGTCGCCCATGCCGGGGGCACTGACAACCAGCACAGTCTGCGCTGTTCGCATCACCTCGACCTCGGCCTGGCCCGTGCCAACGGTCTCGATAATGATGGGGTCATAGCCGGCGGCGTCCATAGCGCGCACGACATCACGCGTCGAAGAGGCGAGGCCTCCCAGGTTGCCGCGACTCGCCATGCTGCGAATAAACACATTGGGGTCCCCCGAAAGCTCCATCATGCGAATACGATCACCGAGTATCGCGCCACCCGAAAAGGGACTTGTCGGGTCGATAGCTACAACACCAACTTTATGGTCATGACGGCGCAGTTCGCGCACCAGCCGCGTCACGAGCGTACTCTTGCCCGCACCAGGTGAGCCGGTGACACCGACGATGTGGGCGCGACCAGCCGAGCGGTGCAGCTCCGCCAGATAGCGATGCGCGACGGGAGCCTCGCTTTCAATCAAGGTCATCATACGGGCCAGAGCGCGGCGGTCTCCTTTGAGAAGACGCTCAACAATGTTTTGCACACGCCACCTAAACTTCGACGGTCAGGCGATCAACCTGCACGTTTTCGCGCACAAACCGAATAATCTCGTCGGTTGAGGTTCCAGGGCCAAAGCAGCCCTTGATACCCATCGCCTTGATCGCCGGAATATCCTCGTCGGGCAAGATGCCGCCTGCCGCCACCAGCACATCGTCAACATCGTTTTGCTTGAGCAGGTCTATCACTTTGGGGAAGATCGCCATGTGTGCGCCAGAGAGAATGCTCATCAGGATCGCGTCCACATCTTCCTGGATAGCGGCCTCGACGATCATCTCCGGCGTTTGACGGATGCCCGTGTAGATCACTTCCATGCCAGCGTCGCGCAAAGCGCGCGCAATTACCTTCGCCCCACGATCATGACCGTCTAATCCTGGTTTAGCAACCAGGACACGAATTGGGCGAGCGTCTGTTTTATTCATCAAGTCAACCCCTTTGTCGGCTTCCAGGGTATATCTACCCTACCTATAGCTGTATCGCACGTTCATAAAGCGCACAAATGGCACGCTCTTGTTCTTCGCAGAGCTGTTGTTGACTCAATTCTACAACGGGGGATGCCGCGCCGCAAGCAAACATGATTTTTTTCGCGCGCTCGATAATCTCCTGTTGTCGCATTGGGTCAACCAGTGGAATCGGTAAACGCGCCAACACATGTTGCTCTATCTGGGGTTGCACCAACTTATACGCCGTGTGCAAGACATACACGTACTGTTGTAGTAAACGCGAATTGAGCAGTGCCAACAGAAAATACAGGGTGTCAAGCACGGAGAGGTGATTGTTCCCGTCTACCATTCTTACGTGTAGGGGAGACCCTTGCGGTCTTCCTGCACCTCGTCCCTGTCCTGCTTTTTCCGCGTCCTCCATTTCTGCATCCCGTTGCTTTTCGTCTTCGTCTACCATGAGCAGATAGAGCGTTTGCAATGCTATATGTCCATGTGTGTCAAGCGCGGCCTGAAGCGTACTGGTACTCTTCACGATCAGCAACTTGGGTGCTTGATAGCGGGTGAGCGGTTTGCCAAGCGCGTGTTCCGCAATCCAGCACCGTCCCTGCGGGATTCCATAGGGGCGTACATCGACGCCCCCGCGTAGCAGGGGATGCCAGCCCGTTTCATTGGGCGGCGTTTCCAGCAATAGAACACTCTTTTTGCCAAGCTCTTCGCCGCGCCGAATGGTGGCAACGCGATAGAGGGGAACGATGCCCCGCGACTCACCCTGCCGCGCCATGTACAGATGGAGGCGTTCCAGCAATGTGCCGTGTTCATTGCCCAGTAGATAGCACAACTCGGCTCCCGCTTGCAGGTGTAGCAGCGTTTGTGTCACCTGTGACGCGGCTACGACGCGTTGTGGGGCGCGTGGTGTAGCATCATGTCGGCTCCACTTTTCGCGCACCCACGTTACTTGATGCAGGTGCTTAGGTGGACGCTTCTGGGCAATGATAACGACTGCCCCCACATACGCCGGAAAAACGTTCGCGAGATGCCAGAGCTGATGCACCGTTGTCTCCGCGAGCAGACGCTGGCGTTCGCGCGTCGCGTTCGCGCGGGCAAGCACGGGGTCGGGCAAGACCAGACCGAGCCAACCATCGGGTCGCACGACTTGTAGCGCGAGCCGCAAAAAGAGCAGGTAGCTATCGGCTTGCCCCAGTCCTTGCGTCCAACGGTAGCCACTGAGATCGGCGTTTTTCGCGGCAAGATACGGCGGATTGGCGAGAAAGAGATCAACCGTTTCGCGCTGCGCCTCACCCCAGGGTAGGGCTAAACCATCCGCCTGTTGAATATGTAAAGGACGTTTCGCGTAACTTGTGCGCTCGCTAGCCGTCAGTTCCTGCTCCGCGAACGTAGCGCGCACCTGCATTTCGGCAAGGAAACAGGCGACGGGATCGGGGTCAAAGCCCCACACGTTGCGTTGCAGCATGGACAGGGTTTGGCGCGGTTTGTATCCTCTCTGCGCCCCGC
>Ga0123338_10005770_pt1 | contig 10517 bp, 5 predicted proteins | sample grotaG_FD_89793 | JGI IMG/M metagenome (GOLD analysis project Ga0123338, IMG submission 89793) | Glacier valley bacterial and archeal communities from Borup Fiord, Nunavut, Canada, to study Microbial Dark Matter (Phase II) -... | ecosystem: Environmental > Aquatic > Freshwater > Ice > Glacier ...
CGTGCCACAGACGCCAGCCACCCCGCCGCGGCCGGCAGGATCAGGTCGTTGAAGTCATAGCCGGGGTGGTGCAGCTCGCGCCCGCCCTCCGCCGGGCCGTTGCCGATCCAGGCGAAGGCGCCGGGCCTCTCACGCAGATACCAGCCGAAGTCTTCGCTCGCCATGCTCGGCGGCAGGTCGCGGCGCAGCGGCGCCCCGGCGTCGAGGGCCGCCTGCGCCGCCAGGTCCGCCTCGGCGGCCGAGTTGGCCGTGGCACACACGCCGGTCCGGACATCCACCTCGACACCCACGCCAAAGGTGGCGCCGACACCTGCCGCGACGCGGCGTATGGACGCCTCGATCAGGTCGTGCACGGCAGGGCGGTGGCTGCGGAACGTCCCCTGCATCTCGGCACGGCTGGGGATCTGGTTCGCCGCCACGCCGGCCTGCATGGTGCAGATCGACAGGACGGCGGTGTCGGACGGGTCCACGTTGCGGGACACCACGGATTGCAGCGCGACCAGCAGGTGCGCCGCGGCCAGCAGGGGGTCGCGGGTGGCATGGGGCATGGCGGCATGGCCGGCGTGGCCGTCCACCGTGATGGCCACGCGCGCCCCGGCCGCCATAACGGGGCCGTCATGCACCGCGACCATGCCGGCCTCCAGGCCGGGCCAGTTGTGGTAGCCGAAGATGCGCTCCATCGGGAAGCGCGTGAACAGCCCGTCGGCGAGCATCGCCTTGGCGCCGCCATAGCCTTCCTCGGCGGGCTGGAACACCAGGTGGACGGTGCCGGTCCATGCGGGGTCCGCAATCAGCAGCGCCGCGGCGCCGAGCAGGCTTGCCGTGTGGCCATCGTGCCCGCAGGCGTGCATCACGCCGGGGTTGCCGGACGCCCAGGGCAGCCCTGTGGCTTCCGTGACGGGCAGCGCATCCATGTCTGCACGCAGGCCGACGCTGCGGTTCGAGCCGCCGCGGGTGATCGTGCCGACGACCCCATGCCCGCCGACGCCAGCGGTGAACGGCACGCCCAGGTCGCGCAGCGTGCGGCACACGAAGGCGGCCGTTCCCACCTCATGCAGGGACAGCTCTGGATGCGCGTGAAGGTGCCTGCGCCATTCCGGCAGGCGGGTCAGGACATCGGCAATCATACGGAACCTCGGGGCATCCGTTAGGATGTGCCGCGTGCCGCCGGGTTCCGCAAGATGGGGATCAGCGGTTGGGGCGGGACGCGGCGGCGCGCAGCACCGGGCTGTCGATCCGTTCCTTCCGCAACGGCAGGCGGACGACGTACTGCGTGCCGCCGCCCTCCTTCACCTCAAGCGTCGCGCCGAGCTGGCGTGAGAAGCCGCGGATCAGTTGCAGCCCGATCCCGTCCCGGGTGCCGGCCTCGGTCTCGACCCGGCCTGCGGGGATGCCCACGCCGTCGTCGCGCACGTCCAGCTCGGCAACCTCCCCGTCCGTGCCCAGGGCCACCCAGACGTTGCCGTGGCGGCCGGCCGGGAAGGCGTACTTGACAGCGTTGCTGACCGCCTCGGTCACGATCAGCGCGAGCGGCACGGCCTGGTCGCTCGACATCTTCAGCTCCGGGGCATCGATGTGCAGGTGCAGCCGGCGGCCCGGCACCTCGCCCATCGCCTGGAACAACTGGCCGCACAACTCGACCAGGAACTCGCGCATGTCGATCGTGTGTATCTCACCGTGGGCGTACAGATGGCGGTGCAGGGTCGCCAGCGCACGCACCCGGTCGCGGGCCGACTGGAACTCCGCCCGGGCTTCGGGCAGGCGGATGCGGCTGGCCTGCAGGTTCAGCAGGCTGGCGACGATCTGCAGGTTGTTCTTCACCCGGTGGTGAATCTCCTGCATCAACAGCTCCTGCTCCGCCGTGGCAGCTTGCAGCCGCGCCCGCTGCCGCTCCAGCCCAAGCGTCGCGCGCTTGAACGAGATCGCCAGGCGGCGGAGGTCCTTGTGAGACCGCCGGAACGCCCGGGTCTGGAACGGCTCCCCGGCACGCCAGTCCTCCACGGCCCTGCCGAGGTGATACAGGTATGGGTTGAGCGACATGGACGTGCCGGCCGCGACGATGGCGAGGCCTGCAGCCACGCACAGGAACGCCAGCCGCGGCGGAACCGCACCGTCGTAGAGGAACAACAGGCCGCAGGGAACAGTTGCCAGGGCGTACAGGACGACAACCCGGGCGGCCAGCATCCTGCCTGGGCCATAGACCAGGCGCCGCACAAGGCGTGGGAGATGGCGCATCAGGGCGGAGCGGCCTGCCAGCATGCACTAGGGTCCGGCGTCACGGCTTGTCCCGGTCATCCTCGATCATCTTGAGAAGGCTGTCCGGGACCGGCTCACGTGCGACGTCGTCGAACATCTGACGGAGGCCCCGCGTCAGCCACGTGTCGAATGCCTTGTCGGCCGGTCGTCTCGGCTTGGACGAGCCGCCTGGCGGTATAGGCGGCTGTGGCGGGGGTTTCGTCATTGTGTGGAGCTGGACATCCGTTCAAATCATGGGCTGGCGCCCGTGCTCCTTAGCACTACGCGCCAGCCCTGCCAGACCGGTCAGCGACCGGGCCGCTGCTTGTTAGGCTGACGCCCCGTCCGTGGTGGCGACCTCGATCAGCCGCGTCACGCGGGTGGCGATTCGGGGTGCCGGCTTGTCCTCGCCCAGCAACCACGCCTCCAACTGGCGGCGTGCACGGAACACCCGGCTTTTCGCCGTGCCGACGGCGCAGCCCGTTGCCTCGGCCAATGCCTCGTAGCTCATGCCGTGCACGACGACCATCACCAGGGCCTCACGCTGGTCGTCGGGAAGCCGGGTCATCGCCTTGCCCAGTTCCTTGAGCGCCAGGCGGTCCTCGTGCGGCGCCTCGGTCGCGAAGGCGGACTGCGGCACGTCATCAATGTCGGTGGTGTCGCGGCGCTTGCGCAGGTTCGAGATGAAGCGGTTGCGTAGGATGCGGTGCATCCAGGCCGGGAAGTTGGTGCCGGGGATGAAGCTCGTGCTCGCGGCAAGCGCGTTGCAGACGGCATCCTGCACCAGGTCCTCCGCCGCGGACCGGTTGCGTGTCAGGGCGAGCGCCTGGATACGCAGCTTCGGCAGGATCGCAATGACCTGGTCGTGAAAGGTGGTGTTCATCATGTCGCCCCGTGCCATCGTCATACCAATCCAATGGCGCAGGCGGGCCGGCGTTGCATCCGTATTGTCACGTAACCGCGAGCATCAGGCGATATTCGGCCCGGCGTCCCCGGCCAGCTTCGCCAAGGCCGACCGTGCCCGCGACAGCCGCGCCTTCATGGTGCCGACCGGGACCTGGCACACGGCGGCGGCCTCGTCGTGCGACATCTCCTGCGCGCCGACCAGGATCAGGGCTTCGCGCAGCAAGGGCGGCAGTTTCCAGATCAGCACCTGCAGCTCGGTGATCTCCGCCCGCGCCAGTTGCGCCGGGCTTGCGCCCTCCTCCTCGTCGAAGCGGGCGCTCATGGCCTCCACCTCCCGCTTGCGGCGGCGCGCCTGCTCGTAGAACTGGTTGCGCAGGATGGTGAACAGCCAGGCCTTGAGGTTCGTGCCCGCCTCGAACTGGTGCAAGGCCGCCAAGGCGCGCACCAGGGTGTCCTGCACCACGTCATCCGCCATGACGCGGTCGCGCACGAGGAAGCGGGCGAAGCCGCGCAGGTCGGGCAGCAGCGCCGCGATCTCGCGCCGCAGTTCGGCATCGGCTGCAGCCAACCTTGTTCCCCTAACGTCCGCACCAAAATCGGGCGGCGTTGCCTATTTGCCCCGGCCCTGTCATCACGGCGGCGCCGCATGTGGGACACACAGCCTTGGCCGAGAACCCGTTCATGCAAGAAAAGGATGCCGCATGACCAGCCTGCGCCGTGAAGACCTGATCCGCGCGCTGCCCTATGCACGCCGCTACGCCCGTGCCCTGACCGGCAGCCAGCCCCGCGGCGACGCCATGGTCGCCGACAGCCTGCGCGACCTGCTGGCCGATGGCACGGCCACCGGCGATGCCCGGCCTGCGCTGTATCGTGCGATCACCCGGCGCTTCGATGGCCTGACCACGCTTGCCTCCCCCACCCCGGTCGGCGGCCTGTCCGGCATGCAACGCAAGCTGCTGCTGCTGACCTCGTTGGAGGAGCTGCCGGTCGAGGTGGCCGCGGGCGTGCTGGACATCCCCGCCGCACAAGCCGCGGCCCTGGCGGCGGAGGCACGCGACCACCTGCGCGCCGGCGCCGCGACGGACGTGCTCATCATCGAGGACGAGCCGATCATCGCCATGGACATCGAGGAGCTTGTCCTGAACTGCGGCCACCGCGTGGTCGGCCTGGCCACGACGGAGTCCGAGGCCGTCCAGCTTGCCGAGAAACACAAGCCTGGCCTGATCCTGGCCGACATCAACCTGGGCATCGGCGGGGACGGCACCTCCGCCGTGTCGCGCATCATGAAGCACCACTATGCGCCCGTCATCTTCGTCACCGCCTATCCCGAGCGGCTGCTGACCGGCGAGGACCTGGAGCCGGCCTTCGTCATCACCAAGCCCTTTGAGCCGCTGACGCTGGCCATCGCCACCTACCAGGCCGTGACCGGCGGCGTGCGGCTGGAGTAGCGCCGCCCAGGGGTTAACTTTCCGATTATCATGCTGCGCTGCGAAACTCCGCGCGGCGCAGGACGCTCATCCCTTTGCGCGGCTTGACCGGCCTGCGGCGGAGAGGTTGATGCATCGTTGGAACGGATTTTGACGGCGGCCATCCCGGATGTGTCGCGCATCTGCCAGCTTGTTGACGGATCGGCGGCGGCCGGTGGCGTGGCCCAGGCGGCGGCGCAAGGCTTCAATGCCATCCTGTGCGCCACCACGGATCGGGATGCCCTGTCCATCGGCGCAGTTGCGCGCACCCACGGCCTTGCTCTCCTGGTTGATATTCCCGTCGATCACATCCCGGCGGGCGAGCTGGACGGGGCATCGGCCGGGCTATTCAGCGTGCTGCCCGCCCCCTCGCTGGACCCCCGCCAGCCGCCCGGCCCGGCGGCGCAGGCCGTGCCGGCGCTGCACGGGCCTGACCAGGCGCCCGAGTTCGCGGCGTGGCTGGCCGGCCGCATCCGGGCCGCCAGCGATGCCGGGGCGTCCGGGGTCCGCCTGCTGGGGCTGGACCGCTTGCCCGGCGATGTCGTCCCGGCGCTGCTGTCCCACCTGCGCGGGCTGAGCCGTGGCGCCGTGCTGTTCGCGTGGACACCCGGGTTGGCATGGGAAGTGCTGCGCAGGATCGAGCCAGGGTCGGTGGACCTGGTGGCGTCGTCCCTGGACTGGTGGGACGGCACGGAGGACTGGCTATGGCAGGAACTTGCCATGCTGCGGCGCATCGCCCCCGTGGTGGCGCCGGCCGGCGCCCACGCGGCGGTTGCCGCGGTGCTGGCGGACGCCTGGATGGCACCGCTGAACGCCGGGCTGTCCGGCTGGGCGGACACGGCATGGAATGCTCTGCGCGGCGGCAGCGCGTTCGGCACGGCGCCGGCCCGGCTTCTGTCAGCGCCAGGCACGCCGGCCGTGGTGCTGCTCCGGACAGACACGCCCGACCCCCGGCAGGCCACACACGGCACATTGCTGCTGGTCAACACGGACCCGCACCGGCCCGCGGCGATCAGCGCCACAGAGGTGCTGCCGGGATGCGGCGCCGCGTTCCAGCCATTCCGCAGCGTGATGCCGCTGGACGGCGCGGGGTTCCATGCCGGTGTCCTGCTGACGCTCCAGCCCCGGGAGGCCCGGGCCTTCGAGGCGACTGTCTTGCCCATGCCGGTGCCGGGGCCACTCAACACTCACTCCGCGGTGCGCGCCGCCCAGGCGCCCCGCCTGGCTATCGAGGCGCCAATGCCCTGCGTCGATGGCGGGCGCTTCCCGGCCCGGCGCACGGTGGGCACGTCCGTGGAGGTCCAGGCCGACATCATCGGCGACGGTCACGACAAGCTGGGCGTCGCCCTGCGCTGGCAGGCGCCCGGCGGCGCCTGGCACGAGGCGCCGATGGCGCTGGTCAACAACGACCGCTGGGCCGCGGCCTTCCCGCTGGGATGCCTCGGCGTCCACCACTACGAGGTCCACGCCTGGCGCGACGCCTTTGCGGCTTACACGGACGAGCTGTCCAAGAAGCACAAGGCCGGCGTCCCCATCCACCTGGAACTGCAGGAAGGCCGGGCCCTGGTCAGCCGCGCCTCGGCACGGGCCACGGAGGCGCAGGCCGGGTTGATGGACGCGGTGGCGCGGATAGAGGCCAGCGGCCCGGATGCGCGCCGGGACGCCCTGCTGTCACCGGAGGTTGCGGCGCTGATGGCTGCCGCCGATGACCGCCCCCACCTCGTGACGCTCGGCCCCGTGCCCGTCCAGGCGGAGCGCACCGCCGCCGGCTTCGCCGGTTGGTACGAGGTGTTCCCACGCTCCATGAGCGACGACCCGGCGCGGCACGGCACCTTCGCCGACGTGGAGCGCCACCTGCCGCGCATCCAGGCCATGGGCTTCGACGTGCTGTACTTCCCGCCGATACACCCCATCGGCCGGGTCAACCGGAAGGGCCGGAACAACACTCTGACCCCGGCGCCGGACGACCCAGGCAGCCCCTATGCCATCGGCTCGGCGGATGGCGGGCATGATGCTCTGCACTCCGTGCTGGGCACCCTGGAAGACTTCCAGCACCTGCGCGCGGCCTGCGCCGAGTATGGGCTGGAACTGGCGATGGACTTCGCCATCCAATGCTCCCCGGACCATCCGTGGCTGAAGCAGCACAAGGACTGGTTCACCTGGCGCCCGGACGGCACGATCCGCTACGCCGAGAACCCGCCCAAGAAATACGAGGACATCGTCAACGTCGATTTCTACGCCGATGGCGCGGTGCCGGGGCTGTGGGTCGAGCTGTGCAACGTCGTGCTGTATTGGGCGGGCCAAGGCGTCCGGCTGTTCCGGGTGGACAACCCGCACACCAAGCCCTTGCCGTTCTGGGAGTGGATGATCGCCGAGGTCCAGGCGCAATACCCGGACACGGTGTTCCTGGCCGAAGCGTTCACCCGGCCCAAGGTGATGTACCGGCTGGCGAAGATCGGGTTCTCGCAGTCCTACACCTACTTCACCTGGCGCGAGGCGAAGTGGGAGTTCGAGCAGTACCTGACCGAGCTGACGCAAGGTCCGCCTGCCGAGTTCTTCCGCCCGCATTTCTTCGTCAACACGCCGGACATCAACCCGGTCTATCTGCAAGGCGCGGGCCGCGGCGCCTACCTGGTGCGCGCGGCGCTGGCCGCCACGCTGTCCGGCCTGTGGGGCGTCTATAGCGGCTTCGAGCTATGCGAAGGCACGCCGGTGCCGGGCAAGGAGGAGTATCTCGACAGCGAGAAGTACCAGATCCGAGCGTGGGACTGGGACCGGCCCGGCAACATCGTGGCCGAGATCACGCAACTGAACGCGCTGCGCCGGGCGAACCCGGCGCTGCACACCCACCTCGGCGTCACCTTCCTGCCGGCAAGCGGCGAGCGGGTGCTGTTCTTCGAGAAGGCGACGCCGGACCGCGCCAACGTCGTGCTGGTCGCCATCAGCCTGGACGCGTCGGCCCCGCAATACGCCGAGCTTGCCATGCCCGGCACCGACGCGGTGGACCTGCTGACCGGCCAGCCCATCCGCTGGGCGGACCGCATCCAGCGCGTCACCCTGCCCCCAGACCGTCCTTATGCCATTTGGCGCCTGCGTGGCGCGCTGTGAGAGCCAATGAACGATAATCCCGCGACCGACACCCTCGCCGCCGCCCTGCCGCCGGCCGGGGACCCGCTCTGGTATAAGGACGCGGTTATCTACCAGTTGCACCTCAAGTCCTTCTTCGACGCCAACAACGACGGCGTCGGCGACTTCAAGGGCCTGATCGAGAAGCTGGACTACATCGCCGAGCTGGGCGTGACCGCAATCTGGATGCTGCCGTTCTATCCCTCGCCGCGGCGGGACGACGGCTACGACATTGCAGAATACACAAGCGTCCACTCGGACTACGGCGACATGGACGACGTGCGCCGCTTCATCGAGGCCGCGCACAGCCGTGGCCTGCGCATCATCACCGAGCTGGTCATCAACCACACCTCGGACCAGCATGCATGGTTCCAGGCCGCCCGCCGCGCGCCGCCGGGCAGCCCGGAGCGGGAACGCTACGTCTGGTCCAACACGGACGAGAAGTATGGCGGCACCCGCATCATCTTCCTGGACACCGAGACCAGCAACTGGACCTGGGACCCGGTTGCCAACGCCTATTACTGGCACCGCTTCTACTCGCACCAGCCCGACCTCAACTTCGACAACCCCGACGTTTTGCAGGACGTGCTGGCCATCATGCGATTTTGGCTGGACCTTGGAATCGACGGGCTGCGGCTGGACGCCGTGCCTTACCTTGTGGAGCGGGAAGGCACGAACAACGAGAACCTGCCGGAAACCCACGACATCCTGAAGCTGATCCGCGCCGAGATGGACCGCTACGCGCCGGGCTGCATGTTGCTGGCCGAGGCGAACCAGTGGCCGGAGGACGCCCAGCAGTATTTCGGCACCGGCGACGAGTGCCACATGTCGTTCCACTTCCCGCTGATGCCGCGCATGTACATGGCCATCGCGCGGGAGGACCGCTTCCCGATCACCGACATCATGCGCCAGACTCCGGAGATCCCGGCCAACTGCCAATGGGCGGTGTTCCTGCGCAACCACGACGAGCTGACGCTGGAGATGGTCACCTCCGGCGAGCGTGACTACTTGTGGAACACCTATGCCGCGGACCGCCGCGCCCGCATCAACCTGGGCATTCGCCGCCGTTTGGCCCCCCTGCTGGAGCGCGACCGGCGCCGGATCGAGCTGATGAACGGCCTGTTGCTGTCCATGCCCGGCACGCCCGTCATCTATTACGGCGACGAGATCGGCATGGGCGACAACATCTTCCTGGGCGACCGGGACGGGGTGCGGACGCCGATGCAGTGGTCGATGGACCGCAACGGCGGCTTCTCCCGCGCCGACCCGGCACAGATGGTGCTGCCGCCCATCATGGACGCCAACTACGGCTTCCAGGCCGTGAACGTGGAGGCGCAGGCGGCCGACCCGCATTCATTGCTCAACTGGACCCGGCGCATGCTGGCCGTCCGCGGCCGCCACCAGGCGTTCGGGCGCGGCACGCAACGCTTCCTGTATCCCGGCAACCGCAAGGTCCTGGCCTTCCTGCGCGAGCACACTGGCGCAGACGGCACAGCCGAGACCATCCTGTGCGTCAGCAACGTGTCCCGCACGGCCCAGGCGGTCGAATTGGACCTGTCTGCCTATGTGGGCCGGGTGCCGGTCGATATCGTCGGCGGCTCGGTCTTCCCGCCGGTCGGGCAGCTCAGCTACCTGCTGACCCTGCCACCCTACGGCTTCTTCTGGTTCCTGATGGCGGCGGCGGCGCAGTTGCCGTCCTGGCACTCCGCCCCGCCCGAATCCCTGCCGGAATATGCGACGCTGGTGATGCGCGCCGGCCTGGCCGATGTGCTGGCACAGCAGGGCCGTGACGTGCTGGAGCGGGAGGCGCTGCCAGCCTACCTGCCGCTCCGCCGCTGGTTCGCGTCCAAGGCCGAGCGCCTGCAAGCGGTGCGCCTGGCCTATGCCGCCCCGCTGCCCACCACGGGCGGCGCGGTGATGTTCGCGGAAGTCGAGGCGGTGCTGTCCGGCCGGACTGAACGCTACGTGCTGCCGCTGGGCGTCGCGTGGGAGGACGAGACGACGGGCGCCCTGGCGCAGCAGCTTGCGTTGAGCCGGGTGCGGCGCGGGCCGCGTGTCGGCTACCTGACGGATGCCTTCAGCGTGGACACCATGGCCTATGGCCTGATCGGCGCGTTGCGGAACAACGCCGTGGTGAAGCTGGACCCTGGCGAGGCTGGGGGCGAATTGCGGTTCCTGCCCGGCGCCAACCTGATCGGCCTGGACCTGCCGGCGGATGCCGCCATCCGGCGCCTGTCGGCCGAGCAGTCCAACTCCTCCCTGATCGTCGGGGACGCGCTGGTGCTGAAGCTGGTGCGCCGCGTGCTGGCCGGGGTGCATCCAGAAGCGGAGATGACCGGCTACCTGACCGAACGCGGCTTCGCCAACACCGCGCCGCTGTTCGGGGAGGTCGTACGCGTCGATGCTGACGGCACGCCGCACACCGTCGCGCTGGCGCAAGGCTTCGTCCGCAACCAGGGCGACGGCTGGGGCTACACGCTCGACTTCCTGGCTGCCGGCGTGGAGGCCGCGGCAGTGACCGGGCAAGGGGACGCCGACACCTTCTCCGCCTACGAAGTGTTCGCCCGCGCCATCGGAACCCGTCTGGGCGAGTTGCATGCCGTGCTGTCCCAGTCGACCGACACGCCGGACTTCGCGCCTGAGCCGGCGGACGGCGCCACGCTGGACGGCTGGGCGGCAGGCGCGATCGAGCAGATCGACCAGGCGTTGGCGATGCTGGCGGCCGTGAAGGACTGGCCGGATGAGGCCGCGGCCCGGCAGGCGCAGGACGTGGCCAGCCATGCC
>Ga0123338_10005774_pt1 | contig 10512 bp, 10 predicted proteins | sample grotaG_FD_89793 | JGI IMG/M metagenome (GOLD analysis project Ga0123338, IMG submission 89793) | Glacier valley bacterial and archeal communities from Borup Fiord, Nunavut, Canada, to study Microbial Dark Matter (Phase II) -... | ecosystem: Environmental > Aquatic > Freshwater > Ice > Glacier ...
AACGCCTGAGGAGAAGACATTTGTGGCGAAAGTTGAGCCGACAATTATGGTGACGGCGCAACAAATGTTGGCAGCTTTAGATCAGCCAGGAGTTATTAAGCTAGATGTGAGAGATGAGGATGAGTGGATGGGAGTGAGTTCTTCGCCTTATGGCGTGGATTTTTGCCCACGTAAAGGCAGGATTCCTGGCGCAGTCTGGATTGAGTGGTATGAGTTGATGGTTGCTGATGCAGAAGTGCCAGTGTTTCGTCCGGTTGCAGAAATTCAAGAAATGTGCAAACAAGTTGGGATTACACCGGAAACAACAGTGTACATTTACTGCTTTAAAGGTTCTAGAGCTTCTAATACTTTAATTGCTTTGAAAGAAGCAGGTATTAAAGATGTCAGAAATTATTTTGCCTCTTGGAATGAGTGGTCACGCGATCCCGCTTTACCAATTGAGATGGTTGACAGCCAATCCATGCCCAAGGCTGCTTAGCACCGCCAGGACTGTTTTCTTGAGACTGAGTATAGCAATCCTCTTGGAGTTATGAATGCATGGGTGCGTTACTTCGTTTTAGCGCAATGTCGCGCAACGTTTACGCACCCAACAATTAAATATCATAAATCATTGAGGATTGCTATATATAATGGTTATTTTTTAGGTGATTTACAGATATAGATGCGCTGTGGTTTTAGCATTCTACAATAAGCTACATTTCTTTTACCTCATTAAATAGCGAACCGCTTCTAGCACAAAAATGGTAATTACTCAATATCATTTAGATTCATTGTGAAAGATTTACAGTAGAATATAATCTTGGTAAATCTAGTTTTGAATATTACATACTTAATAACAATAAAAGTGTAAACTAATTTTTGTTCGTATTAGATGTCACTAATTAATTCAGTATTTCTTCTAGCTGAATCGGACTTGAATTAACTAAATCTACCATAGGTACATAAATGACGACATTATTAAATATGAGCGGGAATGGAGTTTACAATCTCGATCACTTAGCATGTGCTTGCGGTGGTTCTCATATTCAAGCAGATCATTGGCAATTCTTAGAAGGAATGCCGCAAGACCCAGCAGATTTAGTTGCAGATTTGATTGAGATGGGACATTATGCGCCAGAGACACTTTCTCTAGCCAAAGAGTCTACCCATGCAGATTATCGCCAAGCACTCGTAGACCAGCTACTTTCTCAAGCGACACCAGAACAACGCCAGTTGTGCAACGACCTAATGCAGCAGGCGGGAGGATTAGACGCGGCTTTGGCGGCAGCGTTTGGCCCCCATGCGAGCGAGTTTTTGAGCGATACAATGCAAAGTAGCACATTTCGCCGTCGAGATTTTCTAACTAAAGTAGCCGCGACAGCCGCAATTATTAGCTTAGCAAGTTGTGTTGGACAAAAATCTCCCGAAGCGATCGCACCAAATGGCAAACTCGAAAAAACTGACATTACCATCGGATTTATCCCCATTACCTGCGCTACACCAATTTTAGTTGGGGAACCTCTGGGCTTTTACAAAAAATTCGGTTTGAATGTCACCTTGAAAAAGATGACAAATTGGGCATCTGTACGAGAGTCAGCGATCGCGGGAGAATTAGATGCATACCACATGCTATCACCCATGCCCATCGCCATTTCTTTGGGTTTAGGTTCCACCACCTTCCCCATCCAACTTGCCAGCATCGAGAATTTAAACGGGCAATCAATCGCCGTGGCGATGAAACACAAAGGTAAAATCAAAGGACCAGCTGACTTCAAAGGGTTAACGATTGGGATTCCTTTTCCCTACTCGATGCACAACCTCTTAATGCGCTACTATCTAGCAACTGGTGGATTGAATCCAGACAAAGATGTCAACTTAGAACTTGTACCCCCTCCCGATTCAGTCGCGAAAATGGGTGCAGGACAGCTTGACGCTTTTCTCATGCCGGATAACTTTGGTCAACGCGCAGTTTTTGAAAAAATTGGCTTTATCCACTTGTTAACCAAAGACCTTTGGCCAGGTCATCCTTGCTGTTCCTTTGCTACTAGCAAAAAGTGGATTGATACTAATCCCCAGACTTTTCAAGCTGTCAACAAAGCAATTATTGCCAGCGCCAGCTATGCCAATGATCCAAATCACCGCGCAGAAATTGCCAAAATCCTGTCTGAACGCAAATATCTCAACCAGCCACAACCTGTACTCGATGCTGTACTAACCGGCAACTTTGCCGATGGTTTGGGCAATAATTTAAATGTACCTGACCGAATTAAATTTGAACCTTACCCTTGGGAAAGCTTTGCTTACTGGATTAGTTCTCAATTAGTACGGTGGAATTTACTTCCTGCATCGAAAGCAAATTACAAAGATATCGCCGAGAAAGTTTATCAAACTAAACTAGCCGGACAACTGCAAAAAGAACTAGGACAAAATCCACCCACAGAAGCAATCCGCACAGAAAAGCTGAAATTTGGTGATTTTGACCCAAATAACGCAGAGGCTTATGTGCAAGAGCAAATTAAAAAGTACGGAGTCTAGTTATAGTGAATAATTTGCCACTCAGTGGTCGAAATACTAGCCAAAGGTCAATTTTGTCGCAAAACCCTGATTTGCAAGCTTTAGCCTTATTTTTCGGCTTGCTGGTGGCAATTCTGACGATTTGGGAACTAGGTGTTAAATTCCAAATCTTTTCCCCGGTAATGCCTTCTGCTAGTAAGACGATTGTCGATTTTTGGGGCTGGATATCTGACCCCTTTTTTGACAATGGTCCTAATGACAAAGGTATCGGTTGGCACCTTCTGGCAAGCTTGCAACGGGTGCTGACAGGATTTGGACTAGGTTCGTTGATTGCCATTCCCTTAGGTGTATTGATTGGTTTGTCAAAGGTCGCCTCGAAAGCAGTTGATCCTTTTATCCAACTCTTGCGCCCGGTTTCTCCCCTAGCATGGTTACCATTAGGACTTGGCATTCTCAAAAGTTCTGAAGGTACAGCCTTATTTGTGATTGCCATTAGCAGTATTTGGCCAACGCTAATTGCTACCAAGTTTGGGGTAAGTAATGTTAATTCAGTTTATTTAGATGTAGCCCGGACAGTTGGCGCTTCCCGATGGCGGACTATTCGCAAGGTTATTCTTCCCGCTGCTGCACCTAACATTGTCGCAGGTTTGCGGATTAGTATCGGCATATCTTGGCTGGTGATTGTCGCCGCCGAGATGATTGTTGGTGGTACTGGGTTGGGTAGCTTTGTTTGGAGTGAATGGAATAATCTCAACGTCACCAGTATTATCACGGCGATTGTGGTAATTGGATTAGTCGGAATTGTTCTCGATCGCCTTCTAGGAATTTTGCAAGCCTGGGTTTCTTTTGGCGGTAGGTCATAAATATATTATCATCCACAAAAATGACTCAACTCGCTCTGAAAAATGTTTCTAAGATCTACCCTGGTAGGCAAAGCTTACAAGACAAGCTGCTGCGCCGCACCTCTAAAGATTTTGTGGCGCTAGTTGATATCAACTTAGAGATTGCGGCAAATACTTTTGTCTCCATCATCGGTCCTTCTGGTTGTGGAAAGTCTACCTTGTTAAGCATGATTGCTGGGTTGACACTTCCAACTCAGGGTTCTGTACTGCTAGATGGAGTCGAAATTCAAGGGCCAGGACCTGACCGAGGCGTGGTGTTCCAAAATTATGCCCTAATGCCTTGGATGTCGGTGGCGGAGAATATCCGGTTTGCGATTGAGACTGTTTTCCCGCAAATGTCTCTCAAGCAGCAGAGAAATCGCGTGCATCAGATTATTAGTTTAGTCGGATTGACTGGCTCAGAAAACAAGCATCCTCATGAACTATCCGGCGGGATGCAACAGCGGGTGGGGATTGCGAGGGCTTTGGCGATTAAACCGCAAATTCTCTTGATGGATGAACCTTTTGGGTCTTTGGATGCGCTGACGAGAGGATTTTTACAAGATGAAGTTCAACGCATCTTAGAACAACAAAACAAGACGGTAGTTATGATTACTCACAGTATTGATGAGGCATTATTATTATCCGATCGCATTGTGATGATGACACGCGGTCCTGCTGCGAATATTGCCCAAGTTTTAGAGGTGCCTATCCCTCGCCCTCGCCATCAAGATACGATCTCTGACTATCAAATCTATCATGCTTTAAAAGCAGAGATGGTACGTCACCTATCCGCTGAGACTCGCATTGTCGAAGAGTCTCGCAGCCAAGTAGCGGTTCGCAGGAATTAAGATTCAAAACCAAGCCACATCTAATAAGTGTGGCCATTCCTCACTCTTTACCTTAAGATTTTGTAATTCTGACTACGCTCTCAAAATCTTATTATGTGTTTTAATTAGATAGAACATTCTATTTAAATACAGCTTATGTCTGAAACTACGGTGCTTACACAAGTAGCTGTGCCACTGCGTCCAGTGAGCAAAGAAGGTTTAGAAGACCTAGCAGCAAAGAGCAAAGCCAATCCGAATGTCATCAAATCACTCACAATTAAGACAGTTTGCGAAGGACAATTCCGTAACTTGAGTTATGTCCGCAATTTAGAACCACATGTCATTGATGAACCACCCGGTTTGTTAGGAGAAGATACCGCCCCTAATCCATCGGAAGCAGTACTAGCGGCTTTGGGTTCTTGCCTTTCAGTGGGGATTCACGCTAACGCCACGATGCGCGGGATTACATTGACTAAGTTAGAACTAGAACTCGCCGGGGATATCAACATCACCGGAGTTTGGGGAATTGGCGAGATATCAGAAAAGCGCTTGGGATTTACAGATATTCGAGTCAAGGTTGACATGTCAGGAAATGCCAGTCGCGAAGAATTAGAAGATTTGGTTGCCCACTCTAATTTTTGGTCACCAGTGGCAAATACCTTACGGTTGCCGGTGAATATGGAAGTCACCCTCGCTTAAGGTCATCCCCCCTTTGGGGGGCACAGTATTCGTTCCTTAGATAAATATAATTAACACTATGCTGCTTACTCAATCTTCTTCAGATGCGCTTGCACAAGATCCGATGATTGGTCCATTGCGTCAAGCGATCGCGACTAACTTGACTCCGCAAGTACAAGCGATCGATAAAGGTGAATATCCCCGCGATTTTATGCATCAAGTGGGAGCATTAGGCGGATATGGTCAAGCTGTTGCGCCGGAGTTTGGTGGTGCGGGAACCGGATTGCGGTCAGCAATTCAAGTGATTGAAGCGGTTTCTGAAGAGTGTCTTTCCACCGGATTTATGGTTTGGTGTCAGATTGCTTGTACCTGGTATATGCAAAATAGTGCTAACGACTATCTGAAGCAAAATCTGCTACCTCAGATTGCGACTGGAAAGGTGTTAGGTGGGACAGGATTATCTAACCCGATGAAGCACTTTGCGGGAATTGAGAAAATCGCTTTGTTTGCCGAACGACGACCAGGTGGTTATCTGCTCAATGGGATGTTACCTTGGGTCTCTAATATTGGTTTGGGACATCACTTTGGCATCGCCGCCCAGATTGCGAATGAAGAAGATTATCTCATGGCGATCGTCTCTGACCAATTAGAAGGACTGACTCTCCGCCAAAATGCTCATTTTATTGCCTTAGAAGGAACCAATACTTTTAGTTGCGTCTTTCGAGATGTTTTTGTCCCGGACGAATTAATTTTGGCATCTCCTAGCGATGAGTATGTCAAGCGGATTCGACCTGGTTTTATGTTGACCCAGGTAGGTATGGGGCTAGGATTGGTTGCTAGCTGTATCGAAATCATGGCACGGTCTAACCAGAAATTAGGTCATGTAAACTGTTTCCTCGATGAGCAAGCAGAAGATTTTACCGCAGATTTGCAAGCAGCGCGGATTAAAACCTATGCTTTAGCTGATAAAATTGACGATTCCCCGCAGCCAATCGCGCCTAGCTTATTTAAAGAAGTGATTCAGGCGCGGATTGCGGCTTCAGAACTTTCTCTGAGGGCGGCGAATGCGGCGATGCTGCATGTTGGTGCTAGAGGATATTTACTTGGTTGTAAGGCTGAACGCAAATTGCGCGAGTCTTACTTTGTCGCAATTGTGACTCCAGCACTTAAACAGTTAAAAAAGATGTTGAGTGATTTGAATTAAGTGCCTAAAGTTACAGTTTTATAGACGAGAATGAAGAAGTTACTCTTCACTGACTTATGGTTAATTTAAAGCGCACCCGTGAAGAGATTTTATCTTCTGTCCTCGATTTAGTTCATCATCGCGGATTTCAAGCGACAGGACTTAAAGAATTGTTTGCTGTCAGTCGAATTTCTTCTGGCAGCTTTTATAATTACTTTCAGTCCAAAGATGAACTAGCTCATGCCCTGATTGACTTTGAATGGGAACAACTCCAGGCGACAGTCATCAATCCCGCAAAAGCCGCCACGAGCGATCCAATAGCTCAGGTATTCTGGATGATAGACCAACTTGAAGCTAAGCAATTAGCTGCACCTAATTGTGCTGGCTGTTTGTTGGGTAATCTGATTGTAGATTTGGTCGAACATGATGCAGCCTTTCGCCAGCATTTGGTGAAAGTATTTGATGCATGGCAAGAAGCTATAGCTGAATCTCTTCGTGCTGGTCAATCTCAACTGCAACCAACAGTTAATCCTGACCTGTTAGCAGAACAACTCTTAGGGATGATGGAGGGTGTAATGCTCATGGGAAGGCTGTACAATGGCGACGAACGTTTGCAGCGTGGGTTTGATACTGTCCGCTATTGGTTGAAGGCAGCTTTATTAGGCAGTTATTAACTGTTTCTGTTCAGAACTGATTAATGATTGCTGCTTAATAGTTTCCGCAATTTTCTGTGCTACCGTCTGACTCTCCCAGTAGCTACCATGAGCATTACCTCCATTCAGTAACAACGGCAAAGGTGATTGACTAACTTGTTGAAATAAGAAGTTAGAAAAGCCAGATGTTGGGATTAGTACATCCTGAATATTTAAATATTTTCTTTTTCCATCTACAAGGCTATAGATAACTGATTCTAAAGGATAGGCGATGGGGTCTCCTGGGTGCATGAAATTATTCCAAGGTAACTTCATCCCGCGATTAGATTTACCAAGCTCCTCTAAGAATTTTTCTAACTTAGGAGTAATATCATGGCTGCTACTGTTAGGATACTTCGATTCTGATTTGCCCTGAGCTTGATCTTCACCCTGGGTTACGTCAAGAAGGCTAAATAAAGAAATTGGTGAACCCATAGTATGAATACTAGCAAGGCGGATACCTTGTTCCGGTTGAGGTGACATACCGTAAATTTGACGACGTATACCTTGGACGCTTTCATAAGCAGGTATATTAGGATCTTCCCAACGACTGGCAAACAGAATATCAAAGAGAATAACAGTACCCCAACTGTGGGTGACTAAGTGTAAACGAGCCTCAGACGGACGATTTCCCAGCCCTTCTACTGCTTGCTCTTTAAGTTTGTCAACGATCCGAGAACCCTTCTGACGGCTGATATAAAGGGCTGCATCACCCGCAAACTGCATAATTTGCTGTTCACGCATGTTTTTAAACCACATATTTTGCCATGTGGGTGATTGATTGAGTTTTCCTAACAATTCTTTCTCGGCATCTTTGTTCACGTCACCCCAATACAGAGGAATTGATTTGATGTTAAGTTCTGGGGAATTGTGCTTGACTTCGTTTTCTAGTAATGTAATAAGTTTTTTGGCGTAGTCGGGGTCTGTACTGTTCTGGCGGGTATTGACACCGTGGATAAATACAATGTAGTCAGTGTAGTTAGAAGCCATATTGAATTTAAGGTAAATGATTAAGAAGTGCTCTAACTTAAAATAGGATTGCTTAAATTAACTTATGCACATCGATCACTTATCTCTTATCGTCTATGAAAGCGATCGCCGAAAATTACATACATTATTTACGCAAGTTCAACAGCCGAACGCTAAAAATCCGCCATCGACCGCAATACACTGTCCGGTAATGTAAGTTGCTGTAGGCATACATAGAAATGCTATTATCCCTGCGACTTCCTCCGGTTTACCAACCCGCCCTATTGGCGTGCGTGCGAGGACTTTGGCCATAACATCGGGTCGAGCCAAGAAATTTTCAGTTAGTGGTGTAAGAATAAACCAGGGAGCTACGGTATTGACACGAATGCTATCACCTGCCCAATCCACAGCTAAAGAACGAGTCAATTGCACAAGTGCCGCCTTCGCCATTGCATAGGGTGCGCCAGTACTAACCGAGGTCAGTCCAGCAACAGAACCTATATTTACGATGCTGCTATTGGTACCAGATTTAAGTAGTGGATAAGCTAATCGGCACATTTCAAACACCGAAGTCAGGTTAGTTTGAAACATAAAATTATACTCTGCTTCTGTATATTCCAATACCTGTTTACGAATATTGATGCCGACGTTGTTAATGAGAATATCGAGTCCTCCGAAGGTTTGTTTAACTTGCTCAATAATTGTCTGGCGACCATCCTCTGTTGATACGTCCGCCGCAATTCCGTAAGCCTCCAAACCTTGCTCTAGCCAACTTTGAAGCTGCTCCTCCACGTCTGTTGCATTCCGAGCAACAATCATCACTTTTGCGCCTAGAGCGAGGAATTCTTGAGCAGTAGCTAGTCCAATCCCTTTAGTTGCTCCGGTAATTAAGGCTTTTTTGCCCTTTAATGTCCAGCGATCTGTCTTTGGCGGCAGCGCTTTACTATCGCTCATTTTATTCCTCCTTGTATAACTGATCAGATTGAGTTGTTCTTTGTTCAAGCAGCGTTCCACTGAGCAATACCCAACACTCTACAACCAATGCAGTTTTTACCATTTATGTATCCACTACCGCAAGAGGTTTTGTTGCGACTTGTTAAATCCAAATTTTTTCAGAGACTTTTTAAAGTTAAATTTTTGGGATTTTTCAAAATAAAGTCATTGTCTTCTTTAACTAGGTCGCCTTCAATAACCAACGGTAAGCGCTCTTGGTAGGCTTTGACAGCTAAAAGATAATCATTATTACTCAATACAGTTTTAATTTTCCTCAGTTGATCGACTACAACACCTACAAATGTGATTTCGCCACCGAATCCATCCGTTTTATGCGCGTTTACTTGGATCGCGAGTCCTTGAATAGTGACATTAGGGGCAGTAGTGATAAGTTCGCTTAAAATGTCTAATTGCGAGCGATTTTCTGCTTTCTCTAAAGTTTCCATAATTTCGGACATTCTCAAAGAGTAGTCATCAAAATCTTGCTCCACAGGCAATTGGATTTTCAGATGGTCTTCTAAATAAGTATCTCGCGTCCAAATAGAAACTCGATCTGGAATTCTGCTTCGCTCGTGCCAACCTGTTTCTTTTAAGTATACTTCTACTTGCTGAGGTTGAAGGTGACTCAAAACATCTACATCACTGACAATCGCTCTCATAACATACCTCTTACTTGTATTTGTTGCATCATAGCTTTCAGCGCATCTACTGTGAATAAATTTGCACGAGGAATGTAAATGGTGACACTCTCAGTATTTTGAGAAGGAGGTTCTCCTCGTAAATGTATCCAGTAAGCGCAACGTCGCATACACAATTCATCTTCTCCTTGCTCAATCCATTCAGCTGGACTTTCGGGAATCAACACTACTACTAGAATACGTGGTGCAACAGTTTTCTGCTTCCTCAATTCATTATAATTCTTAATTTTCAGAGGATAGCGGATAACTTCCGAAGTTTGGATATCCAATGATGTAGATTTTACTTGTAAGTCTAACTGAGGCTCGTAAAACTTCTCATCTCTGACTGCATCAGTAATACTTATATCAATTCCTGCCATATCTGTTGGTCTAGATGATTTTTCAAATGAATAACCTGCTGCTGATACAACAGCATATATATAAGCATAACTAAATTCCTCTTTTTGAATGTTTATGTCCATTGAAGTATTTTTTGGGTAATCTATTTAATCTTGAGCCGGCTGATACTAACTATTATCCAATAGTTCGGTTTCAATTTATTATAAAATAAACTATTTTTTAGAGTTTTATTAATAGGATGTTTTTATTTTTTCTGTAATATAATAATTATCTAATATCCAAATTTTTCATGTTCATGGATGAATGCACACATGTACACTGTTGAAAATCTATCTAAAAGTATAATCTTTAAGCTAGCTTTTCCTTTACAAAGGGAGTGAGATTGAATAAAGCAGGTGTGGGTGATGTCAGACAAACCGAATCAGAAGTTTGAAGAGGATGTCTTTATCTTTCCAGCCTCGTTTGCTCAACAGCGCTTGTGGCTGATAGAACAACTGCTTCCTGGCAGTTCTCTCTACGTTATTCCACTGATATTCCATCTCACAGGTTCGCTGCAGCTTGACTACTTCCATCAAAGTATGAAAGCGATCGCACGTCGCCACGAAAGCCTCCGAACCACGTTTGATGTTGTGGATGGACAATTGGTTCAGGTGATTGCTCAGGAGTTTCAAGTGCCGCTCAAACTAACTGATTTACGACGAGCGCCTGCTAACACTCGCGAAGACGTTGCCATAAATCAGATCTGGCAAGAAATTG
>Ga0123338_10005775_pt1 | contig 10511 bp, 8 predicted proteins | sample grotaG_FD_89793 | JGI IMG/M metagenome (GOLD analysis project Ga0123338, IMG submission 89793) | Glacier valley bacterial and archeal communities from Borup Fiord, Nunavut, Canada, to study Microbial Dark Matter (Phase II) -... | ecosystem: Environmental > Aquatic > Freshwater > Ice > Glacier ...
ACAACGTCGGCGTCGATGTCGGCGACGGCGTGCAGCATGGTTGCGTAGTCGCGACGCTCAAGCCCTGCAGCACAGATCACCGGCCGGGCCCGTTCGGACGGGCGCGTTTCGGCGATCCGGAAGAAACGCGTATCCACCATGAACGGCTGGAGCGCCACGCGGCGCTGGTCGACGCCGAACCGATCGATGACGAACCGCTTCTGTGCCGAGCAGTAGACGACGAACATGTCGACACCACTTCGCAACCGCAGCGCACGGAACAGCAGCGCCTTTTTCGGCACCGACAAGATATGAACCACCATCATGTGCTTTGCACGCGTGCTACGTCTGCCGAGCTTCGACAGTGCGGCCAGCGGGATGCCGATCTGCTCGCCGTCGGTGACGATCACGTCATAGTCGAGCCTGCGCCGGAAACACGCCAACGCCAGCATGACGTTGGCCCCGAAACAGCGCTCGATCAGCGCGCCCACCGAATTCTGTCGTGCCCTGACAGCGCCGTAATCCAGGAGATCCGCCCGCATCGCCGCTGCCAACTGCACATAGTCGACACGAGGACGTCGGCCAACCGCCACTGCGTCTTCGAGATCGTCGGGTATGACGCCAGAGACCGTCAACAGCACTCGATTCGCACTCGTCGACCTGTGGCGTATCCGCGGCCACATACGTTCGCCCGTCAATCGCCGGACGAGGCGGTTTCGACCCGCTCGTCGTCGACTGAACCAATCAGTTTCGCCGGCACGCCGCCGACGATCGAGCGAGGCGGCACGTCCCGCGAAACGACGGAACCGGCGGCGACGACGCTGCCATCGCCAATGGTGACGCCGCGCAGGATGATCGCTCTGGCCCCGAGCCACACGTTGTCTCCGATGTAGATCGGTGCGGAAGGCGGCATCTCGTCGCGCCGTTCCGGCTCGAGCCGATGGAAGTCGTTGTCCATGATGAACACGTAGGGGCCGATGTGTGCGCCGGACCCGATGTGCACTGACTGCATCGCGGCGATCGAGCAACCGTAGTTGATGTAGACGTTGTCGCCCAACGTCAGCATCCCCTGCGGCCCCACGGCGATCTCGATCGGCACCGGCTTGCTCACCAGTCTGATGCGGTCGCCGACACGAAGATCGCCGTCGTTGTGCACGGTCAGCCGACCCCACACACGGACTTTTGGACCACGAGCCGCCGCAGACCGGAGATGCCATCGCGCCCTCATCACGGCGACGATGTTCCGAATGGCATCTACGGCCGAGAGAGCACTCACTGACTCAGACGCTACCCGCGACAGGCGCACTCCACGATCCCGGTACACTTCGCGATGAGCGCGCGAGCGGCGCCACACGAACCGATGGGCAAAATCGGCGGAGAGGCAGGTCATTGACGTGAGTTCGAGTGAGGAATACATCATCGCCAGCCGCGCCCCATCCAGCGATCGCGGCAGGTCGCTCCGCGTACGTATCGGTGAGGCCTTCTTCCGGCGCTGGCCGGTCTTCGTCGTGCCGATCGTGCTGCTGGGCGCGCTCGGCGCCTTGGCGGCAAAGAATACTCAACGCAAATACATCTCCATCGGAACAGTCAACGTTGCGTCGTCGACCTATCTCTCCCAACAGACATCAGTCAACACGCCGAACTTCGGTTATGACACTCCCGCGGTGAAGACCGCACGGGACATCGTCCAGCACCTCGGGTCGGACTCGTTCGCGACCTCCGTTGCCACGAACGCCGGCTTGACCACTGCGGTGAAAACCGGACAACTCACGCTCAACGACATCCGGGGAGATCTCGTCGCGTCTGCCACCGGCGACAACCTGATCGAGGTCGTGGCAACCACTCCAGACCCGAACCTGTCGCAGCGTCTTGCCAAATCTCTGATGACCAGTTACACCGCGTATGTCCTGAGCGTCGAGACCGCCCAGTACAGCACGGCTGTCAAATATAATCAGGACAGTCTCGCCACCGACACGAAGGCAGTCGACGCCGCCAACGGCGCACTCGACGAATACCTCACAAAGAACCCGGCACCCGCCGTCGGCACCCGACCCGACGTTCAGACAGCGCAGATTCAGCGCCTGAACGATGCCGTCAAGACCGCCCAGACGAAGCGCGACGCCGACCAGGACAAATTGGACTCGGCACAACTGGCGATCAAGCAATCAGAGAGCGATATCGAACAACGCCTGCAGGTCGTCGACCAACCTGCGTTCCCGAACGGCCCGCAGTCGGTCAAGATAAAGATGGCACTGACCCTCGTGATCTATCTGGTGCTCGGGTTGTTTATTACGTTGGCGGCCGTCGTGGTCACGGCGCTGCTCGACCACAGCGTTCGATCTGTGAACGACATTTCGGCTATTCCAGGGCTGCACGTGATCGGAACAATTCCCGTGCTCCGCACACGCAAGGGTGAGCCGGAGCGTCGTGTTGTTCCGGAACTCGTCGTATCGATGCCCGCATGAGCTCAACAATGCTCGGCACACGATGCATCTTCGCAACCGGCGCTCACGCGTGTCGACTGGTGGGCGTTCGATGACCATGGCGGACGACGAGATAGCCGATGGATTCACCCCGCTGCCCACGCGGCGGCCGCGACGACCCGATCGGACCACGGACAACGCAACCACGGCAGGTTCCGCCGCTTCTGCGGCCCCGAACGCCAGCACCGACAGCGGGCGGAGTTCCACGTCGGTTGCCAGGCGTCGCCAGAACCTGCGTGTTCCCGGGCGGCCGCTGTCACCCGCTTCTCCCTTGCTCGTCGCGATCGCCGCGGATCTCACCGAGACATTCCACTACCTGCTGGCTCGCCTGCAACTCGATGACAACGAGCCCCTTCCGGCGAAAATTGGCGTCGTCTCGGCAATCCACGGCGAGGGCGTCACAACGGTCTCCCGAGCGTTCGCCGCCATCCTGGCCAATGACTTCGACACAACTGTCTGTCTCATCGACCTGCACTCTGCTCCAGCCACGCCTCGTAACCAGAACGACGGCGGCCCTCCCGGCCTTTTCGATGTGCTATCCGGAAATATTTCGTTGGAGGAGGCGCTCGTCGAGACAGCCGACAGCCGGCTGCGCGTACTGAACGCCGGGTCATGCAGCTCCGCTGAAGCACGAAACCTCGCGCGTGCGGCCGGTATCCAGCAGACACTTGACGAACTGCAGGAACTGTGCGCCTACGTGGTCATCGACGTCCCGCCGATTCTTGTGGGGAGTGAAGGACTGGCGCTGCTGCGCTACGCCGAGGGATATTTGCTCGTTGTGCGGCACGGGTCGACCCCTCTTGACCAAGTGAGCGCAGCGGTCTCCGAAATCGGATCGATTCGCTCGATCGGGGTCGTCCTGAATCGCGTTTCTACCAAAATTCCCAAACGATTGCAGCGATTCTTCAGGCCGTAGTCGGCGCGGGACGGATGTTCGGATGAAGGTACTTATTCTGTTTGTGCTGGCAATGCTCGGAAGTTCGGCGCTGCCTCGGGTTCGGTGGCAGCTGGAGAAACCGTGGGTCTTCGTCTTAATCTGCGTCATCGTTGCACTCAGCTTTCTCAGCCTGAAGGTCAGCGGCTGATGTGGCACAAGGCTGATCGTCAGGAGACTCCGAGGTACCAGGCGCCGTATCCACGTGCCGGCAATCCCATGATCTTCGTTGTGCTCGGAGTCGTCGCCGTCGTCCTGACAGTGGCGGCACGGGCGACTGCGCCCGGAGCGCTGGCGCTCGGGCTGGCAGTCATGTTCATGATCGTCGGCGCCTACTTCGTCAGGCCGATCCTCGGAATCTGCGCCACGGTGTTGTTTGCGATGATTGCCGACGACTTCGCCATGCAGTGGTACCCGTTCGTCAAGGGCTTCTCCGCCCGCGAGTCGATGATGTTCCTCAGCAAGAGCGTGATCTTCAGCCCCATGGAGATATGCGTCTTCGCCGGGATCGTCGGTCTCTTCGTCCGATATCTCATCTACGGGCGATGGCCGTTCCGGCTCGGGCCGGTTCGCAAGCCGCTGTTCGCATTTCTTTTCTTCGTGATCGTCGGGCTCGGCTACGGCCTCGTCAAGGGAGGCAGCCGCAAGATTGCCCTCTTTCAGGCCCGTCCATTCTTCGTGATGTTCGGCGCCTATCTGCTCGTTGCCAGCATCTGTCGGACCCGAGCGGACTATCGAAGGGTCCTGTGGTCCGCCATCGCCGCAATCGAGATCCACGCGATCGTTGCGCTTATCCATGTCGTCCAACTGCCGGCAGCGGCCTTCGAACTTCCGGAGAGTCTCTTCGACCATGGCCCGATCATGCGCGAAGACCTCCTGTTCGTCGCCGCCATCGCATCATGCCTGTTCTGGCACAACTCCCGTCGCCAGCGCACCGTGCTCGTGGTAATGATCGCTCCTGTGGCGGTCGTGTACATGCTGGCGGTACGGCGAGCAGCGATCATCGCGCTCGTGGCTGCTCTCATCCTCCTCTGCGTGCTGATGTTCTGGCGTCAGCGGCGGACGTTCATCCGAGTTATTCCCGTCTGCGCAGTGCTCGCCGTCGGCTATACCGGCGCGTTCTGGGGATCCCAGTCGAGCCTCGCTTTTCCCGCACAGGCGGTCAAGTCGGTCATATCGCCGAACCAGGCCTCGCAACGGAACCAGGGTTCTGACCAATATCGCACGATCGAGAATTTCGACCTCAACTACACCATCCGGGCAAACAAGGTGCTCGGCATCGGTCTCGGTCAGCCGTTCTACCGACCGATCGCCCTGCCGGCGCTCGGTGGTTTTGCGCTCAACGCATACCTGCCGCACAACTCGATCATGGCACTCTGGGTGTGGTTTGGGCTGGGCGGCTTCGTCTCCTTCTTCTGTCTACTCGGTCGAACGTTGATGCTCGGCGCACAGAAATTGCGCGAGGTTGGCGACGGTCAGGACCTCAGCGTGCTGTTGACGTTGGTGTGCGGAGTCGTCATTTTCGTGGTGTTCGCTTCGGTCGACACCGCATACGGGCACGACAACATGGTCATGTTCGCTCTGTGTCTTGCGGCCGCGGCGAACTACCCCACGCCGCGGCGGCCAGAGCCAGCAATCGAGGCCGAACAGAATCCATCGGTCGACGTCGGATTGCTGTCTCGGACGTAGAGGTGCCGAGATCGGCTGGTTACGCAGCAAGGCTCAGCGCGTCGAGGCTGCCGCAGATTTTGGAGGTGGCAGCTTCGGATCGACAACCCGCTGACGAAACCGGGTGGCCGGGTCCATCAACGCTCGCTGCAAACACCACGCGAGTGCCAACGAGAACGGCGCAGCGATGCTCGCCACGATCACCCGGCCGGTCACCGGACCATTGCTGATGTGCTTGAAAAGCTCCAGCACGACGATGTAGTGGATCAGGTAGAACGGATAGGAGAGCTTTCCGAGCCACGCCATGATCGGCGTGTTGAGTACCCGTCCGACCGGCGCCTTCGGAGCGGCGATGACATAGCGCAGAATGAGCACAACACCCGCCGCTTGGATCGTGTAGCGAAAGCCCTCTCGGAATTCGAAGTTGCGATAGCTGAGTGAGGCGAGGATGGCGATGAAGCCGCCGATCGCCTGATTACGGATCGCTACACTCGACTGACGGATCGTGTCGAGCACCGGGTTGGCCCACAGTGCCATCGCGCAGCCGAGGAAGAGCGAATCGGCCCGCGTGTCGGTCGCAAAATAGGTGCGCGGCTGCTGGGCGTTGAGCCCGTACACGAGTATGCACCGCCAGACGACGACGGCTGCCGCCAATGAGATGAGAACGATTGCCTGGCGTCGCAGCGCCAGTTTGAACCGATTCATGAGGATGAACATCAAGGGCAGGACAAAATAGAAGTGTTCCTCGACGGCGAGGGACCAGAGGATTTCCGTTCCCGGCATCGGCCGCTGGGGACCTTTGTAGAAAATCGAGAAGTAGTTCCAGAAGTGACCGAATTCGGCGATCAACGGCAACGAGTCGACCCTGCCGATACCCAGGCCGAACAGGGCGGTACACACTGCGGCGATGACCAGGAGCGCATAGAAGGCGGGCCAGATGCGGAACACGCGCCGGGCGTAGAAGTGCTTGAGCGACACCGTCTGAGTACGTTCGTGTTCGAGGCGCAGTAACGTCGTGATGAGGTAGCCGGACAGCACGAAGAATACGGTCACCCCGAATCCGCCAGGGGTGAAGTCGAAGCCGACGTGTCCAGCGAAGACGAGTCCGATACTGACCGCCCGAACACCATCGAGCGATGGGATCGCCAGCGCCCGTCGAGCCTCGGTCATGTCGGCGTCCCAGTTCTGTACTCCTGATGTTGGTTACCGCTCATACGCCCAATCCGATGAGAACGTTGCCCAACACAACGCCCATGGCCCCAGAGGATAGGCGATCGGCGCTGCCGCTGGTGTCGTCCGCCCGACGCGCTTCGTCAGCCGGTGAAGGTCAACAGGTCGACGCTGGACACGATCGGGGGATAGCCGTTTACGCTGTTGTCGACACCGAAGGCGATCGTGTTCGTGCCGGCGGCGATCAGGCTCTTGTCGACGTCGAAAGTGTACAACACTCCACCCCCGCCAGTCGGCCCTGGGCACTTGCTCGTTTCGCAATAGTCCTCGGCGGCATAGTTGGGCTGGACGCTCGGGTCGAGCCATCCGCTGTTGTTGATTCGATAGTGCAGCGCAACGGTGTTCGGTTGAAACGATCCGGTGTAGACGTAGTAGACGATGAAGGAGAGCTTCACCTTGGTCACGCCGGCGGTGCTGACATTACCCACGCTCAACGCGCTGACCGGAGTCTGACTGCTCCCCGAACAGCAGCTGAACATGCTGTAGGGATTGGTGAGCAGTCCGTACCCAATGTTGCTGGCGCCAGTGTTCGGATTGCGAGTCAGCGCGTCGCCGAACGAATAGCCGCGCTCGCCTGAGGCGACGACAGGGCCGTCGAATCCGACGTTGGACCAATAGTTGTTGGCATATTGCGGCGTCGACTGGTATTTGACCGGCGCCCGTTCCGCCTGCTGGAAATGTACATAGCCAAGATTGAACGACAGGCTGATCCCTGAGCTGAAGATCTGGCGGAGGTTCGGAAAGGTCTTGCCACCGTCGGTCGAGTAGTCGGATGCCCATACCTCGATCTTCGATTGGCTCAGCCGTATTTCGATATGGTTCAACGAGCCGCGCTGCGTCGAGATGCACACCGGGTTCGTGTCGTTGCCGATCCGGGTCTCCACGTAGTTGTTGTAGACGAAGAGGTTCCCGATTCCGGCCTTCGCCGATCCCGTCGTCGAACACGTACTGTCGAAGTTCACCCCGACCCCGTTGTGCGGCAACATACCCAGCACCTGCGCTCCGTCGCTCGCTGCGGCGTCGGGCTGATCGGTGACATACAGCGATGTCCACCATGACAGCAGCCCTTGCGTGACGGTATCGACGTTGTAGGCGATGGTGCCGGTACGCCCTGCGAAGTCGAAGGGCTGGCGCGGCCTCATCGAGAGCAACGCGTAATTCTGGGCGCTCATCGCCGTGAGCAGCTGCCCCTGATGCCCCGAAGCGCCGTCACAGACGAGGAGGTCGCTGTCAGCTGTCGCGTTCGATACTCCGGACTTGCACGGGCTGACGGGCGTCGACCCGAACGGCATGAGTTCGGTGACACCGATGTTCCCCTTGTCGTTCCCGACAGCGCGACTGACGCTCCAACGGGCTGGATCGAGATCGCCGGTGCGACCGCCTTGACTGGAGCGGGTCGAGAACGTTTCACAGAACGCTGCGCTCGCTAAACCGCATCCAGGAGCGCCGGGGACCGGGCTTGTACCTGTCGGCGGAGTAGGGCCCGGATTGGTCGGCGCAGGCGACCGCGTCATGGGCGCACCGGCCCGGGTCGGATTGGGGATCCGTGGCGAATCGGGCGCGCATCCGAGTCCTTTGGTGAACAACAGGCCGACAGCGGTCAAACCGATCAGAGCGCTACGGAGCATACGTCAATATAACAGTTTGGTTACGAAATCCGGGACTAGCCTTTGAGGAAATCGTGGGTCTCCCAGACCCGCTGGCTCAGATAGTCCCGTACGGCGTTCATGTATTGGTCGGCTGCTGCGGTGTGCCAACGACCGGCGAACCACGTCCCGATGCACCCCCACAGATCCCCTGTGGCGTAATCGGATCCCCGCTCCACAGTGTTCAGCCAGGTGTCGAGGCCCTCGAAGCATTGGCGGCGGTAGGCCAAGGCGTAGTCCATGTTGTATGCGGACGACACCGTGACGGTGGGAAAGGCGTCAGGGATGTACGGAAACCGCAACTGTAGCAATCCGATCGATTCCGGACACTGTCTCTTCTTACCGTCGACACCGATACCGTGGTTTGGAACGCAGTGGGTGGGGTCTGTAGACCAATCGCTGACCGTCTTCTGGTACCACCAGGATTCCTTGGCGACCTGTGCCCGAACAATGTCCTCGTCGATGCCCCATTTACACGAGGCCCATTGGATGATCTCGTCTGTCGTTCCTGTGAAGTTGCCGGTCACCCTGGCGAAATAGCCGGTCTGCGGCGGAGCCGTAGCGCCAGACGTGAGGTTGAATGTGGCGTTCGCCTTGCGGACCTCTGGCGTTGGGCGAACGTGCGCTGAGCAGTACTCGTCGGTGGGAAGCGTCGCCCCGACGGGCAGCGTTCCGAAGTGCGACGGATCGACAGTTCCCACCGTGATGACATCACTCGCGGAAGGCGCGTCCTCGAACGGGATCGCCTTCTGTGAACTCGATCCACAGGCGCTCACCGCCAACACAACAGCCGCAAGACATGCCGCTACCAGCTCTTTTCGCCTCGGAGAGGTGACGCCCATGGTTGTCAACTGTAGCAACATCGGGACCATCCGGGTGCTCGGTGCCGGGTCGTCCTGCTCCCGACAACACCTCTGCGATAGCGTGCGCAATCATGCGGCGAACGGCTCTGTACGTACGAGGAATTGCTGCGGCGACGGCGATGTGTTGCGCAGCGGCGGCGTGCGGACAATCGACGGGCCCGATCACCTTCGACTCGATCCCGCCGTCCACCGCGCCTGTGGCAACGATTCCGGAAGCAACGACCCCGGAAACGTTCGCTTCCACGGAGACGACGATCCCGGCCACGACGTCGACGGTCGGGTTGACCGGGCATTGGACCAACGCTGCACAGGGTCTCGTGGGGCTCGAATCCGAATGTGGAAACCTGTCGATGATGTCGGTGCGGGCCGATCGCGACATGCTGATCGCCAGCGTCTCGTTACAAGGGCTGTGGTCGAGTGTCGGATCGGACACGTGGACCCGACTCGGCACGGGCAAGAACTCCGCTGGCATCATCAACCGGGGCTCTGCCATTCTCTACGACCCTGCTCACCCCGACACGTTCTGGGAGAGTGGGATCTACAACGGCGGCGGCGTCTATCGCACCGACGACAACGGCGCCACATTCCGGCAGCTCGGCAACATCTCGCTCACCGAGGCGCTGAGCATCGACTTCAGCGATCCAGAACGTAAGACGATGATCTCCACGACGCATGAAGTGACGAAGATCGCTCGCTCGACCGACGCCGGTTCGACCTGGACCGACATCTCCGCAGGGTTGCCAGCCGGCGTCGGCTTCACAACGGGGCCGCTCGTCATCAATCCGACGACATACATCCTCGGAACGAGCAATACTGCGACGTCCGGGATCTTCCGCACGACAGATTCCGGGGCGACGTGGACGCCGGTGTTCACAGCGCCGACGCTTGGCAAGCCGCTGGTTGCGTCCGACGGTTCGATCTACTTCGTGCTGCAGAAGGGCATCGCCCGCAGCACCGATCAGGGCGTCACCTGGACGATCATGACCGATCAGTCGATCGTTTCGCCGGCCGCCACGGTGCTCATCGAACTGCCGGACGGTCGTCTGGCAACGGTCGGGAACAACATCCTCGTGGTGTCCGGCGATCACGGGGCCACGTGGCAGTCGCTCGGCCCAGCGCTTCCCGTCTCCCCTAACGGGCTCGTCTATTCGAAGTTCCGCAAGGCGTTCTATGTGTGGCACCACGACTGCGACTTCACGACGAAGGATCCGATCCAAGTGAACACCATCATGCGACTCGACTACGACGCGACAAAGCAGTGACCGACCCTGCGCAGGACTACCTCGACACGATCCGGCTGAGGTGGGAGTTGGGCAGATCCACTGCCGGAGCGGTCGTCGACGCAGCAGGCAGCGGGCTGGACGACCTCGATTGGAAGCCGGCGAGCGTCCCTGGAACTGTCGCTGGAGCGCTTCGCGATCTCGGTGAATGGGACGTCGATGACCGGCTCGACTTCGATTCGTTCGACTGGTGGTTTCGTTCTTCTTTCACGGCACCGACTGGGAGAGCACGTCTGCGCATCGACGGACTGGCAACGATCGCTGACGTCTGGTTCAACGGCGTACACGTGCTGCACAGCGACAACATGTTCGCTGCTCATTGCATCGACGTCGACCTCGATTCGAGCAACGATCTCGTCATCGTCTGCCGATCGCTGAAGGCTCATCTCGGCGGCCGCCGGCCGAGGCCGCGCTGGAAGACGAGGATC
>Ga0123338_10005776_pt1 | contig 10510 bp, 10 predicted proteins | sample grotaG_FD_89793 | JGI IMG/M metagenome (GOLD analysis project Ga0123338, IMG submission 89793) | Glacier valley bacterial and archeal communities from Borup Fiord, Nunavut, Canada, to study Microbial Dark Matter (Phase II) -... | ecosystem: Environmental > Aquatic > Freshwater > Ice > Glacier ...
CAGGCGCGGACCGCGCTCGCCCAGGCCGAGCTGACGCTGCGCCAGGCGCAGGGCAACGCCGCGACCGCGGCGGGTCAGCTCGCGGTCGCTATCGGGCAGCCGCCGACGACTGTGCTGGCCCTCGCCCCCGCGCCCGCGCTCGGCGCGGCCGACGTGCTGACCCGCGACGTCGCGACGCTGATCGCCGATGCCGAGCGGCTGCGCCCCGACCTTGCAACCGCGCGCGCCAACCGCGATAGCGCGCAAGCGCAGGTCCGGGCGACGCGCAGCGATACGCGGCCGTCGGTCGGCGTGAACGTCCAGGACAACCTCGGCTATGCCAACAGCTCGACCGACAGCAACCGCGCGACCGTCGGGGTGACGCTGTCGCTGCCGCTGTTCGACGGATACAGCCGAACGTACCGCGTCGCCCAAGCGCGCGCCGAGGCCGACCGGCAGGCGGCGCTGCTGGAGCAGACGCGCCAGCAGGCCGGGCTCGACGTCTATACCCAGGCGACCGCGCTGCGGACCGCGATCGCCGTGCTCGCGACCGCGCGCGAGCTGATCAACAGCGCGACCGCGAGCGCCGACATCGCGCAGGGACGCTTCCGGGCCGGCGTCGGCACGTTCACCGACCTGCTCAACGCCCAGTCGGCGCTCGCCAACGCCCGGCAGCAGCTGGTCAGCGCCGACTTCGGCGTCCGCGACGCGCAGGCGCGGCTGGCGCGCGCGGTCGGGCAAATCGGCGACGCGGTTGACGGCATGAGGGGAGGTCAATGACCTCAGCAAACTGGAACGCAAGATGACGCGCCGCCGCTGGATCATCCTGCTCGTCGTCGGGCTCCTAGCCGCTGCATGGTTCGGCTGGAAGGCGACGCATCGCCCCGATCCCGCCGCCGCGTTCACCACGCAGGCGATCGGGCTGGGCGACCTCAGCGAGGCGATCACCGCCAACGGCGTCATCAATCCCGTTCGCGTCGTCAGCGTCGGCACCCAGGTCTCGGGCACGGTCGCCAAGCTCAACGTCGACTACAACAGCCGGGTAACGCTCGGGCAGGTGCTGTGCGAGCTCGATCCGTCGGTCTACGCCGCGCGGCTGGCGGCAAGCACGGCGACGCTGGCCAACATCCGCTCGACGCTCGCGCTGACCCGCGCCAACGCCGCGCGCTCGGCCGAGCTGTTCCGCCAGAACTACATCAGCCGCCAGGATTACGAGACGACGCAGCAGACCGCCGCAAGCGCCGCCGCTCAGGTCGCCGCCGCCGAGGCGCAGATCAAGCAGGACCGCACCAACCTCGGCTACACGATCATCCGCTCGCCCGTGTCGGGCGTCGTCATCAGCCGTCAGGTCGACCTCGGCCAGACGGTCGCGGCGTCGTTCAACACGCCGACCCTGTTCACCATCGCCCGCGACCTGACCGCGATGCAGATCGAGGCCGCCGTCGCCGAGGCCGACGTCGCCAAAGTCCGCATCGGCCAGGCGGTCAGCTTCACCGTCGACGCCTATGGCGCGCGCAGCTTCACCGGCTCGGTCCGGCAGATCCGCCTCAACCCGACCACGCAGCAGAACGTCGTTACCTATACGGTGATCGTCGGCGTGGCCAACCCCGACGGTGCGCTGTTGCCGGGAATGACGGCGAACGCGTCGTTTCTCGTCTCCGACCACCAGAACGCGCTGCTCGTGCCCAACGCGGCGCTCAGCTACAAGCCCGCCGACTATGTCCCGCCCAAGCGCCGCGCCGCCGACGTCGGGATGCTGACGGTATTCGTCCTGCAGGGCAGCACGCCGGCGCCGCGCCGCATCCGCATCGGCGCATCGGACGCCGACAACTCGATCGTCACCGGCGGCGAGCTCCACGCGGGCGACCGGATCATCACGGCGGAAGCCGGCAAAGACAAGAAGGGGCTGACTCTCGGGCCGCCGGGCAGCGCGCCGCCTAAGAAATGAGCGGCCCGCCCGTCCTCGACCTCGATCACGTCGTGAAGGACTATGTCGGTGACGCCGGCACGTTCCGGGCGCTCCACGGCGTAACGATGCGCGTCGCCGACGGCGAGCTGATGGCGATCATGGGGCCGTCGGGATCGGGCAAGTCGACGCTTATGAACATCATCGGCTGCCTCGATTCGGCGACGACCGGCACGTACCGCTTCGAGGGGCAGGATACCGCGACGCTCGGCGAACGCGCACTGGCGAAGCTGCGAAACTCCGGCATCGGCTTCGTCTTCCAGAGCTTCAACCTGCTGCCGCGGCTGTCGGCGCTCGGCAACGTCGCGCTGCCGCTGGTCTATTCGGGGCTGGGGCGGAGCGACCGCGAGGCGAAGGCGCAAACCTTGCTCGCGCAGGTCGGGCTCGCCGACAAGCCGCGATCGCGCCCGTCGCAGCTGTCGGGCGGGCAGCAGCAGCGCGTCGCCGTCGCGCGCGCGCTGGCCAACGATCCGAAGCTGCTCCTCGCCGACGAACCGACCGGTGCGCTCGACACCAAGACCGGGGCCGAAGTCCTTGGCCTGTTCAAGGCGCTCAACCGCGAGCGCGGGGTGACGGTCGTCATCGTCACCCACGATCCCGAGGTCGCGCGCGCGACCGACCGCGTGGTGCGCATCCAGGACGGCCGCGTGTTCTACGACGGCGCGCCGACGGAAGCCGCGCTGTACGGGCATGCGGTGGAGCCGGTTGGATGAGCTTGCCACGTCACCAGGTCATGCTGGCGCATGCCAGCATCCATGTCCGTGCCAAGGCGGCCAGCCTGCTGCCTCGCTCAACCTTGGGTGTTGGCGTGCGCCAGCATGACCCGCGCACCTCTGGAAGGGTTCACCCGTGATCGACGCGATGCTTGCCGAGGCGTGGTCGGCGCTCGTCGCCAACCGGCTGCGGTCGGCGCTGACCATGCTCGGCATGATCATCGGCGTCGCCGCGGTCATCCTGATGCTGGCGATCGGCGGCGGCGTCCAGAAGGAGGTCGCGGGCGCGATCTCGGGCCTCGGCTCGAACATGCTGATCGTTACCGCCGGCAGCGGCCGTCAGGGGGGCTTCATGAGTGGCGCGGGCACCGGCGCGACGCTGCGGCTCGACGATGCCGACCTCATCGCGCGGCTTAAGAACGTCGTCGCCGCCGCGCCCTCGACGCAGATCCCGGCGCAGGTCGTCGCCGGGTCGGCGAACTGGGCGACCACGGTGACCGGCTCGACCCCGTCCTATTTCACCGTCCAGGACTGGCGTCCCGACCAGGGGCGGACCTTCTCCGACATCGAGGACCGATCGTCGGCGCGCGTCGCGCTGATCGGCCACACCGTCGCCGACAAGCTGTTCGGCGCGAACGACCCGATGGGCGCGAGCGTGCGGATCAAGGGCGTCAGCTTCACCGTGGTCGGGATCATGGCCAAGCGCGGCCAGGGGTTCGGCGGGATCGATCGCGACGACGTCATCATCGTGCCGCTGACGACCGCACTCCGCCAGCTCCAGGGCAACGCGTTCCGCCGGTCGATCCGCGCGATCTCGGTCGGGGTCGACGATGCCGACAATCTCGACGGCGTCAGCGACCGGATCGGCGCGCTGCTGCGCCGCGTCCACCGGATCGACAAGGGGCAGGTCGATGACTTCACCGTCAACAACCTGACCGCGGTGACCGACACGCTGTCGACGACGACCAAAGCGATCAGCCTGCTGCTCGCGGCGATCGGGTCGATCAGCCTCATCGTGGGCGGCATCGGCATCATGAACATAATGCTGGTCAGCGTCACCGAGCGGACGCGCGAGATCGGCATCCGCATGGCGATCGGCGCGAGCCGCGCGGCGGTACGGCTCCAGTTCCTGCTCGAGGCGCTGATGCTGTCGCTGCTCGGCTGCTCGATCGGCGTCGCGATCGGCACCGGACTTGCCACAGCGGCGAGCGGCGCGATCGGCTTCGACACCTCGGTGACACTCAGCGCTGTGCTGACCGCGTTCCTCGTCTCGGCGTCGATCGGCATCTTCTTCGGCTGGTACCCCGCGACGCGCGCGGCGAAGCTTAGTCCTATCGAGGCGCTTCGCAGCTAGGCGCGGATCGCCTCGTACGCCGCCAATGCCCGCGCGCGCGCGCCGGCGTGGTCGACAATCGGCGCAGGGTAGGATTCGCCCAGCCGGACGCCGGCGGCAGAGAGCGTCATTGGCGGCGCTGTCCACGGCGCGTGGATTGCGGCATCGGGAAGCGCCGCCAGCTCGGGAACCCAGCGACGGATGTAGGACCCGCGCGCATCGAACTTCTCGCTCTGGCCGACGGGGGTGAAGATGCGGTTGAACGGCGACGAGTCGACCCCCGATCCCATGATCCACTGCCAGCCGAGCGCGTTGTTGCCGAGGTCGGCGTCGACGAGGCAGTCCCAGAACCAACGCTCGCCCGCTCGCCAGTCGATCAGCAGGTGCTTGGTCAGGAACGACGCCGCGATCATCCGGACGCGGTTGTGCATCCACCCGGTCGCCCAAAGCTGGCGCATCCCGGCGTCGACGATCGGATAGCCCGTGCGGCCGTATCGCCACGCCTCGAACTCGCCTGGTGCATCGCGGAATGGGAAGCGGGCGAACGCAGGCCGGTTGGGTTCGTCGGCGAAGGCGGGGAACTGGTCGAGCGTCTCGGTCGCGAAGTCGCGCCAGCCGATTTCGCGCAGGAATGGCAGCGCATGGTCGCCCGCCGCACTCGTCAGCGCCGCCCAGACCTGCGCCGGGCTGATCTCGCCGTGTGCGAGGTGCGGCGACAGGCGGCTGGTCAGAGCCTCGCCGGGAATGTTGCGGCCCTCGTCATAGGCGTGGACGTTACCGGCGAACGCGTCGAGCGTCGCATGCGCCCCTGCCTCGCCCGGCGTCCAAACGTCGAACCCGCCCGACCAGTCGGGGTGCGTCGGCAGCAGGTGCCAGTCGCTCAAGTCGTCCGATCGCGGCGCGGCGGCGAAGCGGATCATCGGCGCAGGCTGCGGCGGCGCGGGCGGCATCATCTTCAACAACGCGTTCCAGAACGGCGTGAAAATCCGGTAACGCCCGCCTCCGCCCGCGGTGACCGCGCCGGGCGGCACCAACGTTGCGCCGTCGTGGAGCGTCAGGTCGAGCGTGGCGGCGACCGCCGTCTGCTGCGCCTTCGCCCATGGTTCGTAGTGGCGCAGCGCGTGGACCGCGCGTGTTCCAGCAACGGCGGCGACCTCGCCAAGCACCTCGGCGGCGATGCCGCGGCGGAGGACGAGGCTCCCGCCCATCCGCCGCAGGTCGGCGTCGAGCGCGGCGAGGCTGTGATCGAGCCACCACCGCTGCGCCGCGCCCGTCCGCCACTCGCCCGGCGACACGTCGTCGAGGACATAGACCGCGATCATCGGCCCCGCCGCCGCCGCGGCGCGCACCGCGGCGTGGTCGTTCAGGCGAAGGTCGTTGCGGAACCAGACGATCTGCGGCGTGGCCATGATGACTCCTGTCGCGGCGCGGTCTAGGCCCGAACGCGCAACTTCGGAAAAGCGCCAAATGCCGCGTCTCGCCTTCGTCGACGGCCGTTACGTTCCGCTCGCCACCGCCGCGGTCGGGGTGGAGGACCGCGGGCTCCAGTTCGCCGACAGCATCTACGAGGTTGTCGCGGTGCTGAACGGGCACCTGCTCGACTGGCCGGCGCACGTGGAGCGACTGGCGCGCAACCTCGGCGAGCTCGCCATCCCCGCCCCGCTCGGCGACGCCGCGCTGTCGCAGATCGCCCGCCGGCTGCTCGCGGCGAACCGCGCGCGGGAGGCGCTGCTGTACCTCCAGGTCACGCGCGGGTCGGCGCGGCGCGACCACGTCTACGGCCCCGCGCTGCGCCCGACGCTGGTGATGACGGTGCGCCCGTTCGACTTCGCGCAGCGCATTGGCCAGCAGGCGGCGGGCGTCGGCGTCGTGACGGTGCCCGACGAACGGTGGAGCCGCTGCGACATCAAGACGACGGGGTTGCTCGCCAACGTGCGAGCCAAGCAGGCTGCGCGGGGTGCGGGCGGCTTCGAGGCGTGGCTGGTCGGCGACGACGGCACGGTCGCGGAGGGCGGATCGACTAACGCATGGCTCGTCACCGGCGACGGCTCGCTCGTCACGCCGCCGCTGTCGCCGCGGCTGCTGCCCGGGGTGATGCGCGGCGCGGTGCTCGAGGCGGCCCGCGCGCGCCAGATCGCGGTCGTCGAGCGGCCGTTCACCGTCGCCGAGGCGCACGGCGCGGCCGAGGCGCTGATCACCTCGACGACCGTACCGGTGTTGCCGGTGGTGCGGATCGACGGCGTTGCCGTCGGCGACGGGCGACCCGGACCCGTCGCTGCGCGGCTTGCGGCGGCGGTCTGGGAGCGGATCGCCGCTCAGACCGGCTATTGTCCGTAAGTTCGCCGTGCCGCGCCGTCACTGCGGCGGCGGGATCAGGCTGCCGGTGCGCGGGCGGCGTGCGTCGGCCAACCGGGCCTTGACCTCATCGCGCATGGCCCGAGCCTCGGTCACGAAGGCGCGGCGGTCGGCCAGCGACAATTGCTGGAAGCCCGCGATCATCGCCGCCTGCTGGCGGCTTTTCGCCGCCATCGCCGCGGCGCGTTCGTCCTCCATCGCCCGGCGGAGCGCTTCGGGATCAAGCCGCTCGGCGTCAAGCACCGTCAGCATGCGATCGCGCGCTGAATCGACCGCGAGCCGGTCGGCCTTGCCATCGGCCGATCGCATCGTGATGTGCATCGTGCGGCGGCCGGCATCGCTCAGCGAGCGGAACGGACCGCCGCGCCCGATCGGCTCCGCGAAGTTGACGTAACTGCCCGGCGCAGGCGTCACGGACGAAAGTGGGACCTGCGCGACGGCCGGGACCGTGGCGGCGAGCAGCAGCACGCCAAGTGCCTGCAGCGACTTCATAGAACCTGCTCCTCGTCGAGTGTCGGGGTGAAGACCTGCGCGAACGCAGGCTCGGCGGCGACCGGCGTCGACGGTGCCGGAGATGCGTTCGGCGACGGCATCCGCGCGGGGGTGAGAAACACCAGTCCCACGAGCGACGCGGCAAGCCCTGCCCCTGTAGCCCAGCGCGCGACCGAACGCGCGGGCCGCATCGCGATCCGCGCCACCTCCGCTATGCCGCGACCGGCCGCATAATCCATCGTCGCCAACGGGGCCTGTGCCCACCCGGCGAGGTCGGCGTCGAGCGCCCGAGCACCGGCCATAAGCGCGGTAAGCTCGGGGCTGGCGGCGACGACGTGCAGCGCGGTCTCGCGCTCGGCGTCGGGCCAGCGGGAGCTGTCGCCACCATAGGCGGCGATGATCTCGGCCACGCGGTTGTGGAAGGGCTCGGTCATCGGTCTCTCGTTTCCGGCCGGTCGCTCGCGAGCATCCGGCTCAAGTCGATACGCGCCCGCGCAAGCAATCCCTCGACCGCCTTTGGCGTCGTGTCGAGCGCGGCAGCGACCTCGGCCATGGTCGCGCCTTCGCCGTGGAACAGGGTGATCGCCGCGCGCTGACGTGTGTTGAGGTGCGCCATCGCCGCATCGACGCGCCGCGCACGGGCGTTGGCGGCGGCGCTCGCGAACGGGTCGGGCAGGTCGCTCGGCACCGCCGCGGCCGCCTCGAGCGGTGCCACTAGCCGGAGCCGCCGCCGCCGGTCGAGGCACGCGTTGACGACGATCCGCCGAAACCAGCCGCCGACAGTCCCTTTCGCCGGATCGAACCGCGCCGCTTCGGTCCACACCCGGGTCAGCGCGGTCTGCAGCGCGTCCTCGGCCTCGCCGCGGTCACCGGCGACCCGCGTCGCGACGCGCAGGCCCGGGCCGTATAGCTCGCCGACGAGCATCGTGAACGCCCGCGCATCGCCCGTGGCCACGCGCGCCATCAATGTCGCCGGGGTGTCGACCAGCTGCAGCATCGGCCGGATATACGCCGTTCACGCGGCAATCCCTCGCGCCGGTCACGCAAAGCTCTCGCCCAGCGCGACGATCGACTGCGCGTGTCGCCGCGCGACGGCCATGCGGTCGGCGCCGTAACCGCCGCCGAGCGTCGAGGCGAGCGGCAGGCCGCGCGCGCGGCACGTCGCGGCGACGAGGCGGTCGCGCGCAACCAGCCCGTCGTCCGACAGCGCCAGCCGCCCGAGGCGGTCGCCGACGTGCGGATCGACCCCGGCCTGGTAGATCACGAGATCGGCGCGCGCGGCGTCGAGAAAGCGCGGCAGCTCGTCGCCGAGGACCGCCATATACGCTGCGTCGCCGGTGTCATCGGGCAACTCGACGTCGCGGGTCGAAACCTGCTTGCGGACCGGGAAATTCTTCGCCCCGTGCATCGAGAACGTGCGGACCGCGTCGCTGCCGGCGAAGATCGCCGCGGTACCGTCGCCTTGGTGGACGTCGAGGTCGACGACGGCGATCCGCCTGCACGCTCCCTCCACCAGTAGCCGTGCGGCGGCGACGGCGATGTCGTTGAAGATGCAATACCCGGCCCCGCCCCCGGGAAGCGCGTGATGGCTGCCCCCCGCGGTGTTGGCGGCAAAGCCGGTCGCGAGCGCGATGCCGCAGGCAAGATGCGTTCCGCCCATCACCAGTCGCGAGCGCCCCAGCATGGCCGGCGTTACTGGGAAGCCGATACGCCGCTCCGCCTCGCGGCTCAGCGTGCCGTCGAACACGGCCGCGACATAGGCGCTGTCGTGGACCGCCTCGATCCACATACGTGGAGCGGGCTCGGGGACGTGGACGTGCATGTCGGCCGCGGCTTCGGCGAGCGCGACCATCAGCAGTCCGTACTTGTCCATCGGGAAACTATGTCCCGGCGGCAGCGCCGCGACATAGTCGGGGTGGTGGACGACGGCGAAGGTCAGCGGCCGCCCTCGATCTCGTCTATCCGATCGCGATACAGGCGCGCGACGCATTCAGGCGTCCGGCAGTTCTGGCGCCGGTTGAGGAACTCGGTCTCGTCATCGTGTAGTTGCTCGGCTGCATAGGGTTGCCGGCTGCGATCGGCGCGGCGATACGTCGCCGCCAGTGTCCGGTCGAGCGCGGCGAGGTCGGGATTGGCGCAGATCATCCGGTTGACCATCGCATGCGCGCGGCGGCAATTGAAGCTCGGGCCGCCAGTGGTCGTCGCGAGCGGACGGTCGTCGCGGCGGCGGCGGTCGGGGAGGAAAGTCGACACGGCGACAGAGCGGCGCGGCAGCGTCGGCGAGGCCGCATGCTTGTTCGCGGCGTGAACAGTCACCGGTGCGGTTGCGGCCGGCGCGGCGCGGCGCGGTGCAGCAGGCGACGGCAGACTGACCCTCGGTGCGGCATCGATCCGCTCCGCTGTCGCGGAGTTGTCGGGGCGGTCGAGCGTCGCCGCGTCGATCTCGCCCGCGCCCGGCGTCGGCGCCGCCGCGGCCAGCGGGTCGCCGGCAGCCTCGCCGAGGGCCCGAGGCGCGGGCACTTCACGCGCCGGTTCGCGAGGTGGTGCATCGGCCCGCGGCGGTATGACGATCGGTGCGACGGGCGGCGGGGGCACTGCGACAGACGCCGCGCCGCCGGTCCTCGACGCGGCGACGAGCGGCGGCACTCGCGGAGCGGAGAGGTCGTGCGCGAGCCAGCCAACGACCGCGGCAATGGCGGCGGCGGCGGTCCCGGCGAGCCACGGCAACGCCGCGCGCCGCGCACCCGGCGGCTGCACCCGCACCGCACGGAAACGCGGCTGCGCCTGCGGCCATGTGGAAGGCCGATTCACAGGGGGCGGCGCGGCGATACCTGGCGGCGGTGCAGCGACGACTGGCGGGGGCGCAGCGGCGACCGGCGGGGGCGCAGCGGCGACCGGCGGGGGCGCAACCGCCGGACGCGGCGGCGCGGCTACCGGCGTCAGCCTGGGCCGGATCTCGTGCGACGAAGGCGGGATCGGCTCGCCATCATAGAGTTGCTCGGCGCGGCGGCGGCGCCAATCGTCGTCGGACATCGCTTGTTCTCCTGTGCCGAAAACGCGGCACGCCGGAAAACGGTTGCGCGGCGTTGTGAAGGGCCGCCTCGGCAGACCACGGTGCGCAGTGGCGGCGGACTCACGACACGGCTAGGATAGGTCGATAACTTGGGGAGAAGTCGCATGCCGTTTGTTCGTCCCGATGTCGCCAACCTGCTTGCGATGCTCGCCTCCGCACCAGGCCCGAAGATGGAGGAAGGCACGCCCGAGGCGGCGCGCGCGATGATGCGCGCGATGGGCGCGATGACAGAGCGGCCGCGCGGCGAACTTGCCCACGTCCGCGACTTCACCATCCCCGGCGCGCACGGCCATGCCATTCCCGCGCGCGTCTACAGCGCGGTCGCGGAACCGGCGGCCGGGCCGGTCGTCGTTTTCTTCCACGGCGGCGGCTGGCTGATCGGCGACCTCGAGACGCACGACCCGCTGTGCGCCGAGGTGGCGCGGGTGATGCGGATGACTGTCGTCAGCATCGACTACCGCCTCGCGCCCGAGCATCGCTTCCCGGCGGCGACCGAGGACTGCCTCGCCGCGATGCGCCGGATTGCGGAGACTCCGCGCGCGCTCGGTCACGATATAACCGGTCTGATCCCGGCGGGCGACAGCGCAGGCGGCAACCTC
>Ga0123338_10005777_pt1 | contig 10509 bp, 8 predicted proteins | sample grotaG_FD_89793 | JGI IMG/M metagenome (GOLD analysis project Ga0123338, IMG submission 89793) | Glacier valley bacterial and archeal communities from Borup Fiord, Nunavut, Canada, to study Microbial Dark Matter (Phase II) -... | ecosystem: Environmental > Aquatic > Freshwater > Ice > Glacier ...
CATTGAAAGGCAAAGGCCCGTTCACGGTCTTCGCGCCGACGGACGAGGCGTTTGCCAAGGTCCCGAAGGCGGATCTCGACGCGCTGTTGATGGACAAGAACAAGCTGATCGCGGTGCTGACCTACCACGTCGTGCCAGGCAAGATCCAGTCGAAGGACATCAAGCCGGGCAAGGTCAAGACGGTACAGGGCAGCGAGCTGACGATCGCCAAGACGAACGGTGGCGTCACCGTCGACACTGCCAAGGTCACTGCGGCCGACATCATTGCCGACAACGGCGTGATTCATGTCATCGACACGGTGCTGATGCCCAAGTAGGCAGAACGCAATCGCCCGCCCGCATTGCCGGGCGGGTCATCGTCGAGCGACTTCTGTCCTCGAGCGAAGCTACGGTCAGTCGCCTATCGAATTGACGACCTAGCGCTCCGGCACCACGACACCGTCGAATCGATTCGACAGCCAGACCAAAGTCGGCATTAAAACGGCCCACGTGCACGCCATCGTGACCAGTGCCGGCACGGCATGATTGAACTGAGCGCCGCCGAGCCGCACGCCTGAGACAAAAGAAACCGGCCCGGCGACAGCACCGAGGATCGAGGCGAGCCAGAGTCGCGTTTTGAGCCAGCGCATCGTCACGTTCAGCGCAATAGCCAAGAGGCCCCAGAGCGCCACCATCCAGTAAGGCGCGAGATACGCCACCGGCTGCCCCGAGGGATAGACGACGTGGCCTTGCACTGCCGCGAGACTCTCGATCGCAAAGCCGATCAGGCAAACGATGACGACCAGCTTGAACTCCTGTATCGACCGGGTCGATACGCTGAGATGCCAGCCGATGGCAACGACCACGGCGGCCGCCCCCCACAACGGAACCCGGTGAGCTGCGCCGAGAATCGCCGCAAACCAGGCGGCCTGGAAAACGACAAAGTTGAGCAACTGCAGGGAGCGAGTCGGACGATTGTCGACAACCGATGCCACCGCCTGTCCGACGGGCGCATCGTTCAACGATGAACTCACCACCAGGGCTGCTGGGACGCGTTTCGCGGAGAATAAATTCACCATCATCGTTAGCTACGTCGAGCGGAGCGGATCGGATGCCTGGGCTCTGGTGCAAATCCCCCAAGCCCGATTGGCCAGCCTGATGCCGCCGCCGTAGCCGCGCTCGCCGATCTCGCGCAGAAGAGCCTCTGCCGGTATCCAGCGCGGGCGAGCCTGCTCGATGCGCTCGTGCAGGTAGCTCCTGTAGTTGTCGAACTGGTCGCTTGCGGCGGACGCGGTCCGTAGCGGCGCGCCGTTGGGTCACGCAGATATCGCCGCCTTGGCACGAAAACCGGCAGCTCCGTTGATCGGACAGTAGAAAACCCGAGCGGTACCTGGGACGATGTATTCGGCTGAGTCGGCTGCCATCAAGCCCCCAAGAGTTCAGCTAAATGACTGTAAAGGCTTCGGTGATGGCTGCGGGGCTCTCACCCCTTCTCTAGCGCCTTCTAACTCGCCGGCTGCATAACGCCATAAAGCCACGGCCAGCGCATCCCCAGCTCTCGTCCGTACGCGAATCCACGATGCGAACTTAGGCAACTGGCCTAGCAACAGTAATGCCGTTTTCGAACAACACCTCGCGTGTGGCCTGCACCAGCGCCAGTGCTCCGGGCGTGTCGCTGTGGATGCAGACGGAGTCGAAGTCGATGGGCACTGACTCACCTTCTACCGTCAGTACCACTCCGTCCCGACATGCGCGCATTACCTTGGCTGCCACGGCCTGGGGATCGAGCGCAGAGACCTTCCGAGTAAATACGATCGAGCCCGAAAGGTCGTAGTCGCGGTCAGCATAGAACTCGCGCACGGTCGGCTGCCCCAGCTCCATTGCAATGCGATGGATGGATGACTGTCCCATGCAGTACAGCAGCAGGTCGGGCTGGAGGCGTTGCAGTGCGGTCACCAAGGCGCGCGCCAGCGTTTCGTCTCTGGCGGCATGCATGTACAGCGCACCGTGCGGCTTCACATGCCGCAGTACGGTCCCGTGTAGACGGCAGAACTCCCGCAAGGCGCCCATCTGATAGACAAATTCACTGACCAGTTCCGAAGGCCCTGCGTTCAAATGTCGCCGTCCGAATCCGACTAGATCATTGAACCCCGGGTGGGCCCCAATGCCCACCTTGTACTGCTCCGCCAGTTCGACCATGCGTTGCATGATCACCGGATCCCCCGCGTGGAATCCGGTCGCGATATTGGCAGAGCTGATCAAGGGCATGATCAATTCGTCCACGCCATCCCCGATCCGCCAGGGACCAAAGTTTTCGCCCATGTCGGAATTCAAGTCGACCTGCGTCTTCATCCTGCTTCCTGACGTTGCGTGGGCCGCCAAGCTCTCAAAGCGCTGGTGCGCTTGTCGGTGCCCTGCGGTGCAGAGTGGCCTGCTCGAACGCAAAGCCCAGTCGGAAAAGGTCGGGCTCGTGATATGGCAGGACCACCATTTCCAGGCCTACAGGCAAGCCACCCGATGAGAAGCCAGCGGGCAGACAAATGGACGGCAACCAAGTCTGGGCGGCGATCAGGGTGTTCGTCGGAAAACCTAGAACGGTCCATCGTCCGCTTTGCAACGCGTGTCGCGTCGGCGGCAACACTTGGGTCGATGGGAAACAGATGCCATCCAGCCTGTGCATGGCGATCAGCCCGACCACTGCGCGCTGGAATTCGTCGCGTGCTGCCAGCTTGCGGTAGTAGCCAGGGTCATCTGCCGGTTCGAGAGGACCACTCATCACTTCCTCGATGAGGTCGAGGTTCTTATGGTATTTGCCGTCCTTATAGATGGCATCCAGAGAGCTATATGGCAACTGTGGCCGGGCAGCTAGAAACTTGTTGATGTCGTGACGGGAATGCGCGATGTAGAGAGAAGTTTCGACGACGAAGTCCATCAACCCCGGCAGGCTCACGTCTACGATCTCGGCACCAGCGGCCTTTATCGACTCGATGGCGCCCCGAATCACTCTGTTCACCTCTGCACAATCCGCATCGCTATCACTGCCGAAGGCCTCCTTGAGCACGCCAATGCGTGCGCCTCGGAGACCCTTGGCATCCAGGTTCTGTGTGTAGCTGCCCTTGTGTCCGGCGATCAGGTACGCGGCCGTGTAGGGATCTTTCGGGTCGTAGCCCACGATGGCATCGAGCACGATGGCCGTGTCTTTGACAGTGCGTCCCATGGGCCCAGCAGTGTCCTGAAAGACCACCAGCGGCGACAGCCCACTGCGGCTGATTAAACCGGGCGTCACACGTACGCCCACTAAGTTGGTGAAGCTGGCCGGAAGGCGTATGGAACCACCCGTGTCTTCACCGATTCCCACAGCGGCAAGATTGGCGGACACAGCGGCAGCGGTGCCTGCGCTGGACCCGCCCGGATCATGGGCGAGGTCATAGGGGTTCTTGGTTTCGCCTCCGGCAGACGAGTAGCCGAACCAAGACGTAGCAAAGTCCGGCAGGTTGGTCTTGCCGAGCAAAACAGCGCCGGCTTCCTTCAACTTGGCAGCCAGCGTCGAGTCTTCCGTGGGGATGTAGCCCTTGATAGCAATGGAACCGAAACTGGTGGCAATGCCGGCAGTCTCAATCTGGTCTTTTACGGCGATCGGGATTCCGTGCAGTGGGCCGGTAAGCGTGCCGGTCCTTGCGAATGCCGCGTCCAATCGAGCGGCTTCCGCAAGAGCATGCGGATTAAGGGTCACGTAGGCGTTCAGCGCGGGACCCTGCTGATCAAAAGCCGCAATACGGTCGAGGTAGGCCTGCACCAGCGCGACGCAGGTCAGCGAGCCGTCGATGTAAGCGGCGTGGATGGCATCGATAGTGGTCTCTTCGACCTTGAGTCCGGTTCGGATGCTGTCCGTCATGTTGGTTTCCTCATGGAATTCGTTGCGTCGAACAAGACCGATCACTTAGCGCGAACCAGCCGCGACAGGCCGGTGTCCAGCGCCAGGGCAGCGACGATGATTGAGCCTTTGATGATGGACTGGTAGTAGGGGCTGATGTCCAGCAGGACAAAGCCGTTGGAGATGGTCGCGATGATCCCGAGGCCAACCGCAGTGCGCCACATCGCGCCGGTGCCACCCGACAGCGATGTGCCGCCAACGACCACGATGGTCAGCACGTCGAAGATGATGCCCGGATCGAGGTTTGCCTGAGCAGAACTCAGCTGCGAGGCCGTGATGCTCCCTGCAAGCCCGACACAGCCCCCAAGCAGCACGTAAGAACTCGCCACGACGGCGCGAACGCGCATGCCTGATAGGCGGCTCGCTTCGTAATTTCCACCGACGGCATAGATGGCCTCGCCATAGATGGTTCTGGCCAGAATTAATCCGAACACAACCAAGAACACCACCAAAAGCATGCCCGAATAGGGTATGCCCATCCAGCGCCCCGCGCCCAGCACGCCGAACTCAGTTCCATCGACCAGGAAAGCAGCGTTCTTCGTCATAACCAGTGCGACGCCTGTGATGATGAAGCCGCTTCCCACCGTGGTGATGAAGGGGTTGATACGGACGACGGCCACCAACACGCCGTTGACCAAGCCGAAGGCCAGTCCAACCGCAATGGCCGCCGCAAATGCAACCGATGGCGCGTGGGCCTGCCCGACATAGGCTGCGATCACCGCGCACAGTGAGTAGCCGGAAGCCAACGACAGGTCGAAGCCCCCGGTAAGGATCACGAAGGTCATCCCCACCGCCATGATGCCGGCCGGAGCCCACTGCGAAGACATGTTGAACAGGTTCTGCGCCGACAAGAACGCTGGGTTACCGATGGCGACGACGGAAAGAAGGATGACCAGTGTGGCGATGATTCCGTAGACACCGATCAACCCCGGCAGGCGTGCCTGCCAAGCATGCGTTGTCGTCTGCCCCTCAGTCATCGTGTGAGCAATATTCATGATTGAGTTCCGGCCGAGGGAGGTCGACCCTCGACCTCGAAGATCATGTTGAGGATCGCTTCGACGCTGGTCTGATGGCCTTCAATCAGGCCGATCTGTTTGCCACGCGCCATGACCAGGATGCGATCCGAGTATTCGACGACTTCTTCCAAATCCGATGACACCAATATCACCGACATGCCTTGGTCGCTGAGATCGCGGACCGTCTGGAAGATCTCGCGCTTGGCCTTGAGGTCGATGCCGCGTGTCGGTTCGTCCAGCAGCAGAACGCGCGGCCGGCAGTACAGCCACTTGCCGAGCACAAGCTTTTGCTGGTTGCCGCCGGATAGATTGAGGGCCGGCGTGTCCAGACGCGCGGGATCGAAGCCGAGTTGTTTCGAAAGCTTTGTCGCCGAGTCCAAGCGCTTGCGGCGCGACAGGAATGGCCCGATACCAGCGCCACGCAGGTTGCCCAACAGCAAGTTCGACAGCGCTGAACGCTTCAGGACTAGTCCCTGTTGCTTTCGATCTTCGGGCGCCAGCATGATGCCGCGGCGGATTGCCTCGCGCACATTCTGTGGCCAAGTGCAATCAGCGCCATCGATAGACATGTGGCCCACTGCGGTCTCTTCGATGCCGGCCAAGCACCTCAGCACCTCGGTGCGGCCAGATCCGACCAAGCCGGCAATGCCGAGCACCTCACCTTCACCCAGGTCGAACGAAATGCCCGACACCTTGCCAAGCAGCGCAAGCTTGTTGACTCGCAATCGGGATCTGCGCGTTCCGGCCTGTGCCTCGCGTAGGGGCAGTGTCCGCACCTCGCCGAGCATGCTTTGAACAAGGCTGTCTTTGTTCCAGAGTTCAGCAGGCCGGGTGTCGATGAGCTGTCCGTCTCGCATGACCGACACGCGGTCGCACAGACGCAAGACTTCGCCGAGATCGTGGGAGATGAAGATGATCGACACCCTGCTCTGCTTCAGACGTGCGATCAGGTCGTAGAGCCTTGACCGTTCGAACGGGCCCAGCGGCGCCGTGGGTTCATCCATGATGAGCACATCGCGGTCCGCCTGCACCGCACGCATGATCTCGAGCATCTGCAGATTGGCCACCGACAGGCTGCCTGCCTTGGCGTCCGGCGGCACCTTGAAGCCCATCCACTCAGACAGTTCTTCGAAGCGCCTCGTCATCTTGCGTCTGTCGGTGAAAAGCCCGCGGCTTGGGACCGCACCCAGGAACGCATTTGACAATGCGGTCATCTCCGGAACGATGGTCAGTTCCTGATAGATGGCAGCGATGCCATTGCGACGCAGCGCGCGCGGATCCTCGAAGCGCATGGCCGTACCCTGCACTTCGATGCTGCCGCTGTCCGGCACGCTGGCACCCGACAGCATGCGGATGAGCGTCGACTTGCCAGCGCCATTCGCGCCGACCAGCCCATGCACCTCGGCGGTCCTCAGTTCGAAATCGACGCTCCGCAGGGCTTGCACGCCAGGGTAGGCCTTGGTGACCTTGCGGACGCGCACCGCCACCGAAGACTCCTGTCGGCGGGTCGCGGCGGCTTGACTTTCAACCATGGATGCCCTGCGCGCGCAAGGCTGCAGTCGACGCCATCGCGCACATTCAATAGTTGGGCGTGTACTTGTCGGCGTTGGCGTTGGTGATGAAGATCGTGCCGGTGGAGTCCAGAATCTTCGGCAACAGCGCTTCATCCATATGGGCGTTGATGGGCTTGCCTTCCAGCGCCATCAGCAGCGCCAGCGCACCGTAGTACGACTCTTCATAGGGCAGGTAAGCAGTGGTCATGGCCCACGTGCCAGCCTTGACCTTGGCGACGCCGACCTTCGTGGCACCGCCCGAAAAGATTTTCACATCCTTGCCGGGAACCTTGCCAGCAGCGACGATGGCCTGCTCGACTCCGCGCGACATGTCATCCCACGACGACACGACGATGCTGATGTCCGGGTGGGCAAGCATGGCGTCCTGGATCTTCTTCAGTGCGATGCGCGGATCGAAATTGGCAGGCTCGTCAACGACCACCGTGACGTTGGGATACTTTGCCGCCGCGTTCTTGATGGCGTTTTCCCAGTAGGTGAACAGGTCCGAGCCGACAAAGCCACCCACGGCCGCCGCCTTGCACTTTCCCTTGCAAGTGGCAAACGCCTGCTCGAGGGCTTCGTTGAAGTGCAGAGGCCCCTGCATGTGCAGAGTGGCTGCCGTGCCGGGGGTGTAGTCGGCATCGCCGCACATGGCGATGTCGATTGACACGACGGGCTTGCCGGTGGGCTTCAAGAGCCGGTTGTACAGACCGCATCCAGGCTGTGCTGCTGCCGGGCCGAAGAGGTAGCCGTCGAAGCCTTCGGTCACTGCGTTCTGCACCACCTTAGCCTGCGTCGCAGGACTGAAATTGGCGTCGAAGATCTTGAACTCGAATCCGTATTTCGTCGCCGCGTCTTTCAGACCGGCCAGGCGAGCCAGGCAATAGGGGTTGTCGACGCATTCGGTCAGATAACCGATGCGGTACTTCTTGGACGGTTTGGCGCCGGACTTTTCATAGGCGATCAGCGCCTTGACGGCCGCTGAAGCTTCGGCCGCCAGCACAGGCGAACCTTGAGCAGCCAGGATGGCGACACCCAGCACCATCGTCGCCCTGGCGACCAATTGTGGAAACTTGAAGCGGAACAATCGGGAGGTCATGATCTTCTACCTGCTTGATTTCGAGTGGGGAACCAGTGTTGGCATATCAGGTCTGCCGGGCGGCCTTGACGCCCGCTATCACCTGGTCCGACTTGGTGACGAAGCCATAGATGGTCTTGACGTTCCAAAGCGTCGATTCGATGCAGAAGGCCGGAGAGGTCGTGCCGCAGCAGTCTTCCAGCAGGACACAGCCATAGCCGCTGAAGTTGGCATCGGTCAGTGTGTGCAGCACGCACTGGTCGGTGTTGACGCCGCCGAAAAAGATCGTTTTGACGCCGAGGTTCCTCAGGATCGTGTCCAGCGGCGTGTCCCAGAACCCGCTGATGCGGAACTTGTCGACATGGATGTCGCCCGACAACGGCTCCAGTCCATCGACGACCGCTGCACCCCAACTGTCCTTCTGTAGCAAGGGTGCGTTCTTGCCTGGGACCGGCTCGCCGATGCCGGGTGCGGCGGCGGCCTTTTTGAAGATGTGCAGGACCGGTGGCTCCAGGTTGGCCTGGTCAGGCCGGTTGCCCCAGTTGAGCCAGATGATCGGCACGCCCGCTTCCCTGAGCGCCGGCAGCAGGCGCGTGAGTGGTCCGATGGGCGCTTTCTCCGGCGTCAGGTCCGCGCCGAGGTAATCGCACCAGCCTCCTTCAGCGCAGAAGTCGTTCTGCATGTCGACGACGATCATGGCCGATCGCTTGAGGTCGACAGTGATGTTTTGCGGCTCGGCGGGAATGTCGGCACGCAACGGAGCGGGCATCGGCATGGCCATGTCGACATGAGATTTGGTCACGAGCCAGCGGTAGGTCGGCCCGGTGCCCAGGTGAACGGTGTGATCGTCCGAGACTTGCGGCATCAGTTGTTCGATCGGGGTGCTCTTCATCTCTGCTTCCTTTAAGGCTTGGGGACGTCTTGGCGACGCAGTAAGTGATCGGTGAGCATGGCAACGAGTCTCATGAAGACTCGCAACATTCGTGCCGATTCGATGGTTTGTCGCCAGCAGTCAGAAACCGATCGCGGCACCGTCGCTGCGTGGATCGGATCCGCCGTAGCGCATGCCGCTGTCAGGGTCGATGACGATGCCGTGGGCATGTCCCGCGAGCTCATTCCAGTCGCTCCAGCGGTTAAGCAAGTGACCCCGGCTCGCCAGTTCGTCGATCGTGGCCGCCGGGAACCGCGCTTCGATGTGCAATGTGTCGCGTGCTTCGCCGAGACCGAAGCGCCCGGAGAGCCAGCGTGGTGCTTCCAGCGCCTCCTGGATGTTGCGTCCGTAGTCGATGAGGTTGACGTAGGTCTGAAGGTGAATCTGCGGCTGGCCGTCGGCGCCCATGCAGCCGATCACGCTCCAGAGCTTGCCCTTGCGGAAGCCCAGCGATGCAATGAGCGTGTGCAGCGGGGTCTTGCCGGCCTCCAGGCGGTTCGGGTGCGCAACATCAAACGAGAAGTAGGCACCGCGGTTTTGCATCACGACACCCGTGCTGCCCGCCACCACGGCCGAACCGAACACGCCGTAGAGGCTCTGGATCAGAGACACGGCGTTGCCTTCGGCGTCGACCACCGCGATGTAGACCGTGTCGCCCGCGAGGCTGCCATGGGAGGGCACCTTGTCCCAGGGAAGCGCGCGCGCGGGATCCATGAGGACGCGGCGCCGGTCTGCGTGCCCCTTCGATATCAGGCGACGCATCGGCACATCGACGAAGCAGGGGTCGCCGAGGTGCCGGTCGCGGTCGTGATACGCCAACTGTTTGGACTGCACCATCAGGTGCACGGGATCGGGACTCAAATACCCGTGCCGGTGCAGTTCGAAGGGCTCCAGCAAATTGAGCATCTGGAGTACGGTGAAGCCCTGCGTCGGCGCCGGCGTTTCGTAAAGGGTCACGTCACGGTAAGTGCCGCGCAGTGGCTCGCCCCACCGCGCGGACTGGGCAGCCAGGTCGGCCGCCCTGAAAAACCCCCCTTCCGCTTCCGAGAAGCGCGCCAGTTCAGCGCCGACCTGTCCCTGATAGAAGCCGGCTGCGCCGTCTGTGGCCACCCGCTCGAGCGTCTGCGCCAGGTCCGGGTTCGTGAGCTGGCTACCCGCGCGCGGCACCTGCCCACCGGGCATGAAGATGGCAGTCGTTTCAGCTTGCGTCGAGAGATCGGTCTGGGAGCGCTCGATCCAGCCCGCCAGTCGCTCGGTGACGGGAAATCCGTTGCGTGCGTAAGTGATGGCGCTGGCCAGGCAGCGCGCCAGGGGCAGTCTTCCGTAGGCAGCATGGGCCTCGGCCCAACTGGCCACCGCACCGGGCGTGGTCAGGGTCGCCGGCAAGACACCCCGGAATGGCACCTCGGCGTAGCCGCGCGACGTGAACCAGTCAATGCTGGCACTGGCGGCCGCCCGGCCACCGCCGTCAAGGTATCGGACGGTGCCGCTCCGAGCATCGTAGATAAGCCAGAAGGCGTCGCCACCGAGGCTCGTCATGTGCGGGTACAGCACCGTCAAGGCGGCGCTGGTGGCGATGGCCGCATCGACCGCCGAGCCTCCTGCGCGCAGGACGTCGACGCCAGCCTGTGAAGCCAATGCGTGGGGGCAAGACACCATCCCTTGCGGGGCCATGGTGACGGGGCGGCCAGTGACGATGTTCATTCGGAACTCTTCGTTGCGCAACTCAGTTGGAAACCGTCTCGGCCAGAAGAGCCTTCAAGGCCTCGTCGATGAACCTGTCGTCGTCTGGACTGAACGCAGGCAGGCCGGCTCGATGGCCCCAGTCCGACGGGATGGCCAGAAGCCGCGCATTCCGCATCTGCGCGACCTCGAGGCGGTTGTCTTCCACTTGAAAGTACAGGTCGCTGGTGCCGGGCATGATCAGCGCACGTGCCTGGATCGCGTTCAGGGCGCGAGCGAAGTCACCGCCGTAAAGCGTGTTGGCGCTGATGTCGGCATGTTCCCAGGTCCACAGC
>Ga0123338_10005778_pt1 | contig 10508 bp, 9 predicted proteins | sample grotaG_FD_89793 | JGI IMG/M metagenome (GOLD analysis project Ga0123338, IMG submission 89793) | Glacier valley bacterial and archeal communities from Borup Fiord, Nunavut, Canada, to study Microbial Dark Matter (Phase II) -... | ecosystem: Environmental > Aquatic > Freshwater > Ice > Glacier ...
CATAGCCGATCTCGCCTACGTTGTCGGGCGCGAGGCTGGCGACAGCGCGGCCCAGGCTGCGCTGCACGAACTCGGCAGGATGCGCCCCGGCCCAGGTCGCGGCAGCGCGCAAGGCATAGCTGCCGCGATCCGCGAGATTGGGCACGGCGGCAAACTGGCGGCGGATCTCGGCTAGGGGCAGGTCGGTGTTGCCGGTCCAGAGGGCAAACGCCCCCGCCGTATCGAGCGGCAGGAAGCGCTCATAGTGGGCGGCGTTCCGCAGGGTCCAGGGCAGCAGCAGCGCCCCCAGGCAGGCGGCAAACAGCCCCAGCGCTGCCACCTGTCGCCGCCACGCTAGCGTTGGGTGGCGCAGCAGCCAGATGCCCGCCAGCCCGACCAGCGGCAGCCCGCTTGACCGCGTGAGCAAAGCCAGCCCGGCCAGCCCGCCCGCCGCCGCCGCCCACCCGCCCGCCGCCCGTGCCCCGGTGGCCCGCCGGTAGGCCAACAACGTCCCCAACAGCCCCGTCACCAGCAGCAGAAACAGCGTCTCGGTCAAAAACAGCCCCGTCGCCAAGATCAGCGACGGCTGCAGCGCCAGGATCAGTGCCGCCAACGCGGCTAAGTGTTGAGTGTTGCGTGTTGAGTGTTGCGTGGGTGTATTGCGGATTGCGGATTGCGGATTGCGGATTGCTTCTACTACCGCCGCCTGATCACTGACGACCGACGACTGACGACTGGCGACTGACGACCCGCCGCCTAACCCCTGACCCCTGACCCCGGACCCCTGACCCCTAACTCCCACTCCCACCAGCCAATACGTCGCCACGATGGTCAGTAACGAGACGGCGATTTGCGCGACTTGCGCGGCGACAAGGCTGTTCGCGGTGAGGCGAAAGACGGTGGCGAGGAACGCGATATAGCCGGGCGGGCGAATCCAGATCCAGCGGTCGGGGATGCCCGCGCCGCCCGCCAGCGCCTGGGCCGCCTCGACATAGTTGCCCTCATCGCCGATCAGCGGGCTGCCGCCGTTGGCCTGCACCGCCCACAGCGGCAGCAGGCGCACGGCTAGCGCCAGCGCCAGGATCGGCAGCAACGGCCAGTGGCGTTTCAGCAGGGCGGTCCACATCCGGCCCATTATACCACTTGCGAGTACGTTTCTCACCACAGAGGCACGAAGACACGGAGGACGGCGGCAACTGTTCCGTCAGATCGCGGAAGTCTGCTATTCAATCGGACAACAGAAAGAAGCCTGTCATTCTGAACGCAGTGAAGAATCAGCCGCCGCACGAACCGGTTCACCGACAGCGACTCACTCGCCTAGAGAATGCCTACGGGCAAGTGAGTACCTACTCCGACGGATTCTTCACTGCGTTCAGAATGACAGGCTTCTCTAGGCTTGGATCGCGCCGAACAGGTACAGAACGATAGAGTTAGAACCCACCCCAGCCCGCGCAGGCGGGCGGCAGAGCTGTAGCCGCGACTTTAGTCGCCCCGTCCCTACAGCGGGCGCGGCAGATAGGCGCGGAACAGCACCGCCGGTTGGAGCAGCACGGAGAAGGGCTGGACGGTTGCGGCGGGCGACAGCAAACCCCAATGCTGCCAGGGCGCGCAGGTGATCGCCGACACCGTGCCCGGCCAGGGGGTCATCTCCTGATGGTCCACCGGCAAGGCCCACACGCGGCCCCGGCGGTCGCGCAGATAGCCGGTCAGGCGCTGGCTCAGGAAGCGGGCGGCAGTGGCGGGGTCCAGCCAGTAGGCGACCGCGGTCAGGGGGTCACAATTGCCGCCGGCGCGGATGCGCGTGGGGCCGAGCGGGCTACGCATGGTCAGATCGAGATCCCAGCGCGCATCCGGCGTGGCGCTACCGGGGATGTGCCCTGTCATGCGGGCGGGCGCATAGTGGACATGGGGCGAGAGCAGCCAGGGGATGAGCCAGCCCGCCCGTCCCGCCACGAAGTTGGCGAAAAAGTAGACCCCCGGCGCGCCGTCATGGCCCCGTACATAAGTGCGGTAGTTGGCCTGGGCACAGGTGGTCCGCAGAGCGGGCAGCAGACGCGGGTGCATTCCCACGTTGAGGACAGCAGCCACCGTCAGCAGGGCTAGGGGCGCGCCATCCGGCCCGACCACGGTATCCAGCGCGAGTTGCGCCGGCACCAGGGGCCGCACCCGCGCCACCGGCACCGCCCAGGTCACCAGCAGCGCCGGGCGCAGCCAATCGTCTATGCGGAACAGATCACGCAGCGGCACGGGGTTAGGCTGTGCCGCGCACGCGCCAGAGGCTGTAGGCCAGCACCGCCCCGATCAGCACCGGCAGCGCCAGCGCGCCATAATCATGCACAGCCGGGCTGCTGGTCGCGGCCAGCCCCAGCACGAGCAGGCCGACCAGCACCCCGACGGCCACTTCCCAGGCATCGCCGACGATAAAATCATACCAAAAAGCCACAAAGCCGGTAAGATATTTCATGCGTTGCTAACCACCTTCCTTAACCCTGGACCCCTGACCCCGGACCCCAAACCCCAGATCCCGGACCCCGGACCCCTGATACCTGATACCTGATACCTGACCCCCGGACCCCGGACCCCGGACCCCTGACCCCCGGACCCCTGATACCTAATTTCATGCGTTGCTAACCGCCTTCCCACCCGCCACGATGCGCCCGCGCAGCACGACGATCAGGCTCGCCGCCAGCAGCGCATACGCGATCAGCAGACCGAGGATCGCCCACTCCCCGCCCGGCCACTCTAGGCCCACGCCCTCGCCGGCCCAGAAGGTGCCGAACGCCGTCAGCATCAGACCGACGACAAACTTGAGCGTGTTTTCCGGCACGCGACTGAGCGGCTGATGGACCGCGAAGGCCACGACGATCACCACCACCGCCGCCGCCACCGCACCGAGCGTGGGCGAGATCATGTCGTTGGCATTGAGGCCAAAGGTGATGACGATAAACACCACTTCCAGCCCTTCGAGCAGCACACCCTTGAAGGCGACCGTGAAGCCGGTCCAGTCCATGCCGACAGTGGCTTCCGGCGTGTTACGCAGGGTCGCCACTTCGCGGGCATAAATGGCCGCCTCGTCATGCAAGCCTTTCAGCCCGGTGTAGCGCATGATCGCTTTTCGCAGCCATTGCAGGCCGAAGATCAGCAACAGCGTGCCGATCACAATCCGCAGCGGACCAAGCGGAATACGCGCCACCAAGCCCACGCCGAACACTAGGACCAGCGCCGCCAGCGCCACACTGGCCGCCACCACGCCGATCCAGACGCTGCGCCAGCCGCGCGTCACCCCAGCGGCCAGCACCAACGTCACCGCCTCCACCACTTCCACCGCGCTCGCCAAAAAGCTTGATAAGAACCCGACCCAACCGTGCATTAGCCGCCCTCCCCGGCGCGCAGACTCGCCTGCACCCGCGCCACCAGCATATCAATCGCCACCCGGTTGTGCCCGCCTTGCGGCACGATCACATCGGCATAGCGTTTGCTCGGTTCAACAAACTCCAGGTGCATGGGCCGCACCGTCGCCAGATACTGCTGGATGACCGACTCGACCGCGCGCCCGCGTTCGCGGAGGTCGCGTTCCAGGCGGCGCACGAAGCGCACATCCGCGTCAATATCCACAAACACGCGAATATCCATCAGATCACGCAAGTCGCGTTCCACCAAGATCAGGATGCCTTCCACGATGATAATGGGCCGCGGGGCGACGGACACGGTCTCCGGCAGGCGATGATAGCTGCGGAAGTCGTAGCGCGGCACGGCCACCGCGTGCCCCGCCCGCAAAGCCCCCAGATGGGCGATCAGCAGTTCATCTTCCAGCGCATTGGGGTGGTCCCAGTTGATTGCCAGCCGTGCTTCCGGCGACAGATCGCCGAAGTCGCGGTAGTAGGAGTCCTGTTGCAACAGGGCCACCTGCGCTGGGCCGACGGCCGCGATGATCGCCTGGGTGACGGTCGTCTTGCCCGATCCACTGCCGCCGGCAATGCCGACCACCAAGGGAGTCATCCCGCCGCTGCGACCTCCGCCGGCAGGGCCACCAGATCGCCGTAGGCCGCGCCGACCGCTACGCGGGATCGCCGATCATCCGCTGGGGCGAACAGGTGCGGCTGGGCCACGATCCAGCGATAGAGCCGTTCGCAGCCCTGTGCCACGCTCACCTGCGGGGTCCAGCCCAGCATAGCGGCGGCTTTGCGGATGTCGCTGACATAGATCGCCTGATCGCCGGGCCGCGTCGCCCCGCGCGCGACCGTGGGCACGCGCCCGGTCAGCCGGCGAATCAGCGGCGCGAACTCGGTCCAAATTGCCAGCGTATGGTCCGGCCCGCCGCCGATGTTGAACACTTGCCCCGCCGCCACGTCCATGCGCTGTCGCGCGGCCAGGAAGGCGGCCACCAGATCCTCGACAAACAGGATGTCGCGCACCTGCTTGCCGTCGCCATAGATCATGATCGGCTCGTGCCGCACCGCGCTGATCAGGAAATGGGCTACCCAGCCCTGGTCTTCATTGCCGAACTGGTGCGGGCCATAGATGCAACTCATGCGGAACACCACCGTCGGGATGCCGTAGATGCGCCCATAATCGCGCACATACTGGTCCGCCGCGCCTTTAGAGCAGCCATAGGGCGAGTGAAAATCCAGCGGCTGCGTCTCGGCGATGCCGGCGGGCCGGGCGGCAAAGGCCCAGCGGTCCGGCGTTTCGCGGATCGCCACGTCCTCCAAGCCGCCATAGACCTTGTTGGTGGAGGTGAACAGCACCGCCGGGGGCCGGGCCTGCGCGCGGGCGGCTTCCAGCACGTTGAACGTGCCCAGCGCGTTCACCTCAAAATCGTGCCGGGGCGCGTCCAGCGACGTGGTGACCGCGACTTGGGCGGCCAGATGAAAGACGGTATCGCAGCCCACCACCGCTTGGGTCAACGCCGCCGCATCACGCACGTCGCCGCGCACAAAGCGCAGTCGGTTGCCGTGCGTGGCGCGCAACCAATCCAGGTTATGCTGAGTGCCCTGGCGGGCCAAGTTGTCGAACAGCGTGACCCGTGCCCCGTCGCGCAGCAGACGGTCGGCCAAGTTCGTGCCGACGAAGCCCGCCCCCCCGGTGATCAGAACGTTATCCATGTCGTCAGTCCTCCTGAATGATTAACAGCTACCCTTGCCCTGCCCCGCACGCGGCCTGGGGCGCTAGGGATCTAGGCTGCGTGGGATGCGGGCCGCTATATGTAACGACTCCGGCCCAGAAGTGGTATGTAGATGATCATTTTGCGGCCCCGTCCGCTTGGTCGCCGTCTGCTATAATGCCCATAGCGGTAGAATTTCAGCCGCCCAGGATCGCAAGGGTCCGCAGTAGAGGAGACCACCCTCTATGATCAAGCTAGACCTGACCGAAGACGAAATCGGCCCCTTCGTATTGGCCGCCCACAACAATTTGGCGACGGTGCAGCAGTTGTACGCCGCTACGCCCGCGCTGCTGAACGCACGCTATGCTAAATTCAACGAGACGGCGCTGGAAGCCGCTGGGCACATGGGCCGCCGCGACATCGCCGAGTGGCTGCTGGCGCAGGGTGCGCCGCTGACCATCTTTGCCGCCGCCATGCTGGGCCAGATTGCGGCGGTACACACGTTTCTGACCGCCGACCCGGCGCTTGCCACGGCCAATGGCGTGCATGGCATTAGCATCCTCTACCACACGGCCCTGAGCGGCGACCCAGCGCTGGCCGACCTGCTGCTGGCCCACGGCGGCGGCACAGGGGCCGACGCGGCGCTCCACGCGGCGGTGCAGAGCGGCCAAGTGCCGATGCTCGACTGGCTGCGTAGGCACGGAGCCGGCGATCCCAACGTGCCCAATTTCAACGGGCAAACGCCCCGCCAAGTCGCCTTGCATCGCGGGCACGCCGCCCTCGCTGCCCGCCTCGCCCAGGCCGGGGGCCGGTAAAGCCGGGAGCTAAACATTGTCCCTTATCCTGTCCCATTGAGTAGACTCGCAACGGCCGTTTGTCAGCTTCGGCGGTCACTGTAGCAGCGCCCGGCGTGCGCGGAGGGGCTGGAATAACGCGGCTGGGACGCGGATGCGACTGTAGCAGCGCCCGGCGTGCGCGGGATCCTCGGTCGCAACGGACCTACCGGGCTGCGCTCTCCGTTTGACGGTGGGAAGGCCAGCCTCGCCGGGTGGAGCCCAATACCATTTAAATAAGGATTTCGGTGCCTATATCTTGTGTTTTCCTAGACTGACAGCACTAGATATAGTACCAAATCCATAGTCTACCGCCTTATTTAAATGGTGTTGGGGTGGAACCGCCTCCTACACTCCGCTTGCGATCCCCACCCCGCGCACGCCGGGCGCTGCTACAGGTGCCACTCACCGTTGCGAGTCTACTCAATAGGACAGGATGCTTTCTTTTCCCGCTGCCCAACCTGAACACTTACCCAGCAAAGAGAAACCGCCGGTCTCTGAGACCGGCGGCTACCACTTTACAACTTTGCACTTTCAACTTGCTACTCATCACGCACTTTCCGGCAAGTAGATCGCATCGTCCAGCTCGTCAGCGGTCACATCGCGGTCCGAGCGGGAGAGCAGCATCGGCGGCCGGCCCTCGCGGATCACCTCGTCGGTGATGACGCAGCGGCGCACGCCGTCCATCGAGGGCAATTCATACATAAGGTCCAGCAACACCTCGTCAATGGTGCTACGCAGGCCGCGCGCGCCGGTTTTGAGGTCCAGCGCCCGGTCGGCCACTGCGTCTAACGCGGCGGGGCTGAAGGCCAGCTCCACGCGGTCGAGCGCAAAAAACTTCTGGTATTGCTTGATCACCGCGTTTTTCGGCTCAGTCAAGATCCGTAGCAGGGTGGGCTTGTCCAGCGGGTTCAGCGAGACGACCATCGGCAAGCGGCCCACGAATTCGGGGATCAGGCCATATTTGAGCAGGTCTTCCGGCGTGACTTGGGACAGCAGCGAAGCGGAGGCCGCATCCTTGTCGCCGGCGGTATCGCCGGTGCGGTTGAAGCCCAGCGTGCGTCCGCCGCCCACGCGCCGGGCAATGATCGCTTCCAGCCCCTCGAACGCGCCGCCGCAAATAAACAGGATATTGCTGGTGTCGATCTGGATAAAATCTTGGTGGGGGTGCTTGCGCCCGCTCTGCGGGGGCACGTTCGCCACGGTGCCTTCAATGATCTTCAGCAGCGCCTGTTGCACGCCCTCGCCCGACACGTCGCGCGTGATCGAGGGGTTATCGCTTTTGCGGGCAATCTTGTCGATCTCGTCAATATAGACGATGCCCTTTTCGGCGCGGGCCACGTCAAGGTCGGCGGATTGCAGTAGGCGCAGCAGGATGTTTTCGACATCTTCGCCGACATACCCGGCTTCGGTGAGCGCGGTGGCATCGGCGATGGAGAACGGCACATCCAGCACTTTGGCGAGCGTCTGGGCCAGCAGCGTTTTGCCCGATCCGGTGGGGCCGAGCAGGAGGATGTTGCTCTTTTGCAGTTCCACGTCGTCGCCGTGGCTGTTGCTGGTGATGCGCTTGTAGTGGTTATAGACCGCCACCGACAGCACCTTTTTGGCCCGCTCCTGCCCGATCACATAGCCGTTGAGCAGTTCAAAGATGCGCTTCGGTTTGAGGATGGGGCGGTTGACTCCGACATCGGCTTTGGGCGCGTTCGGCTCATCTTCGTCAATAATCTCGCGGCAGAGGTCTACGCAGACATCGCAGATGTAGACCGAATTGGGACCGGCGATCAGCCGGCGTACATCATCCTGGCTTTTACCGCAAAACGAGCAATGATACTGGGGTTTGTTGCTGCGTGTACCGGCCATAAGGCAATCCTCGCTTCGGGAGCCGCCGGGGGCGGCGAGGTGGCCCCGCCGGCGGTAGGCTCCGCCGGGCAGCGGCCAGAAAAAGGCAGAGGCGACGCGCACGCCACCTCTGCCATAGACCGACTTACGCGCCGGCCCCTGTGCCGTTTTTGCTGTCGTCCTTCGCGCCGGCGGGTACTGCGTCTTCGTTCCGCACGCCTTCCGCCGCCTCACTCTGGATCGCGTTCATATTGGTCATTACTTCGTCAATGATACCGTAGTCCAGCGCCTGCTTGGCATCCATATACAGATCACGGTCAAAGTCGTGCGAGACCTTCTCCAGCGTCTGGCCGGTATGCAAGGCCATAAGTTGGCGAATCTTGGACTGCATCCGCAGCAATTCGCGCGCCTGGATTTCCACATCGGGGGCATAGCCGCCGATCTGGCCCACGCCGGCGGGGTGCATATGGATGGTCGCGTTGGGCAACGCCAAGCGCTTGCCTTTGGCTCCCGCGCAGAGCAGGATCGTCGCCATCGAGGCCGAACTGCCGATGCAGATGGTGGACACGTCGGGACGGATAAACTGCATCGTGTCGTAGATGGCGAGGCCCGCTGTGACGGAGCCGCCGGGGCTGTGGATATACAGTTGCACATCGCGTTCCGGGTCCTCGTAGTCGAGGAACAGCAACTGGGCCACGACGATGTTGGCGATTTGATCGTCAATCGGCGTGCCGATAAAGATGATGCGGTCGCGCAGCAAGCGCGAGTAGATGTCATAGACACGTTCGCCCCGGTTGGTGCTTTCCACCACATAGGGAATAATCGCGCTGGGCGTTGCGTAAGGATTCATAACCATACTCCTCAAGATTGCAAGACTTCTAGCTGACACTGCTTAGTATACTGTATCCTGTGGGCGGATCGCAATAGCCTAATCAGCGCATTTGTTCGACTTTACTGCTCCCTGTCAACGGCGCTGCCGTTGCCTAGCGCTTCGGCGGCGCCACCGGCGACTTCCAGCGGGCCGGGTTCCTGCTCGGTGGCCGGCACGGCACCACTGGGCAGCAGCGGCGCGCCCGGCGCAGCCGCGTCGGCAGCATCGTCCGTGGCAGGCTCCGTGGCGGCGCTTGCCGCGTCCACGCTGTCTCCGGCGGCGGCTCCTGCCGCAGCGGTCCGCCCTTCCGCAATAGCGATCAAGCGGTCAGTGAGTTTACGCTCAAACAGGCGGTTAGCGATTTGTGTGCGCTGCTGGTCGGTGTCCAACATGGCGCGCAACTGCTCGGAGTTCTCGTTATCGGCATAGGGTTCGAGCATAACTGCAACCTCGGCCTCGATGTCGGCCGGCTGGACGACAATGCCTTCGCGCCCGGCGAACTCGCGCAGCACCAACAATTCTTGCAGCGCCGCGCGGGCGGCTTCGCGTTGGCCCTCGCGCCACGCGGCTTCGGTGGTGCCTTCATAGGTGAAATAGCGGGCCGGGGCGATGCGCCGCTCTTGCAGGCGCGTGGTCAGGCTGTCATAGCGCTGCTGGATCTCGGTGTCCACCATGTTCTTGGGCACTTCGACATGGCTGCGCTCTTTCATTTGGCTCAACGCGGCCTGCACCTGGGCAGATCGGGCGTTGGTCTCCTGCTCGGTCCGCAGGTTGGTTTCGAGGCGCGTGCGGAGATCGTCCAGCGACTCGGCCTCGGCCATCTTGGCGGCAAACGCATCATCCAGGGCGGGCAGCTCGGCCTCTTGGATCGCGGTCAGCTTGACATGGACGCTGGCATCTTTGCCTTGCAGCGTCGTGTCGGTATAGACCAGGGGGAAGACAATCGCAAGGTCGCGTTCCTCACCGATGGTCATGCCGACGATGCCTTCGTCAATTTCGTGCGGCCACGCCGGGCCGGTCTTCTCGCTCAGTTCCAGCGTCTGCGCGGTGCCGGTCATATTGCTCACCGGGCCGTCAATGGTGAACGTTTCGAGGTCCACCGTCACGCGGTCGCCATAGCGGGCCGGACGCGCCTCCGCCAAATCGTGCCACTCGGCATCGCGGCGGCGCAGGTGTTCGAGCATCAGATCTACATCATCCGGCGTGACCGTCACCGGCGCGGCGGCCACGCGGATGTCGTTATACTCACCGACTTCCACCAGCGGTTCCTGGTCAAAGACCACCCGGATGCGGAGCGGGTCGGTGCTTTCGATGTCGGCCTCGTCCACTTCCGCGCCCTGGAGGCCCTCGCGTTCCAGCGCCTCTTTGATCGCGTCGGCCATCAGCCCCTGGCTGGCCTCTTGGACCAGCGCCTCGCGGCCCACATAGCGTTCAAAAATGGCGCGTGGCGCTTTGCCGGGCCGAAAGCCGGGAATATTCACCTTTTGCACCAAGCGTTGATAAGTTTTCGTGAGGGCCGGTTCGATCTCCTGCGGCTCAAACTCCATGATGAGCGCCACCTGGCGATCCGGCATATCTTCGCGCGTAATTTGCACGGGCGGTCTTCTCCTTTGTAGCAAGCGCGGCCTGGGCCGCAATCCTGGCTGCATTATACCCGAAACGCGGGGCTTTGGGTAGGATAATGAAGCCGCCGTGTCTGATACGACACAGTGGCCTTAACATAGCCAGCGCGGCATACTCGGCTACATCTACCTCAGTGGTCGAACTAAGCCACCAAGTCACCGGCGATCTCACGAAACTGATTAAGGGCTGCTTGTAGATCCTCTACAATTTGCGCTGCTAAAACATCGGGGTGTGGCAGATTTGCGCTGTCGGCAAAAGA
>Ga0123338_10005780_pt1 | contig 10507 bp, 11 predicted proteins | sample grotaG_FD_89793 | JGI IMG/M metagenome (GOLD analysis project Ga0123338, IMG submission 89793) | Glacier valley bacterial and archeal communities from Borup Fiord, Nunavut, Canada, to study Microbial Dark Matter (Phase II) -... | ecosystem: Environmental > Aquatic > Freshwater > Ice > Glacier ...
GGCGGGTTCAGCGTCACGCCCGCCACGCCGGGCACGCAAGTCACGGTGTCGATCCCGCTGCGCTAGCACCGGTTTTTCGCGCGCCCTCCCCTGAACAGGGGATGCCGGTGGCGCGCCGGGTCTGCCATGCAGGGCCGGCTGGCGGCAAACCGGCTGCATAGAGGGGGCATCGGCACATGGCTTCGAATATTCTGTACGGCAGTCTGCTGGCGCTTGCCTGCGTCTGGGCGAGCGATGCGGAGGCGCGTACCGCCACCGTCGAGGCGCCGCCGACCACGGTTGAGAACCCGGCCACGCTGCATGGGCTCGGCCGCGTCGCGATCGGCGCGTTCACCGTCGATATTCTGGACCGCGTCGAGGCGTCCGCCGACATCGGCGGGATCGAGCTGGTCACCGGCGCACCGACCGACATCATCGTCAATCTGGTCGGCACCGATCCGGCGCGGTACACTGCGCTGGTCGAGGCGATGTATACGCAGTTCGCTGCCGACCTGACCGCGCAGGGCTATACCGTCGTGCCGAACGCCGAACTGCTCGCCAACGCCGATTTCGCCAAGTTCAAGCACACCGAAGCCGGGGCGACGCGGCTCGAAAAGACTGCCGCCGGGCATAATCACTACATCAGCGCGCAGGGCCTACCGATGTATGTCGTCGACGAGGCGTTCTTCGTGCCCAAGGGCCCGCAGTTCAGCCTGCCGTTCGGCAAGAAGCCGGTGCGCGATCCTTATGTCGGCTGGGGGTCTAACTTTGGCGCAGGCTTCGCCATGGTCGATTTCGCCAAGCAGCGCTATGTCGCCAAGGCGCTCGGCGCGGCGATCCTCGATGTCCGCATCACGCTGCTCGGCGGGCAGGCGCACATCAACCGCGATTTCTGGATGACCAAGGGATCGGGCAAGACCGACGGCGCGATGACCTTCGTGCCGGCGTACAACCGCGTCGTCGTGGTTCCTGCCGACGGGGCCTATGCCCGCGTCGCGCTCGGCCAGCCGGTCGCGACTAACAAACTGGGCGAGCTGGTCGGCACCACCAGTGCGGCCAACAAGGCCGCGCAGACCGCCGGCAATGTCGCCATCGCCGCGTCGCGCTTTCTCGGCGCGTTTGCCGGGGGCGGCGGCGGCGTGATCGGCGCGATGCACTATGGCAACCGGTCGTCGTACGAGCTTCGCACCGATCAGCCGACGTTCGAGACCGAGCTGACCAAGGGCTTTGCACAGGTCAGCACCACGCTCGTCACCGAAATGGCGCGCGTGCGATAGCGCCAGCTGGGCCTCGTCCCCGATCGGAACGAGGCCCCGCCCGCGTCAGAGTCCGCGCTTAATTGCCGTGATGAACGTCGGAAGACAGCAGCACGGCGGGCACCTTGCCCGTGTTGACCCAATAATGCGAAATCCCATCGGCTTCGCGCGCGATGTCACCGGCCTTGTGGACGATCGGCACGTTGCAGCTGCTGCGATGTTCGGTGATCGAGCCGCTGACCGTGTAAATCAGCGCGGGGCGATCGACATGGCTGTGCAGCGGAACGATGCCGCCCGGTGCCACGACGAGGCGGCGGGTCCGCAGCTGACGGTCGGGAACCGAAATCTCCGAAGCCAGATCGACCGAACCGAGGACGGTGTCGGTGACCCCCTTGGGGCTGGTCGGCGCGCCCGTGAGCGCGTTGGTGCCCGCCTGGCCGGCGGGGCATTCACCGGCGAGCGCGGGCGATACGAATGCGGCGGCGGCAAGCAGTGCAATGGCGGTCTGCCGAAAGGTCGAAAGCGTCATGGTCATCATCCTATCTTGGTTGCAGGGCGGCCCGGAACCGGCAAACCGATGTCCTGACACCGAGGTTGATTACACCCCGGGGGCGGGCGCACCCAATCGCATGTCGGCATCAAATCGATACCCAAACGGCATTTCAGCGGCGTGACAAATGCGTCGATACCGTCGGCATTGCTTCACAGGATGCCTGCCATGCCCGCCGCGAACGCCGTCACCGTCCCCCTGCCGCTTGCCGGACGCGTTGCCATCGTCACTGGATCGACCAGCGGGATCGGCCTTGGCGTCGCCCGCGCGCTGGCGGAGGCCGGGGCCGACATCGTCATCAACGGACTGGGCGATGCCGCGGCAATCGCCGCGACCCGCGCCGACCTCGAAAAGCTCGGCACCACGGTGGTCTATAACGACGCCAACCTGCTCGACCCTGCCGGAGCCGCCGCGCTGGTCGAGCAGACCATCGCGCAGTTCGGCCACGTCGATATTCTCGTCAACAATGCCGGTATCCAGCATGTCGGCCCGATCGAGACGTTCCCGATCGAGAAATGGGATGCGATCATCGCGCTCAACCTGTCGGCGGCGTTCCACACGATCCGAGCTGCCTTCGGACCCATGAAAGCCAACGGCTTCGGTCGGATCGTCAACATCGCTTCCGCGCATGCGCTGGTCGCATCGCCGTTCAAAAGCGCCTATGTCGCGGCTAAACACGGCGTGCTCGGCTTGACCAAGACGGTCGCGCTCGAAGGTGCGCAGCACGGCATCACCTGCACCGCGATCTGCCCGGGCTATGTCTGGACGCCGCTCGTCGAAAACCAGATTGCCGATACCGCCAAGGCACGCGGCATCAACCGCGAGGCAGTGATCCGCGATGTCCTGCTTGCCGCGCAGCCGAACAAGCGCTTTGCCACCGTCGAGGAGATCGGCGCGCTGACGGTATTCCTGTGCGGCTTCGGCGGCGCATCGATGACCGGCGCGGCGCTGCCCGTCGATGGCGGCTGGACCGCACAATGACCATTCGTTGTCACCATTCGCGTCCGTGCTCCGAAATACACACCGTCGCGATCAGCGCCACACCGGGAGGGCTTACGTCATGAGCAACTTACACGATGAAATTTCGAGCTACGGCCAGATCGTCCTCGTACTCCAGGGTGGCGGCGCGCTCGGTGCCTATCAGGTCGGCGTTTATCAGGCGCTTGCCGAAGCCGGTATCGCGCCAGATTGGGTGGTCGGCACCTCGATCGGTGCGATCAATGCGGCGTTGATCGCCGGCGGCCCGGCGCACGAAGGCCTCGACCGGCTGCGTGCGTTCTGGAAGCGGATCGAGCATGGCCGGATGATCGACGCGGCCGTGCCGAACTGGTTTGCAGCGGCCGCCCGCAACATGATGGCAGTCACCACCGGGGTGCCGGCTTTCTACCGCCCCAATCCGGCGGCATTCATGGGCTCGCACACGCTGCTCGGCGCTGAAAAAGCCGGTTATTATTCGGTTGCCCCACTGGCCGAGACGCTGACCGATCTGGTCGATTTCGACTATATCAATAGCGGTCCGACCCGGCTTACCGTTGGCGCATCGAACGTGCGGACCAGCGAGATGACCTATTTCGACAGCCGCGACATGCCGATCGACCTGCGCCACATCATGGCATCGGGCGCGCTGCCCCCGGCGTTTCCGGCGGTCCGCATCGACGAGGATCTGTACTGGGACGGCGGCATCCTGTCGAACACCCCGGTCGAGGTCGTGTTCGATGACAACCCGCGCAAGAATGCGATGGTCTTCGCCGTCCACCTGTGGAACCCGCACGGCGACGAGCCGGAGACGATCTGGCAGGTGATGAACCGCCAGAAGGATGTGCAATATTCCAGCCGTGCCGCGTCGCACATCAAGCGGCAGCGCCAGCTTCACAAGATGCGCCACATCATCGCCGAGATGACGGCGCTGCTGCCCGACGCGGCGCGCGCCAGCCTGACGCAGCGCGGGCTGACCGGCTATGGCTGCACGACGCGGATGCACGTCATCCGCCTGCTGGCCCCCGCGCTCGATAACGAGGATCACTCGAAGGATGTCGATTTCAGCCCCGAAGGCATCCGCCAGCGGTGGGAGGCCGGTTATCGCCACACCTGCGAAACGCTCGAAAAATCGCCGTGGCGCGCCGAAGTCGATCCAAGCGAAGGCTTTGTCCTGCACGAAGCCTGCGCGGGGGAAATGATCGAAACCGCAGCCGCCGCCAACTGACGGCGGTAACGATGCGCGCGGCGGCGCGCCGTGCTAAGGCTGCCCCAGGCAGGAGCAATCGCATGTCCAATCCCCTTGTCGCCGCGCTCGACGCCGCCGTTGTCAAAGTGCGGAACCAGGACGTGCCGCTCGGGGTTCGCCTGCGCCACGTTGCCGACCGCGTTCGCGAGCTGACCCCTGCTTATGCGGAGGCGGTCGATACCTTTGTCGGCCGCCTCGAACGCGCCGGAGCGGGGTCGGGTGCACCGCAGGTCGGCGATGCAATGCCCAACTTCATGCTGCCCGATCAGGATGGGCGCATGGTCACGCTCGACCAGTTGCTCGACGACGGCCCGGCGGTGCTGGTTTTCCACCGCGGCCATTGGTGCCCCTATTGCCGTGTCACCTTGGCGGGCATGGCCGAGATCGAGACGCGCGTCGCACCGCATGCGCTCGTCGCAATCTCGCCCGAGCGGCAGCAATACACGCGCGAACTTCGCGCCGACGCCGGTGCCGCCTTTCCGTTCCTGAGCGACGTCGGCAGCGGCTATGCGCTGACGCTCAACCTCGCGATCTGGGTGGATGACGACATGGCGCGCATGATCGCCGGTGCGGGCCTCGACATCCCCGAATATCAGGGCACCGAGGGCTGGATCATGCCGGTCCCTGCCGTGTTCGTCGTCGGGACCGACCGGCGCGTCATCGCCCGGCACGTCGATCCGGACTATCGCTGCCGCATGGATCTTGATGCCGTCCTAGGCGTGCTCGAGCGCCTTGTCGGCCAGACGGCGTGACCAGTCGGCCGACCGGACCAGCATCAGCAACGCCGACGCCTCACGCGAGCGGGCTCGCCCGGCGACCGAATAGATCGCCACGGTCCGCTGCAGATTGAGCGCCGAACAGGCAAGATGCCGGATGCGTACCGAATTCATCGCGCTTGCCGGCATGATCGCCACGCCGAATTCGGCGATCACCAACGCTTCGAGGTCACGATCGGAATCGACTTCGTGCGCGTGATCGAGACTGATTCCCGACGCCGCCAGCCGATCGGTTTCGAACTCGGCGATGTCGGTCCCGGCGTGCACGAGGAAGCGCGTCTCGCGGATCAGCTCGACATCGAGGTCGAGGTCGTTGCGCATCGCCAGCGGATGATCGGCACCGACCACGAGGTCGAACGCCTCGGTGAACATCGGCCAGCTTTCGAGCCGGTCCCAGCTTTCGCCCATCGGGCCGCCGATCGCGAGGTCGACCTCGCCGTTCTTGAGCATCGCGGCAATCTGCGCGCCAGTACCGCGCCGCAGCTTCAACTGCAGCCCGGCAAAGCTGCGATGCATTTCGCTCAGCAGCCGCATCAGATATTCGAGATCGAGCGTCCGCGACACCGCCAGCGCCAGCGACGGCACCTCCCCCTTTCGGACCTTCGCGGCGATCGATTTGGCAGCGGTCGCCGCTTCGAAGCATTGCTGCAGCAGCGGGTGCATCCGGTTGCCCAGATCGGTGAGGTGGCTCAGCCGCCCCTCGCGGCGGATCAGCTCGCCGCCAAGCTCATCCTCAAGCTGCTTGATCGCCCGCGTCAGGGCGGGCTGCGTGACATTGCAGTCCTCGGCGGCGCGCGTGAAATTGAGCGTGCGCGCGACGGACAGGAAGTAACGGACCTGCTGCATTTCCATACGTCCGCGCCGCCTCCCCGCAGGCAGCGTCAGCCTTAGCGCAGTTGCCCGAACCCGGCTAGAGCGCCGACAGACGACGTTCGGCAGTCTGGCCGATGGCGATGGCGACCGCCATGCTGACCACCGCCAGCCCGGCATAGGGTTGCAGCAACGGGATGCCGACCAGCAGCAGCTCGTCGTTGCCGCCCGGGATGAGCAAGCTGCCGGCACCCATCAGCATGCCGCCGCCAAGGCAGCGGGCGACGGCCGCCGGCGTCGGCGTGCGGAGCTTGAGCCGCCCCGCCGTCCAGCCGCCCACCAGCGCACCGGCGAACAGCATGAACAGCAGCACGAATTTGACGACCACGCCGTCGGTCTTGCCCTGCGCGAGCGTCAGCAGCGCATAGGTATAGGCCCATGGGCCGATCGCGATCAGCGAGATTGCAAAGACGATACCGATGACTGCGGTCGCGCGGTGCGGTGTCCAGATGTGCGCGGCGAACGCGCCCGAGCGCGCCGCGCGCAACGCCTCGACGCCGCGCATGACGACGAACACCGCGAACGGCACCAGCAGCCAGCGCGCATCGAACAGCGGCGATGCGTCATGCATGGTAGGGAATTTCCCGATCAGCGGCCATGCGACTGCGCAGCCGAGGTAAAAGCCGACCGGCGTCAGCGCATAGGCCCATTCGCCCGACCCGAACCGCGCCACTGCGCCGAACACGCAGGCCCGCGTCACATACGCCCCGATGCCGAGCAGCAGCCCGCCCGCAATTGTCGCGAGCGTCGCCGGATAGCCGATCGGCAAGGTTTCGTGGCCGCCCAGCACCCGCCATGTCAGCACGCCGCCGGTCACCCAGACCGCCGCCTCGATCAGCCCGAGGATCCGGTCGGCGCGGCGCTTGGTCAGCACTTCGTCGACCGCCGCCACGAGGCAGGTCGCGCCGCGCTGGACGGCATAGCCCATGATCGCGGCGCAGACCGCCGCGATCAGGAAGGCAAGGCTCAACAGGACCACCGGCGTCGACATTGCCTAGTTGGCGGCATCGGCAGCGATTGCCCCGGCAACTTCGGCCGCCATCTTGAACTGCGGATCGAGCGTCGTGATCCGGTAGCGCATTGCCATGAAGCCGAAATCGGTCCACGCCAGCCAGATGCTGCCATCGGCTTCCTCGACGACGAGCATGCGGACCGGCCAGTCGAGCCCGGCATAGCGGTTGGCCTGCAGGAATTGCACCCCGAGCGGTGGGTTGCCGAAGCGGACGATCACCGATTTGCCGATCGGCAGCTTGGCATCGGCGCCGAGCTGCTGCTGGTCGAGCGCGTCGAAGAAGCGGACCCCCTTGGCAGCGATCGATGCCTTCAGTCGAGCGATGGTTTCATCGAATGCGTGCATGCTGCGCAGCCGCACCACGCCCTCGGCGTTGACCGGCGCTGCAGTCATGGCCGGAGCGGCATGCACCGCGCTGGCTCCGGCGACACCGCCCATGAGTGCAAGCGTCAGGGCAATTACGATTGGACGGACAGGCATGGTTTCAATCTCCGGGTCGAGCCGAATGTCGGCGGGATGATCAGAGTATCGATCATTTCGGCGGCCGATTGAAATCGGATTGGCGCATCATTTTCATGCCGGAAAGCTATCGCACCGGCGGTCCCGGTTGCTGCTCGTGCTGAAGCTCACCAATATTTCGCGCCGGCAATTCTTGCATCCTCGGCAAGCGATGCCAGTTTTGCCCAGACAATATCGCGGGCGACGCCGCCCGGAATGAGCATTTTGCCGTCGGGGATGCCAGTCTGCTCGGACATCACGAACTCAGGCGCATGACCCGGATTGGCCGCCTCGAACTGGATCGCGTGCGGGCGTGCACGCCAGATCAGATCAATGATATCGGCAAAGGGCACATCGCGGTGGTGCGGCCCACGCGCTCCACCCTTAATGCGACCTAAATCAGCCGCTCCTCGCGGCACGTTCGATGATAATCGCCGGGGCCACCGGATGCGCCATGCCGATCGCGCGGGCCGCGGCGTCCGCCACCTCCGGCACGGCATCGACCGACATCACCGCGACAATTGCGCCGCCGAACCCGCCACCGGTCATCCGCACGCCGCCCGCGCTGCCGATCGCCTGCTGCACTTTGGCCACCAAGGTATCGACCGGCGGCACGCTGACCTCGAAATCATCGCGCAGTGACGCGTGGCTCGCTGCAAGCAGCACGCCAAGCTGCGGCAGATCATGCGCCGCAATCGCCGCGACAGCAGCTGCAGTTCGATCGATCTCGCTGACCACATGGCGCGCACGCCGCATCAGCACCTCGGTCATCGCCGCCGCGGCAACCATCGCAGCGGTCGCGTCGCGCAGGCTACCCACGCCGAGCGCCTGCGCTGCCGCCTCGCACTCGCGCCGCCGCTGATTATAGTGTCCGTCGATCAGTCCGCGATGGACCCCGGATTGCACGATCATCACCGCCCAATCCGACGGCCATGGCGCGTCGCGGGTGACCAGCGTGCGGCAATCGAGCAGCAGCGCATGCCCCGGCTGCCCGGCTGCCACGGCCATCTGGTCCATGATCCCGCAGCGGACACCCGCCCAGACATGCTCCGCTGACTGTGCCGCCTGCGCCAGCTGCACGGCAGTCGGCGCGTGGTTGGCCGCAGCGGCCAGTGCGCGACCGGTGGCGACGCAGAATGACGCCGATGATGACAGCCCCGTGCCGCGTGGGATATCACCGGCGATGGCAAGGCGGGCGGGCACAGCGTCGAAGCCACGCCCCCCCAACTCCGCCGCCGTACCGCGCAGATAGGAGCGCCAGTCGGGCGGCTGATGCACCGTCGGACCGCCTGGAACGAAACTGTCCGTGCTTTTCAGGTCGAGCGCGACAGCGTCAATGGTTGCTGCAGTGCTGCGCGACCAGGCGACGGCGGTGCCGACGGTGATCGGCATCGGCAAGACGAGCCCGTCATTGTAATCGACATGTTCGCCGATAAGGTTGACCCGCCCGGGCGCAAAGCTGACGTCGTCGGGTTCGTGACCGAAATGGGCGCGGAAACCGGCAACGGCGCGCTCGCGGGCGGTCATGCCGGGACCGCCACTTGCCGCAGCCGTTCGGCCGCCGCTTCGGGGGTGAGGTCGCGCTGCGTTTCGGCGAGCAGTTCAAAGCCGACCATATGCTTGCGCACCGTCGCCGACCGCAGCAACGGCGGCAGGAAATGCGCGTGCAACCGCCAATGCGCCGTCTCATCGCCCAGCGAATGCGGCGCGCCGTGCCAGCCCATCGAATAGGGGAAGTCGGTAGCGAACAGCCCGTCATAGCGCCGCAACAGCAGGGCGAGGATATCGCCCAACGCGCTGCGCGCCGCTTCGGTCAAATCCTCCAGCCGCGCGAACGGCCCGCGTGCAATCAGCAACGTTTCGAACGGCCATGCCGCCCAGTGCGGCACGACGGCCAGCCAGTGCGCGTTCATCTCGACGACGCGCTGACCGGCGACGACTTCCGCCTCGGCCACCGCGTCGAGCAGCACGCTGCCCTGGCTTGCGAACCATCCACGCTGACGGGCGTCTTCCCTGGCGACGAGTTCGGGAACGAAATCGCTGGCCCAGAACTGCCCGTGCGGATGCGGCGAGGAGGCTCCCATCATCGCGCCCTTGTTCTCGAAGATCTGCACATGCGCCCAGCGCGCGCCAAGTTCTTCCGACAGCTGGCACCAGCAGTCGATCACCGCACGCAGCGCGGAACGGTCGAGCCGCGCCAGCGTCGCCGCATGATCGGGCGCATAGCAGACGACCCGCGCCTCGCCGGTCACCGCCTGGGTTTCGAACAACCCTTCGGCGGGCGCGGGTGGCTCTGCATCGGGCAGCAGCGCGGCAAAATCATTGGGGAAGACGAAGGTGCCGCGATAGTCCGGATTGCGTTCGCCAGTGGCGCGCTGGTTACCCGGACACAGGTGGCAGTGGGGATCATAGGACAGGCTGGCAGCTGCCGGTGCCGGTGCGGTCTCGCCCTGCCACGGCCGCTTGGCGCGGTGTGGAGAAATCAGCAGCCACTCGCCGGTCAGCAGGTTGCGCCGCCGGTGCGGGACGTCAGCAAGGGTCATGCCGCTGCCCTGATATGGAAAATCGCGACACTTTCGGCGGGCATCGGGGGCAATGGCATGCCAGCCTCCGCCAGCCAACTCGCGGTAAAGCGTTGCGGCGTGGCCCGCATCGCTTCGAACAGCGGCGGGACAGTCATCGTGGTGCTGCCCGCGATCCGCAGCAGCGCCACGTCACAGTCGCGCGCGGCCCGCAGGAACGGCAATGGCAACAGCTGCGGTCGTCGATCCTGCGCCGGCGTCGTGCGGGTGACGAACAGCAGAAGTTCGTCGATGCGGCCCTGCGCCTGCCACGTAAGGCCGTCGGCACCGTCACCGATCCAGACCTGTCCGCCATGCAACACGCCGCGCCATTTCTTGTAAAAGCCGATCCATTCGATAAGTTCTACGCGATCTGTATCATCAAGCGCGCGCGGGTCCAGTTCCACCCCGAAATGGCCAGGCATCGCCGTCGCTGCACGGAAGCCGAGCGATTGGCGGCGGCCCGTCGCATGGGCCGGGCTGGCACCGACATGAGCGCCCATCATTTCGGAGGGCAGAAACGCAAGGAAGCCGCGCTGTATCGTGGCCCGGCTCACCGCGTCGATGTTATCGCTGACCCAGAAGCGGTGCGCGAATACCGCGATCCCGGCATCGCAGCGGCCGCCGCCGCCGGCACAGCTTTCGATCTCGACCGTGGGATGCGCGGCGCGCAGCCGGGCGAGCAGGTCGTACGTCCCCTGCACCTGCGCGCTGCCCCCCGCGGGCGCAAGGTCGCGGTTATGGTCCCATTTCAGATAGGCGATGGGCAGGTCGCGCAGCA
>Ga0123338_10005781_pt1 | contig 10503 bp, 17 predicted proteins | sample grotaG_FD_89793 | JGI IMG/M metagenome (GOLD analysis project Ga0123338, IMG submission 89793) | Glacier valley bacterial and archeal communities from Borup Fiord, Nunavut, Canada, to study Microbial Dark Matter (Phase II) -... | ecosystem: Environmental > Aquatic > Freshwater > Ice > Glacier ...
CCCCCATCACCACATCGTCGATGCCGCCCGCGTGGTCACCACGCCGATGAAACGTCGATGGATGCTCGCAGCTGGCTGCGTTCTGATCGCCGGCAGTATCGGCGCCGGAGCCGCCGACGCGCCCTCCCCCGCCACGGCCGCTGTACCCGTGACCGGTATCAAGTCCATGCTCGTCGTCACGGTGGCGCTCAGCCAATCGCATGGCACCCCGAAAACCGTTCCCCTCCAGACGCCGGCGCAGGTCAGCAGCGCCTAGACAGCCAACGGACCATGGTTCACCGAGGTCTCCCACGGGCTATTCAACGGCTGGAAACCGATCAGTGCGACCACCCTCCCGATCACCGTGACGACCACCGCAGTCCCGTGCACGTCGGCATGGCTCGCGGAGATCAGCGACCAGGCAGACTCCTATGTCTCCCATCACACGAGAGCCCATCCCGGCAACTACGACGCCGTGGTCTACTACATGGGCGCAGTCAGCGGATGTGACGCCGAGAACGGATGGAGTGCCGTCGGCGGTCGCCGCATCTGGCTGAACGGCACCCTCGCCCTGCAGACGTTGACCCACGAACCCGGTCACCATCTCGCTCTGGCCCACGCAGGGACCGAGACGTGCTCCGGCGGCACAGTGCCGTTGAGCAACGACTGCGTCGAACAGGAGGCCGATGACGCTTCGAGCACGATGGGTCGTTCAATTCCTTATGGGTATTCCTCCGCTGCGCTGCAACAACTCGGTTGGAACCAGGCACGCGTGGCGACAGTCAGTGGAGACTATCCGACCACCACCTACTGGCTTCCCCTGCTGGAGGTGGACCGTCCTGACGTTACCCAGGCGGTCCGCCTCATCGACGGTAGTTGTCGATCATCCATTCGGAGCGGTGCGTGGTAGTGGCGCGCAGATGCGTGCGCCGGCGGGGAATCCACTGCTCAGTGAGAAATCGTTCGAGCTTCAACGACCGGGTCCACGCGTCAGCTGGTGGTGACGCGGCAGCGACGAGTGTCGCAGCGATCGCCTCGGCGTCGGTACGTGATGCGCCGGGCAGGGTGCCATCGTCTGCGTTCCGGACCGGTGATTCGGTCGATGCCGTCGTAGACAACGACGTAGAAGCGGTTGTTGCGAGTGACGAGGCAGGCCATGCGCATTTCATCGGCATCTGACTCGTTCGGAGCCGACCCGAAGATCAGTCGCCGCGTCACCACCTGATCACGCAAGGCGCCCACCTGACGAACTTCGGCTTGCAGATCGCAGCCGCGTGCCTGCGGGCTCGCATCACGCCGATCCTGGTGCTGACCCGCAACGTGCCGGTTCGGCTCTTCAGGTTCGCGACGGTTGAGGTGACGGAGGCGGCCCCGCAGCTGTGATCGCGTCGATGGTGATTGTGCCGGCGACGAGGGCTTCGCAGGTTTCGGTGAGGCCGCGATTGTTGCTCCGGGCGTAGGTGCGCAGGGCAGAGAATGCTTTGTCGATGTTGATGCTGCGTCGTTCGGCGATCATGCCTTTGGCTTGTTCAATTGCGATTCGACTGTTCAACGCAAACTGCAGATGACCCTCGCGAGTCGCTGCGTTGCGGGTTGCCTCATCTTGGATGATCGCGATGCTGGCGACGTCGGCGAGTGCTTGCGCGAGCGAGACGTCGCTGTCGGAGAGTCCCCCCGGTCCGGTCACGAAAATGTTTAGACAGCCCAACATCTGGGCTTTCAGGCGCAGCGGTACCGCACACACCGACGCGAAGCCGGCGTCGAGGCAGAAGGCTGCGAACTGTGGCCATCTCGACCCGATGTCATCATCGGAGTGGAGGACGATCTGTCCAGTGTTGAAGCAGTCGAGACACGGTCCTTCGTCATTTTGTACTTGGAATAGCTCGAGCAGTTCGATCTGCTCTGTCGATGCTCCGACAACGCGAAGATGGCCGCCGCTGTCGGCGAGAAGGATTCCAGCCGCAGCCGCATCCAACAGTTCAACGCACCGCCAGGACAGCAGGGTCAGGACTTCGATGACATCGAAGTCGCCGACGAGTGTGTCGACGATCTCGACGAAGGCGGCCGCAATCAATGTTTGGCGCGTAGCGACTGTGGCGAGGGCATCGTCGGACACGTCCACGCCTCCGCCTTTGGTTGGTGACGGTCGGGGAGCCGAAGCCGACCGGGCCATCGCAGGATCCGACATCAAATCAGCTTCTGGGACGACGGACACCCCTCGATTCTGAACGCTGCGAGCCCAAGCGCCAATACACGCAGCGCAACTTTCGGGGCCGGATCTCCCCGAAAACGCAAGATGGACGAGCCTCTCCTTCGAGGCTGCGCGTGGTCGTCACCTCAAAAGCAAGCGTGACGCGTCCCTGCGGTGCGGCACAACGATTTGCGTCCAAGCCGGACGGCTAAATCGTCGGGCGTGACCTGCAGCGGAATCGGAGCGACGTCACGCGCGAAGGGTCTGACTCGGGAGACGCCCGTACGCAGAGCGGTAGTACTCGGCGAACTTGCCTTGGTTGTAGAAACCCCATCGCGAGGCGATAGCGGTGACAGTTGCGCCGGTGGAAGGATCAGCGGTGATGAGGTCGCGATGCACCCCGTCGAGCCTGATGCGTCGCAGATACGCCATTGGTGACATGGCGAGCTGAGTACGGAACGCATACTGCAACGTCCGTACCGACACCCGGCAGTGCATCGCGACGTCGCCCACTGTGATCGGCAGTTTGCGCGTTGGATTCCAAGTAACCAATCGCGCGTTGCACGGCCGCTGCTGTGGCATCGCGACGGTCGTACAGGTTCGGGATCGGCAGGTACGAGTTCGCAAACGTAGTCAACGTCGCCGTGTGGAGCAGCTGTACGAGGCTGTCGCGCACGAGCGGCTCGGTGAAGACATCGGGTGTGGTTTCGGCCACTGCTTTGACGTGCGCGAGGACCAGACGCCAGTGCTGGCTCGCTGTCTCGCTGACGGGCGTGAACGATTTGAAGCGGAGTGGGCCGGGTTCGCTGCCTCGCGGAATGCCGGCCGCTCGGGCCAGCTGCTGAGGTGCCAGAGTGATTAGATTCATGCTGGAATCGGATATGCGACCCTCGTACGGACGGTCTGGATCGGCCACTACGGTCGGCTGGCCGACCGAGAAGAATCCGTGAACACCGGCCGTGTGTCGCTCGCCGCGGCCCTCGGTGAGACAAATGATCAGAATCGCTTCGAGGGGATCGGTGGCGTATCGATACGTGACCGGGTTGTCGATCTCGTCGATGAACACATCACCGAGATCGACACGCGCAAATCGGAGCGAATCGCCACCGGACCAGCCTTCGATCCGGGTGTTCCCGTAGGCCTGGCTCAAAAAGTCTGCTGTCTGTTCGGCGTCGGTGATCACGAGCGCGTTCTGCTCGACGGATCCTTCACCATCAGACTGCACGGCACCCTCCCAAGAGGTCAACCTCCGCCTCGCTTCGATTCGATTGACGATGGCTGGAGTAAGCCGTAGTTTACGTCACACCTGCGTGGGAGGTTGAGATTTGCGTAGTCCGCGTGTTCGCGGCCGCCTTAACGGCGGCTGAGCCTCGCCTCCGTGCGGGCTTCTCTAACCGCCCAGCACATTCGTTGCCGCTTTACTCCAGCAGGGATTTACACTCCGACGCAATCATGGGCACAGCTCGCGGGGTGTAAACCTGCTGATTTTGGACTTGGAACAGCTCCAGCAGATTGATCTGCTAGGTCGACGCGCCGATCACCCACAACGTCCCGTCTGCATCTGGTACGTAGGACCCCCGCCGCAGCCGCACCAAGCAACTCGAGCCAACGGACGAACGCACACTCGTCCAAACGCGGTGCATGCACGGATTGCCCTGAACGGTATGCGCCACGACACGGTCCCTGCCCGATCGTGAACTGCAGATCCTCCAACTCGGCGATGCTCGAGTCCGACACACAGATCGGCCCGGCCTGGTCGCCGCCCATCAGCGTGATGCCCGCACTCGACACGTCCAGCAACTCGACATACGCCGCACACAACCGTGCAGTCGGAACCGATTGCCGCTCATCTGGACCCCCAAACGCTCGTGGTACCTGAAACATGAAAATACGTGACTTTCCACACCAGAGCAAACACCACCACACGGCTCGCTTGCGCTTCGGTCATCTCGCACGTCCCAGGTGGTCAGTAGCTGACTATGTTGATCCGGTGTCCGCCTCCTTGATCGACGAAGCCCATTGGTTGACGCCCGGTGTCCGCGGCATCGGCGGGGCGAGTCTGCTCTCGGACCTCAGTCACGAGATCCCGACGTCGTTGCTGCGAAGCGTGTTGACCTCGACATTGGGAGCGCCAGCGTCAGCGCTGGGGTTGTCGAAGGGATCAACGACGGCACTGCCGGCATCGCCCGCTTCGCTGGCGGTGCGCTCGCTGACGATCCACATCGCCGGCGAGCAACAGCGGTCGGCGGCTACGCGAGCACAGCGGTGCTGACCGCAGCAACGGCTCGAGTCCTGCCCTGAGCGCGATTCCTCGGCTGTCAAGCACGGTCGACCAGCTTGAGGGATCGGTCGAGCTTCCTGGCACCTGGGTCGGGCCGGACTTCAGATGAGAAACCTTTGTTTCGTCCCAGCGGCAGACGTCTGACGACGCGCCGCGCCGTTGGCCGTGCACCTCGGCAGATCGGCTCCACGGTCGTCGAGGCTGTATGTCCAGCAATGTGGCCGGATCGACGGTGTGTAGCGCCAGGCCGAAGTCGGAGCGCGTGAGCGCCGCTGCTGGCAGCAGGCAAGGATCTCCGAGGACCGTTTCCAGCAGGTCCGCAATGCATCGAACTGCACTTCGCATAGGCCACACACGCAGTCCCCTCCAGCATCGTGCCCGATGCTGCTGGCGGCCTGAGTTACAGCACGAGTGAAATTGGACGGCTCGAACCGTTCGAGTCGGGCTACGGTCCGGCGATGACGACTATCGAGGTTGCCGAAGCCGGCGACATCGAAGCTCTGGTAAACCTCGAAGGGAAACTGTTCGCCGAGGACGCCGCCCGACATGATCCATTCGCCGACATTTCGTGGCCGCAACGACTGGGACACGACGACTTCGCCCGTCTTCTGGCCAGCGACTCGTCGTTGGTCCTCGTCGCCCGAGCAGACGCAGTGATCATCGGTTACCTAGACGGCTATACGTTCCGTTCCTCGCCGACACGCCAGCCCGTGCTCTGCGCTGAGTTGCGCAGCATGTATATCGAGGCCGCCTATCGACGATCCTCCTTCGGAAGGCTGCTGACCGAACAATTCGTGTCATGGGCCCGAGCGCGCAGTTGCGTCGAGGTTCACGTCGACTGCTACACCGCCAACCACGCCGCCCAACACTTCTATCAGGCGAGCGGCTTCGATGCCAGAAGCGTGCAGCGCGTCCTCCGCCTCTGAACAAGTGAACTCAGGTGACCGCCGAACCGCCGGAAAACCGCGATCACCGCCACACTCTCGACGAAGAGCACACGGTCCGAGCGCCTGCCACAAGCGCGCCGCCCCTAGGAGGCGGGCGGCGATCTGCGTCTCGCCTTGATCGAAGATGATCGTGGCGGCGATCGGTAACGCTTCGACGAACGCGCTCGGTGCGTCATGATCGACGCCACGGTCTAGGGCGCGTAACAGATAATCGCGCGCTGCGAAAATGTCGTCTTTGGCGTAGGCAGCACGGGCTAGCTCGGCGAGCGCGGCTACTGCCATTCGGTGAAGGTCAAGCTCGTCGCACAGAGCCAGCGAACGATTGAGGTGCACGACACCTTCATCGGTTCTCCCGGCGGCGACCCGGGCTTGACCGAGGTTGCAGAGCACGATTGCCAGCCCTGGCCGGTCGCCCGTTCGCTCCGCCACTGCCAGTCCCTCCAGCAGCACCCGGCTGGCCTCATCAGGCAATCCTCTGGAGACGGCGACGGCGCCGAGGTTGCCGAGCCTGATCCCGAGGCGCATCCAGTCCTCGCTTCGACGGAAATAGCGCGCCGCTTGCGACCAGTGGTGATGGGCAGCATCAAGCTCGGATCGGAAGAAGGCGACGGTCCCGAGGCCGAACGACGCCTTCACGACACGGTTTTGTCGTCATGCGCACGCGCGGCCGCCCCGGCAGCACGGAACCGGCGTTCGGCCAGGTCAAGGTGACCACGGTCCACGGCAACGCTGCCAAGGCATTGTTCAGCGTCAACCTGTCCGGCCCAGTCACCAAGCCTAGAGAACAGTTCTAAGGCCGCACTGAGCCGGAACTCAGCGCTGTCAAGCGCTCCGGCGACCTCGAGCAACAGCCCGAGCCCGCTGAGTGCCTGCCACGCGCCAGCGAAGCACCGGTACCGCCGAGGTTGAGCGCTCGCTCGTACCAATCGATCCCCTCGGGCACGTTGGCTCGACCCCAGAAATGACCCAACGCGTTCGCCAAGCGAAGTGCGCCCTCGAGGTCGCCTGCTGCACAGCAGTACTCGAAGACTGAACGTAAGTGGTGCAGCTCAGCCTCGGTGGCAACCATCCAGGCGCCCTGCTCCGAAGACGTCGAATGGCGTGCCGCTTTCTCGGCGAAGCCGAAAATGTAACGCTTCAAGCGGTCCATCCCAGCGGTCCGCTGGTCGGTGGCCAGGTGATCGCCGGCGAACTCGCGCACAGTCTCGGCGATCCGGAAGCGGTCGCCGCCGCGTTGGATCAACTGCTCGTCGATCAGGTTGTGCAGCACCGATAGCGAGGAGGCGTCGCGACCGCTTCGACGAGAGCGGCGTCGAAGGGACCTGGGAACAAGGACAGCCGCTGGAGTAGCCGCTGTTGATCTGGGCCGGCGATGTCGTAACTCCACGCGATCGCCGCCGCCATCGACCGATGACGACCAACGGATTCGACGATCACGGGTGAGTCGACTGGCTCTGACTGCGCCCATGAACCCGCAGTCGAGATGACCGCCACGCGCGCTGACGGACTCACAGCAATCGTGGCAACCGCTCAGTGACGATCACACCTGTTCGACGACACACCCGTCCGCCGAGAGAGGCCGGCCGAAAGGAATCCCACTCGATGTTGAACCCGCTGGCGAGACCGTGTCCGTCGAATCGAATAGGCCCAACGGCACCTGTCCTGGGGCCCATTCGACCTCTGGACCGGCAAAGTACGTCGTACCTTGCTGTCGGCGGGGTTCGATGCGAAGGCGTCGACAACGGTCCTTTCAGCCAGCTCCAGGCTCGAGTGCTAGCCTCATGGCAGAGTTGCTCCAGACCCCCGGCGACGCAGTGCCAGCGCTCGTTCTTGTTGCCGGAGGTGGTTGGTTTGAGTGTCGTTCGAGATGTCATCGCACCGGGGCAGACATGGGTTCGGGGCGAGGGCATGAAGTTCGAGGTGGTCATGTTCGATGCGGGCGGCTGGCGCGTGGTGATCGTCGAGGGTCAGGGCGCGGACGAAATTCTGGTCATCTCCGCACACGAAATGCGCAGAACGTGTTGGCAGACGGTCGGTCGTTCGCACTCGACAGCGTCAGAACCATGACGCTGTCCAGGTGCTGCAATCGTCACGCCACACATCCGCGACGCAAAGTCCGCCGCCGGGCGCAGCATTGAGGAATCCGGTACTCCGCTCCCGCGTGGGTCCATGGTAATTCTCAGATCGCGACGACGCGGCTGCCCCCGGCGCGTTTGGCGGCATACATCGCTGCGACAGCGGCCCTCAGCGCAAGCGGACGCTTTCGAGAACTCTCCGTACCGGCCGAGGCACCAACCCTGACAGCGCCCACCGAGACTGCAGCGATCATTCGTAGCGCAAGGTGTTCGAGTTCGTCGCCTTCGGCACCGGGACACAGAACCACGAACTCGTCGCCACCCCACCGCGTCACGATGCCACCCGGGCGTGTGCAGCCGTTGAGCGCTCGGGCGACGGCCCGCAACACCTCATCGCCGATGTCGTGGCCATAGGTGTCATTGACGGTTTTAAAACCGTCGAGGTCGATCATGACGAGGCCGATCAGGGGCATGTCGACGCCGTCCAAGGAGCTTCCGCCGAGCCATCGCTACAGTCCTTCGCGGTTCGTCAGGCCAGTGAGAGCATCTTTGGTGGCGTGTTGCGTTTCGCGATCGAGGCGAATTTTTGCGTTGTCGAGCCGATTACTCGTTTCATCGAGGCTCGCCGCCAGACACAAGACGGCTTGCCCCAGGGCTATCTCGGCGACGGTGTCCGGCGTATTGCCAGTACCGGCGATAGCTGCTTCTGCGAGTTCCACGATGTCGGCTGGCAGGCGATCGTCAAGACTGGCAAGGATCCGCCTGGCCCGTGCCGCCCCGCCAGTTCGATCGAATCCCCAACTCGCGCGAAACCGGCGGCGGTTCTCCAACGTCGAACCGGTGACATCGAGTTCACCAAGATCTGTACCCACGACGTCGGCGGCAAATGTCGGAGCGAGAACGATCACACTCCACTCATCAGCCAACGGTTCTGCGTCGGTCAACGTGATGGTGACGACCCCGGGTGCGGTGACACCCTCGCCGGCAAAGCCGACAACGACGGTCAGGCCAAGCCCTGCGAGTTCGGAGTAGACGGGCGCCATCGGCGCAAAATGCGCGCCACGCTGAAACAGAGCAATCACGATTGTCTCAGGCCCAGCACCACGAGCGACGCGTTAGATGGCGGACGACATCGCCGCCAACGTGCGCTGCGTCGCAATCGTCGAAACCGCCTGTCGAAACCAGCGTGCCGCTTCTGTGCTTCTTCTTGCATCAATGGCGCCTCCGTGCGTAGGCAGCGAGTCCGGCTCCGGCCGCTAGCGCGAACTTGCGGCCGCCCTCCGATGTTCGCATGACGAAATCGAGTATGACCACCTCGTCAGGAAACTGTGGATCGGGCACGATGGAACCTCGTCGGAGGTACAAGCGCAATGGTCGGTAGATGGACGCGACGGGCATGAATTGGTCGAACCCAATCGAATACACAGCGACCGGCATCCGACATGCGAGTGCACCACTTCGGTCCTCTGACGCACCAAGCGGATTATCGCGCTCCAGGCGATTTCCGCCGGCAGCCGCAACGTGCCGCCGCTTTCGTCAGCTCAGAGAGGTCGAACCGCGATTGGGCACGCTGTCGGGAGTACGAGGGAAAACGGCGGGGCGGTGTCGTTGTACTCCGAACCCGCAGAAATTCAGGCCGGTGCGAGGTAGTCATCGTCGTCCGCCAAAAGGCCGAGCGTTCGCACGAGTCCCTCGGGGTCAGCAGGCGTGACGGTCAGGTTCGGGTGCCGCATCCGACCGGTGGGTTCGATTCCGGTGACGGGTTCCTTGAAGCTGATGCAGACGCCGCGTGACCGGTTTGTTGCAAACGTGATTCCGTGATCGCTGAACGAGAGGTGTGCTGGGCCTGCGACCTTGAACCAGCGATACGGACCGGTAAATGAGACGTCCCGAATATTTCGGAGCGGCGTGTGAACCACCCAGGGACCGTGTCTGGCAACGAGTTCACCGTCGATCACGGTGACGAAGGCGAAACGGTCACCGCCGGTGAACACCTTTGAGATCCAGCCCGTGAGTCCGGCAACACGCGGCGGGAATCGTGTCTGCGACGGGGACTGGTTGGCCGCTGCGGCGCCCGCCATCGCCGTGCGCTCCGCTTCGACCTTGACGATGGTCGCAGGTCGCGGGTCGCGATTCAACGGCTTGTCCTGTTCGAGCAGCGGATGGTGACCTGGCCTGTTCCCTTCAGGGAGCGGCTCGGCACCCGGCTCAGAAGAACCATTGTGCGGTGGCAACGAGGACTCAGACGACGACGGCATGAGTTGCCATGCCCGTCACCGGGTTCGAGCAAACGTGATCTGCTTTCGAAACAGGCTCTCGCACTCGCTGCAAATGCATCGCAGCTCGGCGAATGACGGCTCACGTTCAGCCGGACTTCGATTGTCGCGTCGCCATCGCAGTGGCGCGGTGGTTGGCCTTGTCGATGGCAGTGACAAGATCTGCCTTTGTCATCGTCCACCGACCCCGAATGTCGAGTCGTTTGGCCACCTCGAGAAGATGGGTCTTACTGGCCCTGGCGGCCACTCCCCCGGCGGTCCGGACCGGCCTCGTGCGTGCCTCGACACCGGTCCTGGCGTCTTGATCGTCGCTCGGGCCGGTTTCGTCCTTCGGTTCCCAGTGATCGCCGACCTTCTCGAACGAGTGCTTGAGCGACCCGAAGGCGATCCGATGGGCCGCTTCACCGTCGCCATGTTCTTGCTCGGCGGATTCCAGCGTGTGCATGTAGGTAGCCTGCGCTTTGGCTGGCGACCGTTTCAGCGTCGCCGGAAGCCGATCCTGTTCCTGCTTGTTGAGCACCATGCAGTCCTGATTCCCCCAGCGACGTGCGATCAGACTCGGATGCCGGGTCGCCAACAGTGAAACCCTGAGTCGGGCCTGCCGTCGGCGCTCGTGGCTGGCCATCGTCCGCACGTCTGTGGAGCGGCTGGAAGTAGCTTGTCGATCGTGGATGACCCGCCGCACATATTCGGTAGTACCCGTGGTTCGAGTACTGCTGAGCCCGACAATACGAGCGAGCCGGCACCCCCCTCC
>Ga0123338_10005782_pt1 | contig 10502 bp, 10 predicted proteins | sample grotaG_FD_89793 | JGI IMG/M metagenome (GOLD analysis project Ga0123338, IMG submission 89793) | Glacier valley bacterial and archeal communities from Borup Fiord, Nunavut, Canada, to study Microbial Dark Matter (Phase II) -... | ecosystem: Environmental > Aquatic > Freshwater > Ice > Glacier ...
CCATCTCCACGGTTCGTCGCCGACCTGCCGTAGGTGTCGAGCGTCGCCCCGTCTGCAACATCGAGCCTGGCGACGATCGTCTTCGTCGAGCCGAACTCGTCTGCGAGCCGCTGCAGCCCGCCATCGAACAGCACGGTGCCGTGATCGATGACGATGACTCGCTTGCACAGCGCCTGTACATCCGCCATGTAATGACTGGTCAGCAGTACTGTCGCGCCCTGCTTACGGTTGTATTCGGCGACGAACGTCCGGATGCGTTTCTGCATCGTGATGTCCAGCCCGATCGTCGGTTCGTCGAGGAAGAGCACCGCTGGCAGATGCAGCAATGCACCGGCGATCTCCGCCTTCATGCGCTCGCCGAGCGACAGGTTGCGGACGGGCTTGTCGACGAGGGGGCCGAGTTCGAGCAGAGCGATCATCTCGTCACGTGTCTCGGTGAACTGTTGGCGCGGCAGGCGATAGATCGAGCGGACGAGCTCGAAACTGTCCAGCACCGGAAGGTCCCACTGCAATTGATTGCGGTTACCCATGATCAACGCCATCTTGCGCAGGTAGGCGGGCTGGCGCTGCCACGGGGTGTATCCGAGGACTTCGGCGGTACCCGAGCTCGGGTGCAGCAGGCCGGCGAGCATCTTCAGCGACGTCGTCTTTCCTGCACCGTTCGGCCCGAGAAAGCCGACCACTTCGCCGGCGCCGACTTCGAAATTCAACTCGTCGACGGCGACGACCTCGCGGGTTTCACGCTTGAACAGCGCACCGATCGACGCCTTCAGTCCAGGCTGGCGGACGGGGACGTCGAAGGCTTTGCGAAGCGACTGGACTTTGACAGCCGGCCGCTGGGTCATCCTCACAGGACCAGCTTGGCATAGCACGCTTCTGCGGCCCAGATATTTAGCAGCTTGCGCGGGATAGCGTTGGTAGGCACTATGTCCGGATTCGTCGATGAAGCACAACTGAATGCTCGCGGCGGTGACGGCGGAGCCGGCTGTATCAGCTTCCGTCGTGAAGGACCGGTCGCCTTCGGTGGGCCGAACGGTGGCGATGGGGGCAAGGGTGGCGACGTCTGGCTCGTTGCCGACCGCAACGTCGCCTCGCTGCTGGCATTCCGCGACCACCCGCACCGCCGGGCGCTCGACGGTGTCCACGGCAAGGGCAAGGACATGCACGGCCGCTCAGGTGCCGACATGATCGTCCACGTTCCAGAAGGCACGATCATCAAGGATCTGTACGAGGGCAAGGTACTGGCGGATCTCGTCCACCATGGCGACCGTTGGCTCGCAGCCGAAGGCGGACGCGGCGGCCGTGGCAACGCCAAGTTCCTCTCCAACGCCAGGCGCGCCCCGAGTTTCGCTGAACAGGGTGAAGTCGGGGTCGAGAAGTGGATGAGTCTCGAACTGCGTCTGATGGCGGACGTCGCCCTCGTCGGATTCCCCAACGCCGGCAAGAGCACATTCATCAGCCGAATCTCTGCCGCCAAACCGAAAATCGCCGACTACCCGTTCACGACACTCGAACCGCACCTTGGCGTCGTGCGTCGCGACGACCTCGCCGAATTCGTCGTCGCCGACATCCCTGGTCTGATCGAGGGCGCTGCGGACGGCAAGGGCCTCGGCCACCAGTTTCTGCGGCACATCGAACGTGCCAGGGTCATGTGCATCCTCGTCGATCTGGCATCGGCCGACGGAGTCCCGCCTGCAGAGCAGGAGCGCATCCTGCTCCATGAACTCGCTGCCTACGACCCAGAGTTGGCGAAGCGCCCGTACCTGACGGTCGGCACCAAGATCGACGTCGCCCAGTGGGACGAGGACTTCGTCAACAGCGGCTGGGACGGCCCGACGATGTCGGCGGTCACCGGAGAGGGCATCGGACCTGTCGTGGGCAAACTGTCGCAGATGGTCGTCGACGTCCGTGCCGACGCGCCGGAGCACGACGGCTTCATCATCTTCCGCCCGGAGCCAGAGGGTGTGTGGATCGAGCGTCAGGATGACGGTTCGTATCGCGTCCACGGACGCAGCGCAGAGCGTGTTGTCGCCCTCAACGACGTCACCACCCACGAGGCGCTGGCCTACATCGACCACCGGTTCAAGAAGCTCGGCGTCGACAAGGCGCTGACCCGCGCCGGGGTGCACGACGGCGACATCGTCCGCGTCGGCACGTTCACGTTCGAATACGACGCCGATCACTGATGCTGCTACTTCGAAACCCTCCTCGTCCGGGTAACGCAGGCCCGGACTGTTGCAGATTCTGCAACATTCGGTGCCAGCGTCGATCGATCTAGCCGTGCGTGTCGTCGTCAAGATCGGCACGTCCTCCCTGACAGACAGCGCCGGGGCGATCAGGCGTGAGATGATTTCGGCGCTGTGCGATCAGGTCGCCGCACTCCACAGTGATGGTGTCGAGGTGTTGGTCGTCTCGTCTGGCGCCGTCGCTGCCGGTGTCGCTGCGCTCGGCTTCGCTACTCGCCCGCACGACATGACGACGTTGCAAGCCGTGTCCGCAGCTGGCCAACCGCGTCTGATGGAGGTCTACAACGCCGAGTTGGCTCGCCACTCGATCGTCGGTGCTCAAGCGCTGGTGGTGCCGAACGACTTCATCGACCGCAAGCAATACCTGCATGCCCGCCAGACCCTCGAACGTTTGCTCGAGCTGCGTGCCGTGCCGATCGTCAACGAGAACGACGCCATCGCCGCCGACGAGATCCGCTACGGCGACAACGACCGTATCGCCGCACTCGTTTCGCACTTGTTGAAGGCTGACCTGCTCGTGCTGCTGACGGATACGCCAGGTCTGTACACCGCTGATCCGCGTATCGATCCGTCGGCAATGCTCGTCGAATGGGTTGCCGCAGATGATCCGATCCTCAGCGTCTCCGCCGGCCGTAGCGCCAGCGGCGTTGGCAGCGGCGGTATGGCCTCCAAACTCGACGCCGCGCGGATCGCCTCGTGGTCGGGTGTCCGCGCCGTCATCGCCCATGCCGAGCGCCCGAACGCAGTCGTCGAGGCGGTCGCCGGAGTAGCCGTCGGTACGACCTTCGAGCCGCACGATCGCAAACTGCCGGCACGCAAGTTGTGGATCGCCTTCGCCAGTGCGGCGGCCGGCACGCTCGTCGTGGACGAAGGTGCCCGTCGGGCGATGACCCAGCGCAACACGTCGCTGCTGCCAGCTGGCGTGCGTCAGGTCATCGGGGCCTTCGAAGAGGGCGACATCGTCGAAGTCAACTGCGCTGGACGGGTATTCGCACGCGGCATGATTGCCGTCGATGCAGCGACGGCACGTTCGATCGCCGGACGTCGCACCGTCGACCTGCCGTCAGACGTGGCCCACGAAATCGTCCATCGAGACGACCTCGTCCTCCTTCCCGCCTGAGTCAGTGTTCCGCACCGTTGTCGGTCGGGCGAAGCAAGCGCACGAAGTGCGCCGCCCGAGCGGCGCAAAGCGGGAAGTACGGTTCGAGGTAGGCTGCCGACCTGACCGTGTCACGCCCCGAACCCGTCGGCAGCCGTGTCGGTCGGGCGAAGCAAGCGCGCGAAGTGCGCCGCCCGTACGGCGGAGAGCGGTGGAGAGCGGGAAGTACGGTTCGCAGGTAGGTTGCCAACGAAGCCGTGTCACGTCCCGAACCCGTCGGCAGGTGTAGAACGTGGCAATGTTCCGGCAACCGGCGAGCAGTTCGAGATCCGCCTTCGTCGTGCTCGCCGTTGCACTGACGGCGTGCGCGAATGACGGTCACCGGGCGGGCGTGGGGCCGATTGCCGAGGCGGTCATCGGACGCCCGTTCACTGTCGTGAGCGTCGGGGGCGTGGCTGTGAACAACGTGTCGTTCCAACTGAACGCCGACGGATCGATCGCAGGGGAGGACGGCTGCAATGGCTACTCCTCGAGCTATCTGTGGTCGGCACGGAACAACGGGATCGACGTCGATCCGGCTGCTTCTCGACCGAGGGTACAGACCGCTGTCGGCTGCGCACCTGGTTTCAAGGTCGCCGGCGAGCCGTACGGGCGATTCGAGGTCGATACCGCAACCGATGACCACGTCATCCGCTTGACCATCCATCGTGATGACGGGCGCCTCGAAATCGCCACTGCCCCGCAGCGATAGGCGTCGGCAGTGTGAGGTTCCGTGTCACCGAATGTCTACGAAATTTGCGACATTCGGTGACACGAGGCCCGTTGTTGACGTCAGCCGGTGGCGGTGTCGCCCGTGAGCTCAGCGGGGGAGGGGACGGCGTCGGCGGCAGGGGCTGCGGCAACGGCTGGTGCCGGGGTGTCGAGGCCCAACTCGGTGCGCAACTGAGACAGCCGGGACTGTGCCTCGGCATTTGCGGTTGCCTGTTCGATCTCCGCCATCCGGCCCTCAACCGAGGTCTCGGCGATTTCCGAACCGGCCTTGGCCTTGGCATAGCGGGCTTCGATCTTGTCGCGGATCTCGTTGAACGTCGGCACGTCCTGGCCGACCGTTTCGTTGAGCTGCGCCATTGCCTTGTTCATCTGATCCTGCATGTTCGCCTGATCGAGCTGCGACATCAGCTTCGACTTTTCGGCGAGCCGCTTCTGCAGCGCGTTCGAGTTCTGCTGCAACGCGGCCTTGGCCTGATCGGATGCTTTCGAGGCCTGTAGTAGCAGCGCCTTCTGGTCGTCGACGTCCTTCTCCAGGCCGACCAGCTTTCCAGCGATCGATTCCGCCGCCTGGTTGTACTGCTGGGCGGCCGTGGCGTCACCCTTGGCCGTGGACGCGGCCGCCAATTGCAGTGCCTGTTTGGCATTCGCCGTTGCCTTGCCGACCTCGTCGATCTGGCGGTTGAGTCGCATCTCCGCCTGCTTCTGATTGGCGACGACGTTCGTCACCTGATCACGCAGGCGGATGTGTTGAGCTTGCGCTTCCTGGATGGCCTGCTCCAATTGGACCTTCGGATCGGCTTTCTCGTCGAACTTGCCGGTCATCTTCGCCGTGAGATACTTCCACCACTTCGTTGCGAGCTTGAACATGGGACTGGACTCTAATCGTTCGGGGCAACACTCCGCCGACGATGTGCCAGGCCACGCAGATCGTCGAGTTCCGGCGACTTCAATGCCGACAGCACGCCGAAATAGACGACGATGCCGGCGATCGCTCCGGCGCCGAGACGCAGCAGGTTACTGCTGACGCCGTCACCGCCGACCGCCCACGAGGCGATCCATGCGACCTCGGCCATCACCAGTGCACCCAGCACCATGCGCCAGACGCTGTTGAACACCTGACCCACCGGAAAGCCGGGCACCTTGATCGTCATCACCCACAGCGCGATGACGCTGGAAACGATGTAGGCGGTGGCGAAGGAGGCGGCGAGACCCATGACGCCGAACTTCGCCGAGAGGGGAATTGCCAGGCCGATGTTGATGACGTTCTCGACGACGTTGATGACAAACGGGGTGCGGGCATCGCGATGCGCGTAGAACGCGCTGAGCGTGAACAGATAGATCGAGAAGGCACCGAGGCCGAGGGCAAAACCGCCGATCGCCCTCGCCCGCAGGTCGATGTCGGCTGTCTTGGTGTCGTGGAACCCGAAGAAACTGGCAGCGATCGGATGGCGCAGTGCGAACAGCCCGAACCCGGCAGGGATCGTCAGCAACGCGGTGAGACGGAGGCCGAGGCAGGTTCTGGCGATCATCGTCGCCTTGTCACGCCTGGCGATCGCCCTGGTGATCTCCGGCTGCAGTGTCGTCGTCAGCGACACGGCGAACAGCGCATTCGGCAGGATGAAAACGGTGAAGCCGACGGCGTAGGCGATGTTCTCGCCGCTTCCCGGCCGGGTGAGATTCTGCACGACCAGGACGGCAACCTGGTTCGATACGGCATATCCCAATGCCCAGCCGGACAGCGACATCAGCTTGCGCACAGCCGGGTTGCGGAAGTCCGGCTTGAACCGCAGCGGGGCGTCGGAGCGGATCAGTGACGGCACGATCGCCAGCACCATCACAGCGATACCTCCGGTCGCGCCGATACCGAGTACCCACAGTGTGAAGTGATCCTTGTTCGCCAATTCGAGCGTCGTTGAACCGTGGTTGGCGACGATCAGCAAGGAGATGATGATCGAGATGTTCGCCAGGCTCGGTGCCCACGCTGCTGCGAGGAACCGGTTGCGGGCGTTGAGCATTGCAGTGCCGAAGGCGTTCAGTCCGTAGAAGAGGATCTGCACCATGAACATCCGCGTGAGGATCGTGCCGACCCGGCGATAGGTATCGGCGTCGACGGAGCTGGAGGTCGTGATGTTGTAGGCGTGAAAGATCAGCGGTGCGCCGAGCACGGCGACGACGGTGATCGCCAGCAGGACGACGATGCCGACCGACGTCACGGCGACGGCACCTTCCTCGTCCTTGTCGTGGTGCAGCCGGGTCATCACCGGCACGAGCGTCGCCGACAGTACGCCGCCGAGGAGCAGTTCGTAGATGATGTTGGGCGTGTTGTTCGCCTGGTTGTAGGCATCCGGCAGCCCTTGGGACAGCACGCTCGCAAGAATCGCAACCCGCGCCAAACCGGTCAACCGCGACATCGCCGTCCCGAGGGCGACTCCGATGTTTTTTCCCATCAGGCCGGTCCCGTGCTTCTGAGCGGAGGCAGGGTCGATCGTCGCTGACTGGGAGGATGTGATGCTGCCGGTCGATACGGCCGTCACGACGAAGGCGGCCAGGTCTGCCCGGTGTTCCCGGCAGACGGAGCCGGAGGAGCGGGCGCCGGGTCGGCCGTGCCCTCGGCGGCCGTCTCCTGGGTGACGGTGTCCTGAGCAGTCGGTGCGGTCAGAGGAAGCGTGACGTCATTGCTCGTCCCGATTCGATCGGTGACTTCGAGCGCCTGACGGAGGGACTCGAGTTCGGTCACGAGCCCGTCGACGTCGTCGCTCAACACAGTGGAGTCGCTTGCTCCGACGGAGACCTCCGTGGCTCTGGCGACGAGTTCGTCGAGTCGGGCGTCGAGCGCCTGCAACTTGTCGAGCGCGTCCTGCGACACCGCCTGCATCCGCTGTGCCGACTGCACCTGCGCCTGGAGCGAGGCGATGGTCGAATCCTGCGTTGCGTTCGTCTGATGGTTCGCCGCAAGGCGCAGCAACTGCGAGAGCTCCTTCTGTGCCTGCGGGGTGTCGAGGTTGTTGAGTGCCTTGTCGATGTCGTTTCCACGGCTGGCGATGCGCCATCCGTCGGCGATGCCCTCGTCCAATCGTGTCGACATCGCCGCCAGCCGGTCCTTGATTGCCCCGTCGCGGGTGCCGGCAACGGTTCGGTCGAAGCGCAGCTTTGCTGACTGCGCTCCCATGACGTATTGGCGCCACTTTTCGGACAGCGCGTACGGGTCGATGCGGTCGGGACGGCTGGACCTTGGCATCGACAACCCCACCTTGACGGCCCACGCAACGATTCCGATTCCGATGCCCGCAACGATCGGCAGGCCGACGAGGATCGACCCGGCGGCGACGACGCCGAAGAGCAGCAACCCGAGGGGTGACATGATCGCTCTGGCCACCGGCGTGGTGTAGAACCGATCGCGGAAACTCCAACCTGCCATGAGTGTCGAGTCTTGCAGAGCCGCGGCAGATCCGGGCGGAGGCAGCGGTGCTGGCGGGGGCGTGTGCACGTGGAATCGCCACGTGATCGCGTATGTCGCGCTCGACGAACCACCGCCAAATCGGGCAATCATTGGTTACATCAGACAAACTTTTGTTTGCCTTGAACACCTGCTTCTGTTTATTTGGAGAGCCATTTGGCAAACCTACGTCACGGTCGCCATCGTCGACGCCTACGCCTCGCCGACAATCCTCGCGGATGCCACGCAGTACGCTGTCAACAACGATCCCACCCATCCACTTTCCGCTGCCCAATTCAGCGAGATCGACCTCGGGCCGCAGACGTTCGAAACCGAGTGCGGGGCGTCCGGCTGGTACGGGGAGGAGACGCTGGACGTCGAAGCGGTGCATGCGATGGCACCTGGCGCCAACATCCTGTACTTGGGCGGCGCGAGCTGCCAGGACGCCGACCTCAATGCAGCAGTCAACACGATCGTCGATGGGAACAAGGCGTCGATCATCACCAACTCGTACGGCGAGCTCGAGTCCGATGTCGATCCTGCCGGTGTCAAGGCATTCCGTAAAGTAGCCATACAGGCGGCGCTCCAGGGCATCGGACTGTACTTCTCGTCCGGCGATGGTGGCGACGAGAGCGGCGGTGGCAACCCCGTTCAGGTCGACGTATCAGCAGACAGCCCGCTGGTCACCGCCGTCGGCGGCACGAGCCTCGGTGTCGGCAAGAAGGGCCGGTCGTGTTCGAAGAGGGTTGGAGCACCGGCAAGAGCACGCTCGACCCGACCACCAACACATGGAGTTTGCCCATTGCCTTTGTCTACGGTGCGGGTGGCGGAACCAGCGCAGTGTACTCGGAGCCGTTCTACCAGTTCTTCTCCGTCCCGAAGAGCCTCTCGCTGGGAAGTGATCACCAGCGGCATCGCGTTGTTCCCGACGTGGCGATGGACGCCGATCCGACCACCGGCATGCTCGTCGGGGAAACGCAGGTCTTCCCGGACGGCACCTACTACGACCAGTACCGCATCGGCGGCACCAGCCTGGCGTCGCCGCTGTTCGCCGGAGTAATGGCGCTTGCCGACCAGAAGGCCGGTTTCCGTCACGGTTTCGCCAACCCGCTGCTGTATCTCGTTTCGAACTTCGGTGCCTTCCGTGATATCACGCCCGGAGCGCAGCTTGCAGCCGAGCGCAGTGACTTCCGAAACGGAGTCGACGCCTCGGGTGGCTTGAAGACCACCGCCAGGACGATCGATTCGAACCTGCAGACACTGCACACTGCCCGTGGCTACGACAACATCACCGGCCTCGGTGTTCCGAACGGCCAGAGTTTCCTGCGGGCGATGACCCTGGGCTGGTAGTCAGCCGGTCGACAACCGGTACATCGAGCTAGCACCGGGAAGGTGCATCGAGCCAGTCAGCTAAGGGGGGCGGGACCGCAGGGTCCCGCCCCTTTCGCATGGAGGCTGCACGGAACGCCAGCCAGGTGGTGGACAGCCATATGCCCACCAAACATGGCGTTCCGTACGGTGACTGGATGATCAACAACTGACTCGAACGACCACCGGTCGGTGCCGATGCAACGGGAGTGCCGGTAGCGATCACGGTTTCCGGCTTGGTGAAGCGTTACGGCGCCCGCACCGTGCTGGATGGCGTGACCTTCACGGTGCTATCTGGTGCCATCACCGGGCTTCGTCGGCCCGAACGGTGCCGGCAAGACGACGACGCCCAGAACGCTGCTCGGATTCGTCGACCGCTCCGCAGGTTCGGCGGAGGTGCTCGGTCATTCGATCGATGACCCTGCATCCTTCCTGTCCCACGTCGGCGCACTGATCGACTCGCCGGCGTTCTACCCAGCGCTCTCGGCACGCCAGAACCTGCGACTGCTCGCCGATGTCGGCGCCATCCCCACGGCAGGAATCGATGTCGTGCTCGACATCGTCGGACTGACCGCCCGCGCCGACGACGCCGCCAAGCGTTACTCGCTCGGCATGCGTCAGCGCCTCGGTATCGCCGCAGCGTTGCTGCCCGATCCGACGCTGCTGGTACTTGACGAACCGACGAACGGCCTCGACCCCGTCGGCATCCAGGAGATCCACAACCTGCTGAGTCGACTGGCGGACGAAAAGCGCACCGTGCTGGTGTCCAGTCATCTGCTCAGCGAGTTGGAGCACGTGTCGGACTGGTGGGTCGTCCTCGATGGGCGCTTCATACCGCTACCCTGTAGCCGACACCGGTCACCGTCTCGATCAGACCCGGCTCGCCAAGTTTCCGTCGAAGTGTCGTCATCGTGATCCGGACGGCGTTGGTGAATGGATCCGCAAATTCGTCCCACACCTTGTCCAGCAACGTCTCTGCCGACACGACGTTGCCATCAGCGGCGGTGAGTACCTCGAGCACCCCGAACTCCTTCCGCGTGAGGACGATGTCACGACCAGCCCGGCTCACCTGCCGACGGGCACCATCGACGGTCAGATCCCGCCAGTGCAGGATCGGTGGTGTGGCCCGACCGGATCGCCGGCCGAGCGCACGCAGCCTGGCAAGCAGTTCGACCATCGCGAACGGTTTGCTCAGGTAGTCGTCAGCACTTAACGACAGCCCGTCGACGCGATCCGACAGATCGCCGGAGGCGGTGAGCATCAAGATGCGCGGTGCGTCGACGCGTCGCGACTACTGCCGACAGACGTCGTCGCCATGGACCACCGGGAGGTCGCGGTCGAGTACGACAGCGTCGTAGCTGTTGATGCCCACCTTCATCAGCGCACTCGCGCCGTCGCCAGCCCAGTCCACGGCGTGGCCGTCATCGGTGATCCCGCGTCTGATGGCGTCGGCCAGCGCTACGTCGTCTTCGACTACCAGTACACGCATTCGATCCTCCGTCTCTGCGACATCCCGTTCTCTGCGACAATCCTGTTCTCTGCGACAATCCTGTTCTCTGCGACAATCCTGTTCTCTGCGACA
>Ga0123338_10005783_pt1 | contig 10502 bp, 10 predicted proteins | sample grotaG_FD_89793 | JGI IMG/M metagenome (GOLD analysis project Ga0123338, IMG submission 89793) | Glacier valley bacterial and archeal communities from Borup Fiord, Nunavut, Canada, to study Microbial Dark Matter (Phase II) -... | ecosystem: Environmental > Aquatic > Freshwater > Ice > Glacier ...
CCAGTTTCTTCGCGTCAACCTCCGCGAAGATATGGTGTGCGTCATATGTTCCATAATACGTTCCGACGCCTGCGTGGTCGCGACCAACGATAAAATGCGAGCAACCGTAGTTTTTCCGCATTAGCGCATGGAAGATCGCCTCGCGTGGCCCCGCGTAACGCATCGCGGCAGGCAGAACGCCGAGCTGGACGCGGTTGGCGGGATAATAGTTCGCCAGTAGCACCTCGTAGCAGCGCATTCGCACGGCGGCGGGGATATCATCGCCCTTCGTATCGCCAACCAGCGGATGCAAGAAGAGGCCATCAACCGTCTCCAGTGCGCACTTTTGAATATACTCGTGCGCGCGATGCACGGGATTGCGCGTCTGAAAGCCCACAACCCGCTTCCATCCACGCGCAACAAATTGGGCACGGGACTGCTCCGGCGTGAGGCGATAGAGCGGAAATAGTTGCTCTTGTAGAGCTACGACCCGTACTGCGCCGCCAAGCAATATATCACCTTGCCCGTACAGTACCTTGACACCGGGGTGCGCCTCGTCTTCGGTTCGGTACACGTTTCGCGCCTCGTGCCGCTTTTCATACCCAAAGATATCTTCAATTGTTAGCACCGCCTGCATAATCCCCTGCTCGTTCACCAGCGCAAGCTCTGCGCCAACGCGTAGCGTGTCTGCATGTTGCTGTGTTGTCGCAAGCGTAATTGGGACAGACCAGGGGAGGCCGTTGCTCAACTGCATCTCGTTGACGACGCCCAGATAGTCAGCGCGATTCATAAAGCCGCGCAACGGGCTATACGCGCCAATCGCCAGCATCTCAAGGTCGGCGAGTTGCCGCGACCCAACGATGAGCTGCGGGAGCGTTTTTGCGCGTCCCTGTAGTTCAGCACGTTCGGCCTCATGTGCCATGTTTAGCGTCAATGTTCCCCCATGTGGGGGGATAAGTTCGTTTAGCATACTCTACTATCTCGTTTCTTTGTGCTGTATATGGTGGTGAGACCTCAAGGAACAATGTGTACAACGTAATGTGTAGGGGAGACCTTTGCGGTCTCCCCTACACATTGGGCCTGATTCTCTATGCAGTCACCGACGTTTCCAGGTAGCCCAGAGCCTCAAGTTTGGCGAGGATACGGGTAACACTCTCTTCAACCGTTTCTTTGTCGGTCTCGATGACGAGTTCGGGGTGGAGCGGCTCCTCGTATGGGTCATCCACACCTGTGAAGCCTTTGATTTTTCCCTCGTCGGCAAGCCTGTATAGTCCCTTTACGTCGCGTTGCCGACACACGTCAATCGGACATTTCAGGTAGACCTCGACGAAGTTGCCGATCTCGCCTCTTGCCCAGGCGCGCGCCTCAGTATAGGGCGAGATCGCGGCGGAAATGCAGGCGACGCCGTTACGAGTGAGCAGGTGGCAGACAAAGGCGATGCGCTTGATATTGGTGTCGCGATCCTCACGACTAAAACCAAGCCCTTTGCTAAGGTTTGTTCGTACAACATCGCCGTCGAGTACCTCGACATTGCGCCCACGCGCTTGCAATTGCCGCTCAATCGCCTGTGCCAGCGTACTTTTGCCAGCACCAGAGAGGCCAGTGAACCAGAGGGTAAAACCCTTATTGTTGGTCATATACAACAAAATCTTTCTATTTGCTTAAAACGCTTTTCCCTGCATATCTGCGGGAATGGGTACGTCAAGATGTGTGAGGATGGTCGGGGCCACATCCATGAGTTGCAGACCTGTGAGTTCGCGCCCACCCTCGTGCGCGTCCGGCGTGTGCCGAATCACAATGCCGAACTGGGCATGATTACAATCGTCGGGTCCGGTATCGTTCTCGAAAGTATACACGGAGCCATGCCCAACCGTGCCAACCGAACGCCAGAACAGGTCACCGAAATAAACAATGAGATCGGGTGGTACGCCATGCACCTCTTTATACACATCTTCTGGTCTGTATACAGTCGTACCGATGTTGACGCCTTGCGGGTCTGTGAGTGCCGCGAATTTCGCTGAGAGTTCGCTACGCAATACCTCAACCGCGTCAGGCTTGACGATACCTTGCGGCTCTCGCCCCTCCACATTGAGGAAGATACGAGCGTAGTAGCCACCGTCGCCCCATACCCGCGTTTTACTCCAATCTATCTCGCACCTGTCGATAGCTGTGAGCGTTGTCGGTTGTGTTTTCAGCACAAGATAGCCCTCACGAATCAACCACTCGTTGACACAGATGCCACCCTCCATCTTCTTTGCCCCATGATCGGACACGATAAGAACGGTGGTATCGTCATCAAGTGTGTCCAGTATCTGCCCAATCTCGCTGTCTATATAGCGGTAATAGTCGCGGATACTGTTATTGTATTTCGGGTTGACCTCGTATTTGGGATGCGTTGGGTCGTGATATTTCCATAGGCCGTGATGAATACGATCCGTCCCCATCTCGACAAACATGAAAAAATCCCACTCTTTTTCCACAATCCACTTCTTGACCAGTTTGAAACGCTTCTCCGTCATCGTGTAAATTTGTTGCAGCAGATAGTCTTTGTCCTCGGTACGGAAGTTTGGCACATCGACCAGATACTCGCCAACCGTTGCCTCGATCTCTTTCATCGCGGACACGGGGTAGGTGTAGGGACGGTCTGGGTTGCGCGTCGAAGGCGAGAGAAAGCATCCAACCTGGATGCCATTGACGGGCTTTGGCGGGTAGGTTTGGGGGACGCCAACAGTGATGACTCGCTTGCCAGCACGCGAGAGGATATCCCACACGCGGTCAGTTTTGACAGAATTGGAGTTTGCCAATGTGTTTTTTTGATAAGAGTGGTCGCCGCGATTACGGAAGCCGTAGAAGCCGAGTGTGCCAGGGTCCTTGCTTGCCATCATCGAACTCCACGCAGGAACCGTAATTGCAGGAATGCAGCTCTCCAGCTTGCCCCACACGCCATCATCCATGACGCGCCTGAAATTCGGCAATTGGTCGCGCCACTGTTCAAAGACCAGCTCTGGCGCGGCACAATCCAGGCCAATCACCAAAACTTTTTTTCGCCGACTCATGAGAAAGACCTTTCTGTATAAACGCAAAGATGGAAAGCTGCATACAGGGAGACCGCGAGGGTCTCCCCTACACGTATGGTCTTCCCTGATTTCACTCTGCGTGTTCGTTGTTGTCTAACAGGCTACCTGTAGTATAGCACTCGCGGCGTCCTTTCTCTTAGGTACGAACAAAAGCGCATAGCAGGCCGCGCGAAATGGCGGTATACTATACGTATGTTACACAGGTTACTTGTCCGCTAAACTGCTGAGTGTCAGAAGGTACATTCATAAGGCCCCCAATTTCCGCGCCTATGAACGTTGACCATGTACTAACAGAAGACACTCGGCGGTTTAGTGTGCAGTGAAGAACACGAAACAACGGAAAGAGAACAGGTAGAATGGCAAACAGTAAAAAGGTGCGTGTTGCAATCATCGGGGTTGGCAACTGCGCCAGTTCATTAGTTCAAGGTGTTCACTATTACAAAGACGCAAAAGAAGAAGATTTTGTCCCCGGCTTAATGCACGTCAACCTGGGTGGGTATCACATCAACGATATCGAATTCTCGGCGGCGTTCGATATTGATGTGAACAAAGTTGGCAAAGACCTGAGCGAGGCGATCTATGAGAAACCCAACAACACCTATCGCTTCGCGGACGTTCCCGCGCTGAACACAAAAGTCTATCGCGGCATGACACACGATGGACTAGGAAAATACCTCTCGCAGGTGATTCACAAAGCACCAGGGCAAACGGACGACATTGTACGTATCCTCAAGGATACGGGGACCGATGTTGTCATCAACTACCTGCCCGTCGGCTCAGAGACGGCGACCAAGTGGTATGTCGAGCAAATTCTTAAAGCGGGCGTTGGCTTCGTCAACTGCATCCCCGTCTTTATTGCCCGTGAAAACTATTGGCAACAGCGTTTCAAAGAGGCCGGTTTGCCAATGATCGGTGACGACATCAAGAGTCAGGTTGGGGCGACAATTGTTCACCGCGTTCTGGCACGCCTCTTCCGTGAGCGTGGCGTCAAGCTAGAGCGCACCATGCAGTTGAATGTCGGTGGCAACATGGACTTTTACAACATGCTTGAGCGTGACCGTTTGGAGTCGAAGAAGATCAGCAAAACCAACGCGGTTACAAGCCAACTCGACTATGATATTGGCGCGGAAAATGTCCATATCGGCCCTTCGGATTATGTCGAGTGGTTATCAGATCGCAAGTGGGCCTACATTCGTCTTGAGGGTCGCACCTTTGGCGATGTGCCATTGAACGTTGAGTTGAAGCTGGAAGTGTGGGATTCGCCCAATTCAGCGGGTGTGGTAATCGACGCGGTACGGCTTGTAAAGCTCGGCCTTGATCGCGGCATGAGCGGCACACTGGAGGGGCCAAGTGCCTACCTTATGAAGTCGCCGCCCATCCAGCACGCCGATGACGTAGCCCATGAGATGACCGAATCGTTCATCCTCAACGACCAGCCCGTGAGCATCAACCAGAACGGGCACAAATTGGAGACGATTGCGGAACAGGCGTAGCCGTCATTGAGCATATTATAAAGTTTTAACATAGTACGCCCTCATGGTGGTTGACCGTTCTTTGATCAACCACCATGAGGGCGTACTATGTTAAAACTCTACAGTTGTTGCGCGGAGGCGGAATTATTTACCGCATCCGTCACAATCCGTAATAATTCTTCACGCACTATCGTTACATCAGCGGGCGCACTGATCCCGATTTTCACACGTTCGCCTTCTACAGCTAACACAGAGATATTGATTACACCGTCGAGCACAATACTCTCGCCGACCTTCCGTCGTAATACAAGCATGTAAAGCCTCCCTTTATCAGCAGCGTGTCTTAAAGCGTCCTTGCGCTGCGACAATGCCTGTAAAGACGCCCTCACTTATAGTCTGTATAAAAACACACACAGAGCTGTTCGTAAGAATATGCAGCAGCGATTGTAGAATAATTCTCATTTAGAGACGCCATGACTATATAGAGTGGGTACACCTAATCCTTGTTGCCATCAATGAAATGACTTTCGTTTGCCAGAATGCGTTGAGCCAGCAGGGTGCTATCAACTTGATAGGTTCCCGCCCGCACCTGCGCCTTGAGTGCCTCGACACGAGCGGCACGGCTCTGTTGTGTGGCTCGCGTTTTTCGCTTTATCACGGTTTGTTTTCCTGTATCGTTCTCACATTCCATACCCTTTTCTATCGGCATCCTTTGTTTCTTTCAATAGGGTGATGGTGATGCAAAAGACAAACCTGTTTTTACGCCGTCGCTTTGCCTGAACGTCGGTTCCCTGCCACCGTCGTTTTCTGCTTTTTGCTCGACGTTTCGCCGCTCGTGCCGGCGTCGGAATTAGCAAACGTGGTACGCAAGCGCGCCAGGGCCTGCGTATGCAACTGACATACACGCGACTCCGACACCTCCATAATCTTGCTGATCTCTTTCATTGTCAGCTCCTCAACATAATACAGAGAAAGCAAGGTTTGCTCACGCTTCGGCAAATACTCAATGGCGGAACTCAGCGTTGCGAGCAGCTCTTTTTTCTCCATAGCCTCAGCAGGACTCACTGTGACTTGATCTTCCAACAGATCTCGTAATGTCAACAGCTCATCATCCTGTCCGAACATTGAAAGCGGAGCATCAAGCGAAAGGAGCGAAAGACCAGCCTCCATCAACATCTGACGATAGCGTTCGAGCGGCACGCCAAGCTCTTTGGCTGCTTCCTCTTCTTTCGCGGGTCTCCCCAGTCGTTGTTCCAGGGTGGCTAGTGCTGCCTCTACCTGTTTCACACGCGTCACGGCTGAACGTGGTAGCCAGTTGAGTGTGCGTAGCTGGTCGATTACCGCGCCCCGAATACGGGCCGATGCAAACGCTTCAAAGCGAACTCCACGCGACGGGTCAAAACGGTCAACCGCGTTAATCAGGCCAATCGTGCCGAAGCTCACAAGGTCTTCCGCATCCAGCATACTTGTTGCAGGAATACCCAGGCGACCAACCACAAAACGCACCAATGGGCTATAATGGACAATCAGTTCGTCGCGCAGTGTAGAGCGTCTCGTGGCGACAAACTCCACCCAGGTATCGTCAATTATCATACTTGCTAACGTCATTGCAAACATCCTTCTCTCTTTTTGTCGTTCCCTACCACCACCGCATCCATACTTTCAGTGTAGAGAGATTTTGGACGTTGCGATATTGACGAAAGTCCCCAGTTTGGCGGACAAACGTCCCGAACGAGAACAAAGGGATACCAGGAAGATGCAGAGTGACGCAGGAGGATAACAGGGAGACCCTTGCGGTTCCCCCGCGTCTCCCTGGCAGAGGATTAGATGTTGACGAGGACGACACCGACGAAGATAACCGAGACACCGAGCCACTGGTTCCATTGCAGACGTTCGCGCAAGAATATCCATGCAAGTAGCACAGTTACCGCGCTAAAGAGTGAATCGAGGACACTCACAATAGAGACCTGCGCGAAGGTATAGCCGAGGGTCGCGGCGACGAAGGCGGCGGTATCGAGGATGCCGACACCCGCGAGATACCACCAGACGGAGCCGCGCGGGATGCGAATGCTTTGTCGTGTAATGGGTGCGAAGAGTGCGAGAACACAGGGTGTGATGAGGCGCACAAGCCATACCGGAGCAATTCCGCCGAGAACGGGCGTTACACGAAAGCCAAAGAGCCAAAACGCGATCCCATAGCCAATGGACGCGAAAATAGCCAACCCGATGCCACCGGAAGACCTGGTGGAGCGCGGAGCGGTCAGCGTCCGCGTAATGGTTCGTGCGCCGAGACGCCATGTGATCGGGGTCGCGGCCAATACAACGCCGATCAGCGATGCGACGATACCAAAGCCGTGTATTTGACTGATGACCTCGCCCGCGAGTACCGCAAGCAGGACCGTGAGGGCGGCGTAGCTTGCCGCGATTGGCGAGACAATCGTCAGAACCCCAACCTCAAAGGCGCGGTACAGTGCCAGCGAGCTAACGATATTGAGCAGGATAGCAACCAGGGTCCAGAGCCACGTATCCCAACCAACATGCGAAAACAGATGTTGCCAGGTGTTCGAGAGGAGCAGATAGAGGGTGAGACCAATGAAGCCCAAGAACTGCATGAAAAACAAGGTACGATATGTCCCAACAATGCGAGTAGCGTAACGCGCCAAAAAATCGGCTGCACCCCAGCAGACTGCTGCGGTCAAGCCTAGTAGAATACCCACGTGTAATTTCCTTGATGCTATAGTAGTGGCCTGATTTACCACGCCCGACCCCATCTTACCCCAGCGTGTGATGGGGTGGGCGCGATAGTATTAGCCTTATTGTAGCACAGCTCAAGACGTGCTAATTCAGATGTTCCCCAAAGAACGTCAAGACACGGCTCCACGAATCTTGCGCCGCCTCAACGTTGTAGGTAGCACCCTTATCATTGAAAAAGGAGTGCTTCGCGTCTGGGTACACCTTGATGTCGTGTACAATGTTGTTCTTGGTGAGTTCGGCGTCGAGTTTGCGGCCCACCCCTGCGGTAAAATCTTTTTCGGGATAGGAACCGACAACGGGACATGACCGCTTGACCGCCTCCAACGGGCGCGGGTTCGCACCATAGTAAGGGGCAATCGCCTGTAAGCGGTTATCGGTACATGCCCACGCGATGGCAAAGCCGCCACCCATGCAGAAACCAATCGTCCCGACACGCGCACCATCTACCCCTGGCTGCTCACTGAGATAGGTGAGCGCGCTTTTCAATTCGTTAATCCCGTTATTGTCGAGCGAACTGAACAGTTGCGAGCGTAAAACATTGAATATACAGAGGGCGCGGTTACGTTCCGCGAACAGGTCAACCGCCAGCGCGACATAGCCAGCGGTGGCGAAACGTTCCGCAATATCTTTAATATTCTCAGTCAGACCAAATATCTCGTGAATCACAACTACCGCGGGAAACGGCCCAGTGCCATCAGGCCGTGCGAGATACGCCGGACGCTGTTCCGTGTTGAAGGGAAAACGCACTGTTTCTGTTTGCATTTTTGTCTACTCCTTACAATCTACAATGATAATTTCCTGTACGGAATAAATGATACGTAGGGAAACAAGATTTGTCAAATGCGTCTCCTGTAGACAAACGATATGGTATACTATTCTCATGAATACGTCGAAGCATCTTCATACAACCGAACAGCCCGCTACTGATTGTGCTATGAGTCACACCATGAGCCGTACCTTGCAACTTATGGGTGATACATGGACGCTCATGATTATCTATAATCTCATGAACGGCACAATGCGGTTTGGTGAGCTGTTAGAGACGTTGGGCAATGTTAGCCCCAAGACGCTCTCGCAACGATTAAAGATGCTAGAAGCTGTGAAATTCGTCAGTCGCACCGCCTACGCAGAAATTCCCCCACGCGTCGAATACTCACTCACCGACAAAGGGTTCGCCCTGGTCGATATCATCAAGGCGATGCAAACCTTCGGTGAGCAGTACCTTTCCGATATTGAGCCACCAGATTCCCCCTGTCATTGAGTTATACCCTTCCAAAGGTTCCACGCTCATTACCTTCTGTCACTAAGTGGCTATCCCCACACTCAAATTATTTGTATGGAGTAAGCGCTTCCTCAATTGCAACAAAAGCACACATTGAAATACTTTACGCTGTTGTGTATACTTACTCTTACAACAAAACGTTTCTGTACCGCTCCTCATGTATAATGTGTACCATAAGATGGCGAGGCACATTGTGGGTAAAAGAACAGACGATTTCTTTACGGAAAAACGTTCGTGGTCGTTCATTAAAGATGAGGTACTAGGAAGCTATATGGAGCCTTACATGGCGAAAATAGTAACGAGAGGGCAGCCTATTCTGATAATTGACGGTTATGCTGGCCCTGGCATTTTCCAAGACGGAAAATTAGGCTCCCCAATGATTATCTGTCAGGCTGCGGAGAAGTGTGCAAAGGGAAAATATCAAGCGTTGTTCATAAATAAAAACAAGCAGCAGCATCATGCACTTACGTCGCTGTTAAGTAAGAAACAATTGTCACCGTCGGCTAAATCTGTATTAGATGACACCACAACACGACTTCCACACATTTACGACAGCCTTCAGAACGAAAGTGTCCTCTTATACCTCGACCCCTTTGGCCTTACCGGTTGTAAGTTTTCCTTGTTACAGCCTTTCCTCACAAGAAACCCCCAACACAGCACGGAAATTTTGCTCACCATGAACATGCCTGGAATGCACCGTTTAGCCGCAAAAGATGCAGTTGGGAAAGGACAAAAAAATAAGCAACGGATACAAAGTTTTCACCAAACGTTGACCGACGTTTTGGGTGGGGAGTATTGGCAAGAGATTATGTGGCAAGATGGTGCAACATCCGATCAGAAAGATAAAAAACTTATAGAGGCATACAGAGCGAAGTTGGCACAGTATATGCCGTATGTAGGTTCCTGCCCTGTGCGCGAGAAGACGAATCGACAAATTAAATACTTCATTGTGTTTGCTTCACGCCATCCTGATACAGTAAAGCTGTTGAACGACTCCATGCTCAAAGCATATTGGAGCGGCCTGCATACTGCCGACTACCCTAACAGTTTGTGGGGTTACGAAGATTTGCTAAACTCTGTTGGACTTGAAGAGATTATTGTGGAAACGGTGAAGAGCAATGAAGGGAAAACAAGAGATGCTATATGGCTAGAAATCATAAAAGAAAATTTCATGAAATACTTACATAAAAACTATAGAGCAAAAGTACAGAGACTTGTGGACGAGGGAAGGCTCTGTAGTCCCACACCTCGTAAAACAAAGTCACTCAATGATGATTGCGCTCTCTATTTGCCGAGCGAAGAGAGCGCATCGCCTATACCAATGCTGTAATAGAAGTTGGCGTGGCCGTTTGCGGAAACTCATCCCATATGCGTCCGTCGAGTTCACGCCCATTTGCTTTGGGGACACGCCCACCCCATTGCTTATGGAAGAACGCGACCCCTTCACGCTGACAACTGTCACGTAGATAGCGCACCCAATCGGGGTCGCAAGAGCGGAAACCATTCCCGCTTTCGCCGCCACTGATAAGCCAGTGGATATTCTCTAGGTTCAACTCATCCAGCTTGCCCAGGAGCGGCTCGGCACTGATGAAACGCACCGCAACGGGTACTTTCCGTAGCGCATCCACCCGCCAAACGTACGCATTGGTCTCAACTGATACCCCTAACCAGATATGCGAAGGCCAGGTCGCTGTTCCCGTCAACTCAAAGATGCGTTGTGTAATCTTCTCGGTCAAATTCGTATTGATAAGACGTGATGGCCGTTTGGTAAGCACTTGATAGACATGGTGGTTGGCCTTTATCATTGTCTCAAAAACATCGAGAATGAAATCGTCAGACACATCTTTGTGAAACAGATCACTCATCGAATTGACAAAGATGCGGCGCGATTTTTTCCAATTGTAAGGGAGACGTAGACGTTCAGGCCATAGCTTGAGG
>Ga0123338_10005784_pt1 | contig 10502 bp, 10 predicted proteins | sample grotaG_FD_89793 | JGI IMG/M metagenome (GOLD analysis project Ga0123338, IMG submission 89793) | Glacier valley bacterial and archeal communities from Borup Fiord, Nunavut, Canada, to study Microbial Dark Matter (Phase II) -... | ecosystem: Environmental > Aquatic > Freshwater > Ice > Glacier ...
ACCTGCTTCGGGCACTGCATCGAGGCGATCGCCTCAATGTCCTCGAGGCGATCGGCAGTACAGGCTTCCTGCAGTTGGAATAGCCAGTTGCCGAATTCAGCATTTTCGGCTATCAGATTTTGAGTATCGACGTACTGCCCGTCATCGTCGAATGGATCGGAATCATCGGAATAAAATGAATCGAAATCGAATGAATCGGACATCGATGTCAGTGCCTCCTGACGCTTTCAAAAGACTCCAAGGACTGCTGCAGGGAGGTCACAACGGGACTGTTCGTTTTGATCTTTTGACCGATGACCGATCTCGCACCTTCAGCTTGTTACAGTTTGCGGCAGATGCTCTCGACCAGCGCCACCAGTTCCCGCGGGTGAAACGGCTTCGTGAAGTAGTAATCCAAATCGCCCTCTTTGGTCACCGGCGCAAGAATTATGACCGGAATATTAGCGGTGACAGTATCGTGGCGTATTCATTTCAGCAGTTCGAACCCATCCAATTCCGGCATCATCGCATCGGTAACGACGACATCGGGGAGGTTTGCTTTTATCCTGAGTTGCGCTTCTTCCACGCTCGATGCCGTGTCTACCTTGAAGCCAGCGCGATCGAGATTGACCTGCATCAGCCGGACGATCATCCGCTCGTCATCCACCACGAGTATGCGCCGCGCTGAGTTGAGACGGTACTGCTCATCATCCACCGCAAGACGCCGCCCCGAATCGCCCCGGTGTGCGGACGGCTGCAGCACTTCCAGCACACGAGAAATAAATGTAGCCATTGTATCCCTCCAATACACAGGTCACCAGGATTGCTACTTGAACGTTCGGTTTCCATCATAGAGATGGGGAAAGGCAGCAACCTGAAACTCGTCTCGATAAACGATATTGTGCAGATGGTCGCACTTCTGTACTTCCATCAGGTAACCATTTTCACGCAGAATAGCTCCCATATTCCACATTCGTTGGATGCACTCATAGGCACTCGCCCGAAACCAGAAGATCGCTCTCCCTCGAATATCGGACCTATCGGGACTGGGCAGGTTTGTGTTGAACCAGGCGCGTTCATGCTGCAATTTCTCGTGCTCATCCGGGGTGAGCGTGCCAGACCGCAAAAGTTCAGCCACAGCTACAAACAGCCCTTGCGGTTGATGCGAATCTTCGTCGATCTGCGTAATCACGAAACGGATGTACATTGGTTTAGGTCTGGCACTGTTTGCCGAACGGTTTCATCTTTCGCCGGGCTCGGGAGCTTGCTGCATAGGATGCATCTGGATGTTTTGATCCTCTGGATGCCAGCGGACCTCGTCAGACTTGCCCAGCGCTATAGATATCTCCCCCAATTTCGCCGGGTCGACTCTCCCAATGCCATCTGCCTGTTTAACGAGGAGGTCATCGTTTACAGGGACGCTGACATAGGCATATTCTGTCGTCGTACGCTGAAGCCGAATAGAAATCGAATAGGTTTGCATTTTGCCGGGTTCTTCCGAAGTGTGCAGCAGCATGATTTCGTCCTTTACTCCTATTGACCGGATTTGGCAGCAGGTTTCGGCGCAGTTTTGGTCGCTGTTTGCGTTGGGGTTTTCGCTGCCTTTTTCACTCCCAGTTTCGTTGTGGGCTTCACAACCGGATCGTCGAGATGCACCATCATCCGGGCATGTACGTCGATGTTGCTCGAGGGCGGCATGATCTTGTCGGGGTCAGGCTTCACCTGCTTGCGAACCAGCAGCGCGTTCATCGTCAACTGCACTTCGCTGACGCGCCCGGTGTACTGACCCGCATTTTTTGCTGGTTTGGCTGTCTTGCCGCCGATAGCTGACTGCGCCATGAACTGCACTGTGCCGGTGAGCGTCAGGTCACCGGACAGCGTACTGTCGATCTCCTCCGGCTTTGCAGTAGAGTTGCCCTCTTTATTCAGGCTGTCCTCGACCCGCGCCGTCGCATTCTGCTCCAGATGAAAAATCTTGCTCTTCCCTGCCGGTTCGATCGTCACAACACGGTTTTTGTAGGTGGTTCTGCCCGCCTTCGAGCCGAGTAGGCCATCCGTGCTCGTCCACTCCGTGTCGATCGCGACCGGGCTCGGCGCAAAGGAGATCGGCATGATCAGCAGAAACAGCTTTCGCAGGTCGAAGCCGATGTCGATACGCACCGCCGACATCTTGTTCCCGCCAACGAGACTCGCAACCGACCCGTCCGGGCGCAGCACTGCTGTCGCATTCAGCGCCTTCTGAATGTCTTCGAGCGCAATTGGGAAAGGCGTCTCCGTCTCCGGGTCCACTTTCCCGTCGGGCGGAGCTTCCTTATCGAGCAGGCTCAGGTCACCGTGCTCGACAGTGAACGCAATCGTCGCTCCCTGCGCGTCGACTTTTTTGACGGCGGCGACATAATCGATCAGCGCTTTGAGATGGATCGTCGGGCTGTCGGGCTGCGCGAAAGGTGGAAAGTGACCGCTAAAGAATGCCAGCACTTTATAGTGGTGGCTCTCGCCCTGCGTATAGTGGTAGGTTAGTAGGTTCGCGGCAGAAGCAGGAGCTGAAGATTTGATGGCTTTCGCAGCGCTTGCAGCGCTTCTGGCAGGCTTTTTTGTCGTTTTGGTCTGTGCCGAAGCGGGCAGTGCAGCAGTTGCAGCAATTCCAAAGCCGAATATCATGCCAGTCAGCAGTCTCGATTTCATGAAGCGATTGTTCATTCTATGTCTGGTCCCTTTATGTATGGAAGCGATGGTGTTTATCATAATAGAATTTCCTGATAAATGGAATCAGAGACTGAAAATCCCTGTCCCTGTGGAATGGCAGCACGTTCCGTGTTGTTTTTGCCTTTTGGAGCCGTTTGCACTTTGAAGCCGGAAGTTTAAAACTTCCGGCTCCAGGCTTGTGTAAGGTGAGTTATGCAAGAGGTCTAATAGTTTCCCGATATATCTGCTGATCTTCTTTCTGTCCCACGCAGGCATTCTACCATACGCTGAAATGCCTGTCAAAATCGACGTTCCAGCGACTCCAATGGACGCTCGCGAAGAATAGAGTTAACGTCGAGACAGCGTACCTTTGACGCCGTGACGGGCGCGCAGGGTCACTGAAGGCATTAGTTCGATCGGCTGATCGGGGTCGTGGCGAAACTTCCAGTCGGGTAGAATTGTCGCCAGAACCAGCGCCAGTTCCATCATCGCGAACGTGCTGCCGATACAGATGCGCGGTCCGCCTCCGAACGGGAAATAGGCGTATTTCGGCAGAGTTTTAGCGAAGTCGCCGTCCCATCGTTCGGGCTGAAATGCTTCTGGATCGGGAAAGCGGCGTGGGTCACGGTGCATCACCCACTGGCTGAGGATCAGCGTGGTTCCGGCTTTTACGGGATGCCCGCCGACCGTGCAGTCCGCGAGCGCGGTGCGCCCGAGCGTCCACGCGGGAGGATAAAGCCGCATCGTCTCCATGATCACCTGCTCGGTATATTTGAGATGGGGACGATCTTCGAGGGTCGGCGGACGTCCGTTCAGGAAGCTCAGTTCATCGAGCAGTTTCGCTTCCCTGTCCGGGTTTTGAGAGAGGAGGTAGAGCGTCCAGGTGAGGGTCAATGCGGTCGTGTCGTGCCCCGCCAGAAAGAGCGTCAGAATCTCGTCGCGGAGCTGACGGTCGGTCATGTAGGAGCCGTCGTCTTCGTCCTGTACGCGCAGCAGCATTGAGAGCAGATCGCCCCGATCTTCGCCGCTCTCGCGCCGATCATGGATGATCTTGTAGACGATCGAGTCGAGTTCACGGATCGCGCGCCGCAGTCCGCCGGTCTGCGGCGTCGGAATCCAGTCCGGCAGCAGCACGATATAGTGTATCCAGCGCGCGAAATCGGTCTGGGCAGTTTCCAGCGCGTCATAGACCTTCGAAGCGTCGCCGACCTCGGTTCCGAAGAGCGTCTTGAGCGCGATCTTCAGAGTGAGACGCATCATCTGTTCATAGATGTCGCACACCTGCCCGTCTTCCCACTGTGCTGTGATCGTGGCGGCATCGTCGACCATTATCTGCGCATAGGCGGCGATCCGGTCGCGGTGAAACGCGGGCTGCGTCAGTTTGCGCTGTCGTCGCCAGAAGTCGCCCTCACTCGTCAGCAGTCCTCTGCCGAAGAGAACGATACTGCGCCGCAGCGCGGGCGCTTTGATGAAATTTCGATAGTTTGTGACGAGTATCTGCTCGATCGCGTCCGGGTCGGAAACCAGCATCGCGTGAAGATGCCCGAAGCGAAGGGGCACGAAATCGCCGTACTCACGAGCGCACTGCTCCAGGAACCCGAGTTTGTTGTCCGCGTACTGATGCAAATTCCCGAAGAGCGGATGTCCCTTCGGACCAGTCAGCGCACCCGGTCGCTTTTTGTTGTCATCACTGTTATTGTCATTGCTGTTTTCCGTCTTCTCCCCGGTCGGTTCCAAAGTAGATTTTCCGGTAGCAATCGGTGTCATCGTACATCTCCTGACTTCTGCTCGAACATCTTCCGGAACTATTTATGAAGCGTCGCCGGAATCGTGTCCGGCATAGAGACCGCGCAGGTCACTCAGGTAAGCGGGGAATCGCAGCTCCGCCATCTCCAGATCGGCATAGGTCTGAACGAAGGACTTGCCGTTCACTTCGACAAGAATTTTAACACTGCCCGGTCCCGAATGGACAGGGTTTTCGTTGTGACCGGGTGCGCTGCCACGGCCAAAAATCTTACGAAACACTATGATACCTTCCTTATTATTTTCTTATCGGTTCGATCGCAGATTTTGGAACCAGCGAGAATGGATTTACGTCAATAGGATTGCGAGCGCGCAGATTCCATAGACCAGAAGCTGCCAGTCGGCTATTGCCCGACGCAGCGACGAGTACGCTCGTGAAGTGCTTTTTCAATTTCTAATCTGGCAGCGCAAAGCTTCCAGCTACCGAAACAAGGAATAAAATGAATACGTCGATGAAGAACAATAGATTGAAAATCATGCTGCCGATGCTGGCAGTCGGCATTGGCCTTTTGGGTACGAGCGTGATTCCGGCTTCTGCAGGGCAAACAGCTGCGAAAGCCATTCCCGGTGGGACGACAAAGACCAGGCGAACGACCACTCATAGAAGCTTCGCACAGCGGCATCGTCACCTGACTTCGGCAGCAGCAGGCGTGGGCGCTTACGAACTCGCCAAAAAGTCGGGTCGAAACCGCGCGGCGCATGGCGGCAAGCGCAACTTCGCGCAGCGACATCCATTTCTGAGCGGCGCGGCGGCAGCAGGCGTTACCGGACACGAAATCAAAAAGCACAGCAAATAATCCTGTGAATGTGCTGACAATCCAGTGAGCCCTTCCGAACAAAATAGTGTTCGGAAGGGCTTTTTATGTGCCGGCTCTACTCGACACGCTGTCCGTGTCGGCTTAGAAAGGCGAGTGTTTCGTCGAAGCTGAGAATACCGGTCGTCGCCCCCAGTGCGGTGACGCAGCACGCGCCGACGCCGTTGGCGAGCCGTGCGCACTGTTCGATGTTCCAGCCGCGCACGAGACCCGTCAGAAATCCCGCGACAAAAGCATCGCCCGCGCCTAGCGCATCGATCGCCTTCACCGGCAGCGCAGAAAGCGTCACCTCGTCTCCATTTCGGCTGCGCACGTACACGCCCCTTTCGCCCAGCTTCAATCCAACGACACCCGCGCCCGCATCGAGCAGAAACTGCGCTACGTCCACCGGGTCCTCGCGCCCTCCCGCCAGCATTCGCGCCTCCTCATAGCTTGGGAGGAAGTAGTCCACATACGGCAGGCACGGCGCGATCAGGCGCATCCAGTTGCCGCGCGAATCCCAGGCGGTGTCGAAGGAGGTTATAACGCCTGCCTCACGCGCCGTTTTGAGAAGCTGCGCGCTCGGCTCACCGTCCAGCGCAGGCAGCAGAAAAGCTCCGGCAATGTGGAAGATTTTGCTGGCGCGCACCAGATCGAGATCGACATCCGCAAGACAGAGCGCAGCATTCGCGCCGAAATAGTGGACGAAACTGCGCTCCCCGTCGCCGTGCACCATCACCATCGTTGCGGAAGTCGCATTCTCCAGGTCGCGCACGATACTGCGCGTATCGACGCCCGCGAGACCCATCCGGTCGACGATAAAGTCGCCGAAACCATCTGTTCCGACCTTCCCGATCACCGCCGTATCGACGCCGAGTTTCGCCAGCCCGACGCCCGTGTTGGCGGCATTGCCTCCGGTGTGCAGCTCCATGCGGTCTACAAGCGAGAGTTTTCCCTTTTCGGGCAGGCTGTCGATCGGCTTACCGACGACATCCGCCACTAATCCTCCGATACAGGTTATATCAGGCATCCTAAACCTCTCCCCGATCAAATTCGCGGCAGTCGAAAATCAGCGTCCGGGACCGCTTTTTCGACGATCGGAATCGGCACGACGCCATAGCGGATCAGCAGTTGGCGAACGCACTGCGTCGCGACCAATGGAACCGTCCCGAGCCAGAACAGGGCGAGCGGCAGAGCCAGCATCGTCATCAGAAGGGTGAGCAGCAGCAGGGCAGCGAGCGTGCCGAACGTATGGAGTGGACTCGCAAAAGTGAGATAGAGGGCACGGCGCAACGCCGCCACTATTCCCCGCCGCGCACGCTGCGTCGGCGCATCAAAAACGCCTGATTCCTGCGCGACGAGCAGCGGAAAATGCAGTGCGGACATCATACTCCAGAACAGCAGAAGGTAGCCGCAAACCACCCCGGCAAGAAGTCCGCCGACGCCTCCGATACGACGATAGAACCAGAAGTTGGCAGCAAACAGAAGGAGAACCAGGGCTTGAAGCAGCAGCAGACGCGCGGTCACTCCATAAAGGCGAACACTCTCACGCAGGAAAATACCATAGGAGACTTCATCGCTGCATGTGATACGATGTGCGCAGCCGAACGCGCCGCCGAGCGGCAATGCCAGCGCAGACGCCCCGACAATCACCAGTATTAGAAGGCGAATCGGCAGTAAGAGGAGGACGGGCAGGTGCGCGAAGAGGTTTAGAAGCAGCGTGACGAGTGCGGTTCCCGTCAGGCTGATACCGATTACGACCCCGAAGTGGTCCCAAGACTGAGTCAGCGCAGTGCGCAGCGCGAGTCCCAGGTTCGTCGGAAGAAGCGCGTTGAGAGGCAGACCGGCATCTGAAGATTTTGTTCTGTCCGCAGGGTTTGCGGAGGCATCAGGCATCATGCCTGACTGTTCCGTGCATCCCCCGCCGATTCCTGCAAGCAGACATCTGCCGAGTACGATCGCGCGTCAATCGCGAAAATCATTCCTCCCGGTTTGCAGGCTGTCTCCCTGCCCGAGCCGAAGCTTCAGCGCTTTGAGACCCCTTCCGTGCGAACCGGCATAGCGCGCCGGGTAGGGAGCAGTATCGCCTTTCATGGCAGCCCAGAGAATGCGGTTCAATGTGTCCGCGTCCGCGATATCGGGCTTGTCGAAACGCAGGGACGCGCTTTTACGCGCCCATCCCTGATCAGTACGCTGCTTCTTCTGCTCCGCTTTCGACAGCGCTTTCCGCTGCGACATTCCGTTCCGAACGGATTTCTTCGGAGTGGTTTTCGGCGCTGGTTTAGGGTTCACCGTTCCGAGCGGGATGTTGTTCGGCAGACAAGTGTAGGGACGAAAATCGGGCTTGCTCGTGAAGCAGGCGGTCATTACCGGCGCGAGGGCATCCATCTGGTTCATCGGCGGGAGCCCGAGCATCCTTTCTATCGTGTGCAGCACCGACGTCTGATTGTAAAACTGGCTGACGACCGCGCCGCGCTTCGTATAGGCACTGACCACCAGACCTATCGAACGATGCCCGTCCACATGGTCGAAACCGTCCTGCGGATCGTCCTCATCGACGAAGAGGCAGGTGTCTTTCCAGTAGCGGCTTCGGCTGACACCCTCGACCACTCTGCCGAGCGCGAGGTCGTTGTCGGCGAGATAGGCGGCGGGAGTCGGATCGCCGGGAGTCGTGCCGCTCGTATGGTCGTTTGGCAGGTAGAGTATCGTCAGATTCGGCAGATTGCCCGATGCCTCGAAACCCTTCAGTTCCTTCAGAAATATGTCGGCGCGCATCACGTCCGGGATGTCCATATTCCAGCCGGGAGCGTCGGGGCAACTGAAGCGGCGCAGGTTCTCGATGCTGATGTTGTGCTTGTAGGTAAGGGTATGGGTGTGGTTCAGGAACTCGCTATAGATATGGGCGTAGTCCACATCGGGCGCCTCGTTGGTATAGTCCATCTCGCCGTAGTTACGGAAAGTCAGTCCATGCGCGAGCGCGTTGTCCCACAGAAACCCGGACGATGAATAGGTCAGCGGATCGTCGCCGAAAGTGTAGCTGCGGGTGAAGCCGCCGAACGCCTTCTCGAGGTGATCGGTGCAGCTGCCCTCCGTTGCCCACGAATGCCCGTCTGCCGAAAGAACGCCGTTGCAGTAAAAATTGTCGAGGAGTACGAACTGATCGGCGATCGCGTGATGATTGGGCGTGATTTTGCGCCCGAAGAGCGTCAGGCGCGGGTCGCTGTTCCCGCGACCGATGTCCCCGAGCATCTGATCGTAGGTGCGGTTTTCTTTGATGATATAGAGGACGTGCTTGAAGACGGATGGCTCGCTCGATCTTCTCGGGACCGGAACGGGTGTCCCGATGAAGTTTGCATAGAGAGCTTTTTCCCGCAGTATCTGCGGGACCCGAGAATTAACGAGCGTACGGCGCGTGTAATCACGCAGTTCAGCAGGATTTGGAAGAGGAATGCGGCTGACTGTTCCGGTGTATTCATACACATTATGCTTCGACTCTGGCAGACCGCCCTGCAGAACTGTCCCCTTTTCTTTAAGTTTCCCTTTCGCTGCAGCCGCACTCTTCTGTGAGCTGGCGGGCTGCTTTACGTTCTGCTTCCCGACCGGGTTTTTGTGTCCAGAACCATTCTTCTTTGCATTCTTCGCAGGGGATGCCGCCATAATTCCCGCCGAAGTCTGCCTCTGCGCTGTCTTCTCGATCCTCAGACCCCGCGAACCGACGCCCTTGATATTGCAGACATAGATATGGCTGGCATCGACCGCGACGCCGCCAGGAAACCAGTCGGTGGGAATGAACCCGGTCACACCACTCTGATTAGTCCCGCTACGATCGAGCGCAATCACGGCGATCGCGTTGTTACCGCCATTCGCGACATAGAGGGTCGAGCCATCCTTGATGAGGGCGAGCGCGTTGGGCATGCTCCCGAACGGCAGGGTTTTGGACGGGCGTGTCGAAACCGTTTCGATGACGGCATGCGCTGCCGTGTCGATAATGCTGACGGTATCGGAGTTCGCATTGGCGACATAGAGCCTGCTGCCATCCGCGCTGAGTGTGAGATCGGATGGATGAAGTCCGACTGCGATTTGCGCCGTCTCCGTGCTTTGAGTGGTCTCTTTGGTCTCTCCCGGAACCAGACTGATGACCGAGACACAGCCGCTGCTGCCGACTCCGCGCTCGTCGATAAGCGCCTCCGTTCCCGCAGAAGTTGCGGTGCGCTCGCCCGTTTTTGGACGCCTGCCGCCCCAGTCTGTGACATAGGCTGTGCTGCCGTCCCGCGACAGCACGACCCCGTATGGTGCGACGCCGACGGGTATCTCATCGATCATTTTGCCGGCTGCGAGATCGACGACCGACAGCGAATTACTGCGTGACAGACAGACGTATGCGCGGCTGCCATCGGGGCTCAGGGCGATTCCGCACGGATAGGAGCTGCCCTTCGGCCTCCCACCGGGCACCGAAATCGTTCGATTCCAACTCCATTTTCCTGCCTGTGTCCTGCCGGCTTCCAGGAGCTGGCTCTCGGCGGTGGTCAAATAGATGCGTGATCCGTCCGAGCTCACTGCAATCCCATGCAGGGACGTGCCGCCTTTTGCCGTGAGCTCCTGCCGCACCTGCCATGTCTTCGTGTCGAGCACGACTAAACCCCGATCATCTTTCACGTAAGCAGAGTCGCCTCCCGGAGCGAGTACGAGGTCGATTGGACGTCCCGCAAAAGCCGCCGACTGCCCTGCCGTCCCCACGATCTGATGAGTGGCGACGAGCGTCCCGCTGGCGGTCACAGAGCCTGCCCGTTCTGAACCAGAGTCTTCTGAATTCGAGGAAGTCAGCCGCGAAAAACATAGTATTGGAAGACAAATGGCGGCGAGGACAGCGAGCACAAGAACGTGCGGAAGGCGATTCGATCGAGAGAGTTTGGTCATAATAATTTAGGTGCGCAAGCGCATATCCAGGGGTTGAAAACCCCTGTCTCAATGGCGTTCCGCCAGTCGTCCTATGGACGCATATGTTTTGCGTAGTGTATTCTCGCCCCCTCCTTTTCTTTTGTTCAAGGAGGGGGTTGGGGGGTGGTCAGCCGTTCTCAGTCCGCGCAGGCGGACTTCGCATCTCCAGACGGGGACTTCAGTCCCCTGTCTTTAGGCTGGCAAGCGCATATCCAATGGACTGAAGTCCGTTGAACGTAAGGGCGTTATTGCCCAGGCAGACAGCAAAACAGCGCACCGGGAGAGTGAATTGCATCCCCGGTG
>Ga0123338_10005785_pt1 | contig 10500 bp, 8 predicted proteins | sample grotaG_FD_89793 | JGI IMG/M metagenome (GOLD analysis project Ga0123338, IMG submission 89793) | Glacier valley bacterial and archeal communities from Borup Fiord, Nunavut, Canada, to study Microbial Dark Matter (Phase II) -... | ecosystem: Environmental > Aquatic > Freshwater > Ice > Glacier ...
CGGCTTCAACTCCTCTAGCTCGGTCTGTTCGCCTTCCTGGGGATACACTTCGTCTAATTCCAGTTTAAGGCTCATCGTCTTGTACTACTTTCTGGGCTTGCCCTTGCTTCCTCTTCCTACCGACTCCGCCGCTCTTTGCTGACTTGAGCTTAATCAAATAAATAAAAGAGAGATTTTACAGGAACACCCCTGTACGACCCTGCGTGGCAGTCACGCCTCCACGACATCCGTTTAGTTCCCCATGCTCAGGTTAGTATTATAGCCTATCCGACCTTTTCCGGCTAGAACCGGGTCGGGGATTGTTAACTAATATAATTGATGTATAATTATGGCAGGAGGCAAGCTATGAACGAAATAAAAATTTTGGTAGAGGAATTCCTCGAAGGTGGCTTTATTGCCCGCGCTCTTTACCGAAGCTGACGACCTGAGCGGCTTGCAGGAGCAGTTAGGCGACGTAGTGCGCTGCCCTTTTGAGGAGGGTTATGCCCGTAAAATTATCGGCCTGCATTTTGCCCTCTTTTAGAAATGAGTAATATATATCACAGCGTTATAAGCATCTTTTAGCTATGATAGTGGCATATCTAATTATTAGATTAGATAAAGCAATACGCACTGACTAGAATAATGGTAGTTGGTTTTAAGAATTGAGCAGTTTTTTTATGTCCAGAATGACCAGGATACTAACCCTGAAGTGACGTTCCTGAGTCAACCCCTCGCAGCTAAATTAACAGAAGGCAAACGCTGTTAATCCAAACGAAGCAATTTTAATTCTATATTACCGCTTTATCACGTTTACAACTTGTTCCTACTCACGATTGCAGAAATCACAGGTATTCCTACTTAATTTAAGACCGGGCTTTTTTTGACTGGCCTTTTGTTCTGGTTCTTATCTGAAAGGAGAACTTGACTATGTGCCTATTCGGTATTCGCCTTTTGCCTGGAAATCAGGCCAAATTTGGTCGTGGGCAGTTTTTGACCGTGAGTTTATTGCTGGGAAGTTTGCTGCTTTTGACGGCTTATCCCGCTGAAACTGCCGAGGCTCAAATTACTCCGCAACCTCGTCTGGAACTGGCTACCACTTCCGGCCCAACCGGAATGTTATTGACTGTACGAGGCTATAATCTCAAGAATCCGCTTTGCAACCTGGCCTATCTTTATGTTCGGGAGAACAACTTTAACACTTTAGCCAGCTTGCCCATTGGTATGGCCGGGATTAGAAAAGACGGTACTTTCATCTGGCAAGGGCCACTACCCCGCGCCGGAATACGCCTGTATGCCCCTAACGAAAATAGTTACACCGTTCCTACTGGCCGAGTTACGATTTATTTCGGACTTTTGCAAGGGCCATGCGTCTCGGCTCAAGCCGATTTTATCGTGACCGATAACACTAACGGGCCATTTGTAACTGATAGCGATTTCGGCTATAACGCTGTTTACAATGTTTGGAATCGCACCGATAGCCTGATTAGCAATAATTCGGTCAGCCGCAGCTGGTTGTGGGGGCCGCTCGATTTAGGTCAGGGTGTCGTCAGTATTATGGAAGCTTATCAGGAAGCTCCTAACGGCTGGCGGAGTGTAACCTATTTCGATAAATCTCGGATGGAAGTGACCAACCCCAACGTTTTCAATCGCACCGACCCTTATTACGTTACTAATGGCTTGCTTGCCAGGGAACTGATAACCGGGCAGCTTCAGCTTGGCAATAATTTATTCGAGAAACGCGACGGAGCTAATATCGGGGTGGCCGGGGACGTTGACGATATGTTCGGGCCGACTTATGCCGCCCTGAACAAAGTAATTAGCAACCCTGCTCCCAACGAGACTGGTATCCCGATTGCGGCTTCGATTGACCGCAGTGGCAATGTTCGGCTGGATATAGGCGATTATGGTAGAAAATGGCAGGTCAGAGCAGCCTATTACGAGCCTGCCGTCAAACATAATATTGCCGGGCCTTTCTGGTCTTTCCTGAACCAGAGCGGCAAAGTGCTGGATAGTCAGAGTAAAGCCGTAACAGGTCGCCTGTTCGACCCGGTGTATTATGCCACTGGCCTGCCCATCACCGAGGCATATTGGGCGCAGGTGAAAGTCGGCGGCGTGGCGAAAGATGTTCTAATTCAAGCTTTTGAGCGGCGGGTACTGACTTTCACGCCGACCAATTCGCCCGCTTTTCAAGTGGAAATGGGCAACGTCGGTCAGCATTATTATAACTGGCGGTACGGCATTCCTAAATAATGTAACTTCTCTATCAGGAGTGGTTGCAGTAATCCAACCACTCCTGGTAGGGGAGGCATGGTTAAACGTGGGGGACACCCCCACCTCCCCCGTGCAAGGGTGTTCCTCTTGCCAATCCCCTTCCAAGCCATTTCTTGCAACCCCCGACTGAGTTAACCCTTGCGGTTGCAGCCCTGATTAGCTTCTGCTAAGATGCTTTTGTTCTTAGAAATTTAGTTAAAGCGAGTACAAGGATATTTCCAGCTGCACTCGAAGGGGTGGCAGGGGTGTCCTTTACCTCTCTACACCCGCGATGAGAGCCAGCCGCGAAAAATCAGGTTTGATGCAGTCTATATTAGCAGAGGTGGGATGAGTTTTTTAGTCAGAATAAGCCAGATAAGTCTTATAACGGCCCTGCTTGGGCTGGGTTTATTATTGAGTGCTTGCGGCTCAAGCAATACTGGCCCGACCCTGAGCGAGGTTAAGGCCGATAGCACTAGCCTTAATTTGGGCCAGGGCGAAGTAGTTAATCTCTCTTATCAGGTTGGGCGCGACACTAGAATTTCGGTTTTTCTGCAAGGCGCGGACGGCAAACGTTACGATTTGCGCCGGGACGAGCCGCGTTCGCCCGGTAGCTATAGTTTGCGGCTAGATGGGGCGGTGGAGTTTGTCGAGAACGGCTTGAGCCAGCGTCGCTTGCTGCCAGATGGTTCATATCGCTGTATTTTGGCGGCGGGTGGCGAACAGGAAAGCCGCGAATTTAAGGTTACGGGCAGTCCGATTAGTGAAGGTGTACCCGAAATTGAAGGATTAGCGGCTAATCCCCCGGTTATCAGCCCCAATTTTGATGCAATTGATGACGTGGCAAGCCTGAACTGGCGCACTTCTCGCCCGGCCACAATTACGGTTTCGGTGAGCGGGCCGGATGGTTTTAGCCGCATCCTCAAAACTTCTAAAAATCAGCCTGCCCAGGAAGACCGGGTGGATTTCAACGGCCTTGACCAGAAAAGCCTGCCCGTTCCCGATGGGGTCTATACTTATACGATCCAGGCGGCTGACAAAGCGGGCAATGTTACCCGGCGGGCCAGCACTTTAGAAGTGCGCGGCGGTGGCAAGCCCGAAGCCACTATTAGCTATGCCAGCATCAGCCCTACCGAAATTATCAAAGGCGGCACGGTTACGCTTACGGTGCGGGTCAAGAATACGGGCAAAGTACCGATTCGCAGCCAGGGGCCTGATAGCGGCTTTTTGTACAATAGCCGCGAGGTTTACAGTTCTTTGGAGAATGGTCGCTACGATGACCAAGCCGGTTTATGGCGAATTGGGGCGGATTTTGATGCCAACAGCGGGGTCGGTGGGCCGGTGCGTTATCCCTTTCGCTGGGGCTTTGGCCGTGATTTACAGCCGGGCGAAGAGGTCGAGATAGTCGGCCAAATCAAGATAGATAAAGACGAGCGCGAAATCAAGCTTTATGTGGGCTTGATTCAAGAGAAAATTCGTTTAATACAAGACCGGCTCCAAATCACCACCGTCAAGATTACCTATTAATATGGACGCATTTGAAAAGCTAAATTTGCTGGGCGAAGGGGCACAATTTGAAGCGGTCTCCTCTTCGACCAGCCACCGCAAAACCAAAAGAACGATTGCTTTGCCCGGTACCGCCGCTCTTTGCACCTCCGGCGAATCGCAAGGTTCTTCTAATCGGCAAGCCAAAATAATGCGGGTTTTGCAAACCAACCGTTGTGACCGGGGTTGCAGCTATTGTCCTTTGCGTTCGCAGAACGATAAGGTGCGCCGCCAGAGCTTTGGCCCGGACGAATTAGCCAAACTCTTTTTGGAATTTCAGGGCCGGGGTATGGCAAATGGCCTGTTATTGAGCAGTGGGGCCGATAACGGGGCGGATGCGGCAATGGAGCAGGTGGTCAAGACGGCGATGATTTTGCGCCAGAAGTTTCGCTATGGTGGCTATATTCATCTCAAGGTTTTGCCGGGGACGAGCCTGCCCTTGATCGAAGAAGCGGCACGACTGGCTGACCGACTTTCGGTTAACCTGGAAGCTCCTTCCGCCGAAAGACTGGGCGCACTTTCGGCGGAGAAGAATTTCTTTAGCGATATTATTATGCGGATGGAGTGGATTGAGAAGCTGCGCCAGGAACACGGCTGGCTGCCCGCCGGACAAAGCACTCAAATGATAGTTGGGGCGGGGCTAGAAACTGACCGCGAGATTTTGAAAACTACGGGCTGGCTCTACCATGACAAAGGCTTGCGGCGAGTCTACTATGGGGCGTTCTCGCCGGCTATTGGTACGCCTCTGGAAGGTTCTGCCCCTCCTTCGGCTCGTCGCCAGCAACGGCTTTATCAAAGTGATTGGCTCATCAGCCAGTACGGGTTTAGCTTTGACGAATTACCCTTTACTTCCGATGGCAGCCTACCCCAAAACTTAGACCCTAAAGTGGCCTGGGCCTTGCAGCACCTTGAGCTTTTCCCCTTAGAACTAAATAAAGCCGAGCCGGAAGAACTGTTGCGTGTGCCTGGTCTTGGCCCGGTCAGCGTCGCCCGTATTTTGGAATTGCGACCTCATGCCAGCTTTAAAACCCTCGAACACCTCAAAAAGACCGGAGCAGCCACTAATCGCGCCCGCGACTTCATTACCCTTGATGGTCGCTACTTTGGCGCACCCCACGATTTGCTCCGCAAAGCGGCCAATCGTCAACTTTCTGCCACTACTATTATTCGGCGGCCCTCCCTGGCTACTCAGCTAACTTTGCCGTTCCAGTGGGAACGCGAAAACGTGTTACCCGCGCGTTTACCCGCTTCGCTGGCAGATTACGGCTTTGATTAGAAGCCTTTGCTAATTCATGATTGACAAAGCTCGATTCGTGCGCTTTAATTTAATCGAAACTATAAATTGAGCGATTAACTCGCCCACGATATTCTTGCCGGGCCTTTAAAGTTCTGTAGCTACTCAGCTACGCTGAGAAAGATTAGAGGTTTTGGGAGACACTTCCAAACTCCAACCCACTCCTTCGGGTGCTGGCGGGCGAACCCTGGTATCCCCTGAGTAGTTACAAAGTTCTTTGCCAAAAAATCGAGGAGAAAATGCGATGCAAGCTAAAACTAGCAACGACCACGATGTTACAAGTGTAGTGCAGGCTGAAGAGCAAATATCTGAAAAAGAAGCGGGACAGGAAAAGCTTTTATCGCTTGCACCGACTACCGCTATGCTTAATAGTGGCCGTTTGCTGGGAGCGCAAAGGCAAGCTCTGGTTCAACAAGTTGGGCGGCAATACGGCAATCGCCAGGTGCAGCGTATGGTCAGCGAAATAAGACGTTCGGCAGCTACGCCGGAACAAGCCCCGGCGGAAGAAGCCGCAATGACCCAGGAAGCCAGTCCCGCCTATGCGGTTGACACTTCTGCTGATAATACTGGTGGCTCTGCCGCTCGGAGCGTAGTCCAGCGCGGTTTCTTTGATACTATTGGTGGTTTGCTTGGCGGCGGCGGTGGTAGTCCGGGGGGCGGCGGCCTGGGCGGGATGCTCGGCGGCCTTACCAGTGGTATCGGCAATATCGCCAGTGGTCAGGGCGGTGCAGCCGGGGCAGTGAGTGGCGTTGGCGGCATGCTCGGTAGTACGCTTGGCGGGCTTGGTGGCATGGTTGGTGGCCCGGCAGGTGGAATGATGGGCGGCATCGGTAACATGGCTGGTGGTCTCGGTCAGGGCATCGGCGGCTTGATGAATAATCAGGGTGGGGCTGGTGGCATGGTCGGCGGCATTGGCGGTATGCTGGGCAATCTGATGGGCGGCATCGGCGGTATGGTCGGTGGTTCGGCGGGTGGAATGATGGGCGGGATTGGCAATATGGTCGGTGGCTTGGGCCAGGGTATCGGTAATATGATAAGCAATCCTGGTGGTGCAGGCGGCATGGTTGGCGGGATTGGGGGACTATTATCCAGTCTGCTCGGCGGGATTGGTGGTATGGTCGGCGGCGGTGCAGGTAACATGATGGGTGGCATCGGCGGGGCGATGGGTGGTATCAGTCAAATGCTGGCCGGTTTATTTGGCGGCGGTGGCGGCGGCTCACAACAATAGAAAGAAGCGGCCTGGTTAGCCAATCAACTTGAAAATAGCATTTTTAGCTCCTTTCGGACTAAAGACAAAAGGGACAGCTGGAGCGCGGATTGTCCCTTTGGCTCTGGCCCTGGCCGAGCGCGGCCATCGGGTGCGGCTAATTGTGCCACCCTGGGATGACCCGCCCGGTTCACCTGACCTTCTTTTATCAAAGCCGAAGCTTGAAAAACAAGGCAATGGCAACCTCGATATTTTGACGCTGCCCCTACATCCTAAACCGCTACTTTTATCTTTGCCGGGGCGCATGGCCTGGGCTGCCAACCAGTTTCAACCTGATATAATCCATATTTTCAAACCCAAAGCTTATAGCGGTCTGGCTGCTTTGTTACTACCCCTGGCGCATCAAAGCTTTGTGCTGGATACCGACGATTGGGAAGGGCCGGGCGGTTGGAATGACCGCAACCCCTATTCTAAATGGCAGAAACGAATTTTTGCCTGGCAAGAGCGCGACTTACCTCGTCGGGCGATTGGAGTCACGGTTGCCAGCCGCACTTTGCAGAGTCAGGTTTGGGGCTTTGGTGTAGCTCCTGAAAAAGTTTGCTATTTACCCAACGGCGTTTCTAATCAGAAATATGCCGATTGGCGCGGGCCACAGGCAGAGCAAGCCGCCGCCGATTGGCGAATACGCCTGGGTCTGCAAGCTAAAACGGTTTTACTGGTTTACACCCGCTTTGCCGAATTTAAGCCGGAGCGTCTTTTGGGCCTGTTGCAAGCTATTTTGCAAAAGTTACCCGCCGAGGAAGCCGCACGAGTGCGCCTGTTAGTGGTGGGCGGTGGCTTTTTCGGCGAAGAACAGCATCTCAAGGAAATGGCTGCTCCTTATGGGCTGGGTGATAAAATTGTAGTGACGGGGCAGGCCGATTGGAAAGATTTGCCCGGCCTGTTAGGTCTGGCCGACCTCGCGCTTTACCCCTTCGATGATGATTTAATTAACCGGGCGCGTTGTTCGGTCAAATTCCTCGAACTAATGCTCGCCGAGCGACCTATCGTAGCCGAGGCGGTAGGTGAATTGGGCGAGTATTTGCGCGATGGCATCGGTGGTTATCTTGTCCCTCCCGGCGACGAGTCGGCCTTTGCTCAGGCCGTAATTAATCTCTTGCAAATGGACGAAACAGCCCGGCGCGAGATAGGGCGGCAGGGAGCGGCCCGGCTGTGGCAAGAATATGATTGGAAGAAGTTGGCCGCACGGGTTGAGCTATTTTATCGTCAGCAAGACCTGAAATCGTAACCTAAACTCCTTTGGTTCGTTATTAACTGTTGTAGCCCGCGAAGCGGTCAACAACGAGGAGAGTGTGAGGGCGAGGTGAATCCTCTCATACTAAGTTCCTGGTTAATAATTTGTCTCAGGGAGTTTTATGGTGAAAACGCGACTGATGACCCTGGTGGGTCTGATGGTAATATTGAATTTTTTGTTAAGTGCCTGCGATAACGGCAACCTCGGTATTGAGGGCGGGTCAGGCTTTCTAGCACCAAAGCCGACTCCAACTGCTTCGCCCGTCGTGGCCCAGGTATTTGTACCCGTTACTCCGGCCCAGGCGGTTATAGATAATCCGAATATTACCGCTTCTATTACAATTACTCCCGCCTTACCGACAGCTACCGCTACCGCGACACCACCACCTACCGCGACAGCTACGGCTACGGCTATCGCTATGCCTATTCCGGTTAAAACCACCAAGCCTACTGTAGCAGCAACCACGCCCGTTCCAGCTAAAACCACTGTTGCCGTTACTGGCAGTCCTTCGCCGACTATCACGATTGGTACGCCCCGCACTACTTCGTCCAGCTATAACGGGCCGCTGGACGAAGTGGTGCGGGGGAAAACGGGTAAAAAAGAAGTGGCGATTACTTTGGATGCCGGGGCGGAAGCGGCGGCCCTTCCTAAAATGTTGACGGCTCTGGATAAGGCCAGGGTAAAAATAACTTTCTTTGTTACCGGAACATGGGCGCAGCAAAACCCGGACTATATTCAGCAGATGGCAAGTAGCGGCCACGAAATCGCCAATCACACCTGGAGTCATCCTGATTTAACCGAGGTAAGCGATGCCCAGATTAAAGATGAAATTGAGCGCACCGACGCTTTGCTTTTGCGCCTGACTGGTCGCAGCACTCGCCCGCTCTGGCGTGCGCCTTATGGTTCGCGCAATACTCACGTTTTGAGCGTGGTCAACAGCCTGGGTTATCGCTCTATTATGTGGACGCTTGATAGTTTGGACTCGGTGGGCCAGCCCAAAAGTAGTCAGTTCTTGATTGACCGCGTAACCGGACAAAGTAATAGTCAGTTAGATGGCGGTATCATTTTAATGCACGTCGGCAACGCGACCACCGCCGATGCTCTGCCCGCTATTCTCCAAAATTTGCAGCAGCGCAGCTTTAAAGTAGTCCCAATTTCGGAATTGCTCAAATAAACAGGTTAGTTTAGCCTGCAAAATGGGCTAAACTATTCAGCGAGAGAAGCAGAAAACACCCCTGCACTTCCCTGGAAGGGGTTAGGGGACGCAGGTTAATTCATTAAGTTCGCCTTAACTTCTCCGATGTAAGCCCGATCAGGTACTATTGACTCTTCTCCACCGGGGGTTTATAATCAAGCCAGGAATGAGCAAGCAGTTATACACGGGGTACAAGGGAATTAGAAGCTCAATCTGCTAAACGCTTGAAAAGTAGGCCGGGAGTACGAGGTGTAAAAATGAAGATAACACCAACTTTAGATATAATTGAATTAGCCTGCACTGTCGAAACGGCTAAAAAGTCGGAACAGTACCCTGGCGTGAATGTGTGACACAGAACTGATAAAAATCAGCCTGTGTCTTTTTTTTGAACGTTAAGTTCGCGGGAAGAGGTTTGTTAAATTTATTAGACGGTCTGTCGCGGATGTCTCTCCTCGTCTGGCCGGGCCGCTAAGAGCGGCATGCTTGAAGAAGCACCGAAGGAGGTTCTTATGAACAGCAGCTTAATTGGAAAAATCGAAAAAGCCCAACGCTACCAGCAGGAGCCGGAGCGAATTCACTTCCAAACCGCCAAAGTGGAGTTTCGCGGTACGCACGATAATTATATGGTGACGCTCTCGGACTCGACCTGGCAATGCAACTGCCATACCTTCGCCACTGGCTTTGAAACTTGCAGTCATATTATGGCCCTTCAACGCATTCTCAATCCTATGCTCGACGAGGAAGCTCGTAGCCAGCACGCTGAGTTGGTTACACCTGTGCTTGACCCGGCCTAAAGCTAGAATAGCTCTAGCCACTTTTTTTCCAAAAACAGAATATTCTTTTGCTAAAAGCCGCCAGTAATGCGGCTTTTAGCAAAAGGAATTGGTAACTTATGCGTCTTTCAGAAACCAGGTTTATGTTAGCCTTACTGGGATTAGCGGTTTTGCTGCTTATCGCAGGTTTGGCTTTGGTTGTGTCCGATAATCCCAATTCCCAGGTGGGCTTAAATCAAACGGCCAAAATTGCCGCCCCCGCTACCGTTCAACCTTCACCGTCAACCACTGATACAATTGGTGCGGTTACTGCTACTGTCCTTGCGGCTAATCGCGCTACCATACCAGCCTTTATGTTGACCCCATCATCTGACTCAGGCATAGTCCGAGGAGCTTCTGGCATTAAGCCGAGAGTAACTACCAAAGACCGTACTGCTGCCGCTTACACTGAACAGGATGCAGCGGATTACATAAACAATGTTTGGAGCAAGAGTTTTGTATATGTTGATGGAGCTAAACCTTTTGTTGTTCAGAAGGTCGAATTTGTAACCTTCGCCCAAATTAAACAAAAAGGTGGATTTGGTAGTTCACTCAACGCTTTGGATGACCAGCTTTTGTGTCTGGTAGAATTCGAGGGCAAAATGGGGACACGTCCTCGGCTACTTATTGGAACTCCTCGTTCTCTTCCAACACCTAGCTTTGAGCAGCCACCTCAACTAATCTTTCATGCTCAAACTGGCAATTTGCTGGTTACAATGTAATAATCGGCTAGTTTCATTCTTCTAACACGGCAAGAGTTTCGGTGGCGCAGCGTTCCCAGGAAAAACGAGCAGCTTGAGCCAGTCCTTTCTGGCGTAATTCCTGGCGTAGCGGTGGATTGGTTAGTAAACGGCGCAACTGGGCTTCGAGAGCGGCCCGGTCAAGGGGATGATGCAGTAAAGCAGCGTTTCCGGCTACTTC
>Ga0123338_10005786_pt1 | contig 10499 bp, 10 predicted proteins | sample grotaG_FD_89793 | JGI IMG/M metagenome (GOLD analysis project Ga0123338, IMG submission 89793) | Glacier valley bacterial and archeal communities from Borup Fiord, Nunavut, Canada, to study Microbial Dark Matter (Phase II) -... | ecosystem: Environmental > Aquatic > Freshwater > Ice > Glacier ...
GACCTCCGCCTCCCCGACCATCAAGAATTCGACACTTACCAATGTTAGCGGCTATGGCCTCAATCTGACCAGCTCCAATCCGGTAATCGATACCGTTGCCATTGCAAATGACGGATTATTGGGCATCTCTCTCTATTCATCGTCGCCCACAATCACAGGCGGTAGCCTGACCAACACCTATGTCAACGGTTACGGCATTAATGGCACCGGTTCTACCTATCTCGGCTCTTTGATTGCAAAGGGAACGAGCAGTAACCGCATAAACCAATGTTCCTGTTTAATTTTACTGGACCATGCAAAAAACATGATGACTGTTATGGGTGTGATGGAAAAAAACAAGGAAAATCTAAAGGGAAATGTGACTTTGATTTTTACGTAAATATGTCTAAAGAATGTTTAAAATACGTATTTAATCTTCCAGAGTACCACACGTGCTTAGCTCTGGCAGTCACATATTTTAATGCTGTATATTGGGTAGGCGATGATGCTTTTAAACAAGGAAGAAAGGGGTGTTGTAAATAATGAAAATGGAATCATTGTACATTTATATATTAAGATACTTGTTTAATATCATATACATGGCACTTGTTATGCCAGCTTTTATTTATTTAAATATTATGGAAATATCTAATAAATTCGCGGCAATTTATATTGCCGCTTTAACTTTGCCTTGGAGTTTTCTTGTCGGATTTGTCTTTAGTATGTTTGATATCAGTTTAGGTGAATCAACAATGGTAAGAAATATTGTTCTGATAATATTTGTCATTGTTAATAACTATCTGATTTACAGATTACGTTTAATGTTTAAAAGATAGGTTATTAATTGGAGTAAGCTGACTCATCTTTAAGCTCTATGGCAATTGAGGTGTCCTGTCAATAGTGGACACTCACGTCTGAGGTAACCTGAAGACAACGGATGCTCCCTCTTGTTAAATTACTGAGTGGGTGGACGTCATGAAAATCAAAGACTCGACTCCATTCAAATGGATGGAGTCGGCTTTGACCAAACTTTGACCAAAAGGTTATGAACTGATGCGTTCTGCTGAATGTTTGCAAACGAAAATCAGCCGAATAGAAGTTGCAAGTAGCTGTTTGCACAGAGTTTGTTTTAAATAATCGGGTTGTGTTTGTTCTTTGTGCGGTGGCTTCGAATCTCGTTTCCCGCTCCAATTAAATTAAGGACTTAGGCTTATTGCTTGAGTCCTTTTTCTTTGTGTACTCCCTCTAGAATATCTAGGTTGCTCTTATAGAACAACGTAGCTCTGTGAATTTCAGTACTCATTTACTGGTATCCGATTGAGTTTTCTGAGTGATCTGTGTTAATCGGCGTCGAAATAACCCATCATCGGCGTGCATTAGACGGCCGGGGCAATCCTCCCCCGTGTCAGCCAAGCTCATCGCAGCGGTTGTCGGTGATGACCTTCCTGAGGTCGATGATCTTCTGCAACCGTTTCGACTTCTCCAACTCCAGGATCTCCTGGTTTTCCTTGTACAATTTGATCGACCTGCCATCGATAATAACGCTGCCGGCACTGACAGTGAGATTTATGCCGAGGACAGCCTGTTTGAACATCAGTTTGCCAGCGGGGCCCCCGACCGCCTCCGAGAGGTGCTCGCCGGCGAACTCCCAGCCTCCCGCGTCGTTCATGAAGCGCGTGTTGAAGTCGCTCAGAGCGCCGAGCGCCTTCTGCCTGAACCCCTCTTCCTGCTCATTGTTTTTCGGTCCGCCGTCAGTGTTGTATGCATAGCTCATCTTCACCGAGTCGACCAGGTCGTCGGAATATTTGATACCATCGTCGATCCACTTTCTGGCCGCTACTATCTGCTCCGGGGTGAGCTTGCTGCCGCGCTTCTTCAGTCCCGCCACCTTCTGTAAACCGTCAATCTCTTTTTTCATCAGCTGCAACTGTTTCTTGGTCTTCATGAAGTCCTTGAGCCGGTCCTCGAGCTCGTCGTATTTCTTGTTGTAAAAGAAGCCGGCGGTCTCCTTGCCCGCATCCGCTACCGCCGCAGTGATCCCCTTCTCGGCGTTGGCAATGAGCCGGCGATTTTTATCCATATCCGCCTCGAGCTTCGGCATTCCCGCTTCGAACCGTGCAATCACCTCTGCTGCGTTTCTGCAGACATCCTTCCGTTTTGCGAGGCTCTGCTTCATCAGGGCATCCGCCTGCAGGGCATCACCGATAGACAGACCACCTGAAGGCGGCAGCACCGTCAGTTGGACGGCGAGGTCAAGTGAGGACCGCTGCTTGGCGGCCAGCTCGTTCTGGATGGCGAGCCTTTTCTTGGCCTCGTCCTCAAGCAGCGCCTCGCTCTTCAATGCGTTCTGCTCTTTCACCATCGCCTGGTTGGCTTTACTCTGCGCCGCAACAGCAGCGGATACCTTGGCGGAGTCGGCGGCATAATCTGCCAGCGCGCCTTTGAGCGCGGCCCGCATGATGTCGCCGTTGGTTGTCTTGTGGTGGGCTGGGGCCGGGGCCTGAGTAGAGACCTTCCTTGAGCCTTTGTCGGCGGAGGCGGAGCCGTTTGCTGTGCACGTCAGGGAATTGCTCCGTTCGTCGCAGACGCATGTGTGGGTCCGGAGGTAGTCTTTCATCTTAGGGTCACGACTCCATGCCTGATAGGTGGCATCGCACTGTACCTGTGCGGTGATTGCGTGCGCCGCTGCCGGTGTTAGCGTCATGACGAGCACCGGTAGTAGGATGAACTGAGGGCGCTTCATGTTAGCGGCCTGCCGGAGTAAGGTGCAGCCCAACGTTCTGAGTCGAGGTTATGACCGCCCCGTCGCAGACTTCAGTGCAGAAGAGGCAGCAGTTCGAAGGCTGGCCAGCCATATTCACGCAGTGGTACTTACTTTCGTAGCTTGCCCACGAGTATTCGAGGTCAATCACCCGGGCATTGGCGTCAAACCTGCCGGTCACCTGGTGCGACTGCGCCGGGATCGTGCAGCCATGGGCTCCCGCCGTGGCCGGGCCGGAAACATTGCCAGCCAGGGTTTCGCCGGACATCTTCATGTAGAAATTGAGCCCGCCGGAGCTGATCTGCACGGTTCCATCTCCGATCAAGACCGAGTAGCTGCCGCCCTGCGAAGAGACCCAGTTACCCGCCATACCGTTGACCTTGCCGATCTCCTCTTTCACCAGTTTTATTTCGTAGATCTTGTCCTGTGCCGCCTGGGCCTTCGGGTCCGCAGGGGCAGCCTCTATAAAGATACTGAGGTTCCTGCCCGCCTCATCGAGCTTCTTCCGCTCCACCTGAATGATGCCGAGATTGTAGTAACCGTCGGCCCACCATGGCGATTCAATCAGCACCGCCACGAGCTCCTGCTCGACGAGGGCCTGGTCCTTGTTGTTCTTAAGCAGGTAGGAACTCCGGACCAGATGTTCCCTGGCCGATTCGGAGAGTGTCGGCGGCACCGGCTGGCTGGCGGCGTACCTGATGATCCCAACTCTGAGTTTCTGCTCAAGAACCGGGTCTATAGCGGCTGTCCTGTTGATCAAGGCGGTGTATTTCGCCAGTGCCTCACCAAATTTACCGGCATCGGCAAGCTGTCCCGCCTCGACCAGGTCCAGCCCGATCAGCCGCTGCATCTCCTTCTTGAGGAGGGCGAAGACGGCAGACCCGTCTCCCTTAGCGCGCGTGTCGTCAGTCTGTTGTGGCTGAAAGCCGCGTCGCGTTCTTGCTACATTCCGCCTGAGTTCTTTTTCGACTGTTGATTGCTGGCCACCCGTGGCACCGGTCCGCTGCTTAGCCAGCTCAAACGGCGTCTTGCCGTCGTTGTTCTTTTGGTCCGCAGCAAAGCCGTTCGCCAACAGGTACTCAACCATATCGGCACCGCGATACATAGCCGCATAGTGGAGCGGGGTGTTGCCGTTGTTGGAGGTTACAAACCTGGCTCCGTCGGCGACCAGTGTACTCGCTATTTCCGGGGTGGAGGCAATGGTGAGCGCCGTGACGCCGTTGTTATTATCCACCGAGACATCTGCCTTCTTCCGGAGGAGGAGTTTGATAAACTCCAGGTCGCCATCTGCGGATGCGTGCATGAGCGGAGTCAGTCCATTTCTGTCCTTCGTGTCAGGGTTAGCTCCGGACTCGATCAGCCTGCGGACGATGTTGGTGTCTCTTCTGTTCAGCGCGAGCGAGAGGGCGCTCTCACCCCGGGCGGTCTGCGCATCGATGTTGGGCCGTAGCGCCAGCAGTTTCTCTACGGTGCCGAACCTGCCGGTGCAAGCGGCGGCCTGTAGCGCGGTCAGCGCACCGTGGCCAGGACAGAGTCTGCTGTCATTCTGGTCAGTCAGCGCAAACGGCGCATTGATATCAGCCTTGCCTGGCTGAAGCAGTTTCTGAACGGCTTCGTTGTCGCCGCGGATCGCGGCGCCGACAAGCAGTTCCTGATTGCTGGCGCAGGCCGTCAATAAGGCCAGAAGGCCGAGAACACCAAGATAACTGAGCTGTTTGTAGAATGGATTCATTCAATCCTCCGGATTTATCTGCAGGTTCGGGTTTGCGATAATGTAAGCGACGACCACAGGCGGGCAAGCCATAGCCTGGGCCGTCATTTTTGCCAGCCTACCACATTTGTTAGCGCTTCTCAAGGTGCGGCAGAAGGCCTTCTGCCGACGCAACGTGGCAGCCTCAGCAAAACTGGCAACAGTGGCTTGGGTTTTACCGTACTACGGCTTCAATTTTGTAAAATAATGGCTTTTTCATGATGGCAAACTTTACATATTGAGTAATTGTTCTCATTAATCTCAAGCTTAACATCCCGTAATAACTATAAAATAAAATGTGGCGTTTTTTATGCACGGATTGTCTGTATTAAAAATACTGCACAAAAGGATATGACATGGAAAAGATAGCCAAAATTAAAATCGTAATGTGGATTTGCTTTCTTGCAATGCTCCTGCCTCTGCAAGCCATTGCCTACATTTATGATTACAACGTTAGCGGCTATTATAAAGTTGATGGAAATGTAAGTAATGTTTCAGGAATCATCTCTATTTCTGATTCATTTGAACATTATTATGATCCTCATTCATCTTATTTCAAAATCACTGCTTTCTCGTTACATGTAAACGGCCCAAAAGACGCATACAATTTTTCGGGAGATGATACTCATGACGGGGGTGGCTATTTGGTCTGGGATGGGGTGAACCTAGCTTTTGACCACCGAATAGAGAATTTTGGATTTGAGACGATGTGGTTTCTTAATAACTCGAAGGATTATTGGAATAATGTTTATTCTGTTGTTATGTTTTATGATGCCGACATGAATAGGTATCAACCAATTTGGTCTGATAATAATTATTTCGGCATGTTAGCTCCTTATATTGAAATGGGTGGTGCACCATACATCACGCAATTAGATGATCCGAATTCAGCCTCCGATGGCAATTTATGGCTGGAACGCAAGACAGCTGCTCCGGTTCCGGAACCTTTATCAATTGTCCTTTTGAGCGCAGGCGGTTGCGTTCTCGGCTTTGCCAGGAAAAAAATAAAAAAATACCAGCAATCTGAAGGTGTGTGTTTTTAATTAACAGTATGACTGTTGCTTTGTATTTAACTTGTAATCGTAGATTGTGCTTAACGATTAATCCCGCCCATCACTAAAAACTTTTACAAAAAATTTTAGTGGTGGGTCTTGGTTTTGTTTTGTTGGATGGTTAGTTGACTACGTTCTCCCCGGGACCTGCTCTAGCTTTTGACACTCTGCGTGCCGGCGTAGTGATCGTGCTTGGTGACAATATTACGACCGATCAAATAATGCCGGCCGGAAATAAAGTGCTGCCGTTACGCAGTAATATTCCGGCTATCAGCGAGCATGTGCTTGAACAGGTGGATGCAGCATTTCCCTCTCGGGCATTGGCCTCCGGAGACGGCATCATAGTTGCCGGCGAGAATTATGGGCAGGGATCTTCACGCGAACATGCCGCCATTGCTCCCCGTTATCTGGGGATTCGCGCCAAGATAGTCAAAAGCTTTGCCCGCATTCACAAGGCCAATCTGGTTAATTTCGGTATTGTGCCGCTGGTCTTCAAAAATCCGGCTGATTTTGATTTTTTCAAGCAGGGCGATCAGGTAGTGATTCCTGACATCCGGCGCCTTATTGAAAACGGAACCGGTGAAATTCCGGTGTTTGTGAACGACCGGCAGGTTCTTACTCTGCTGGATATCTCAGGCCGTCCGCGTCAGGAACTTTTAGCTGGCGGTACGCTGAATTTAGTGAGACAGAACCACCATTGAAAAGGAGAAACACCATGGCAAAAGTTGCTTTTGTTGATCAGGATATGTGTGTCGGATGCGGAATTTGTGTCGACAATCTTCCTGACGTATTTCATCTGTCCACAAACGGCAAAGCGGAATGCTTTGATCCGAACGGGGCTACTGAAGAAGAAATACAGCTTCAGGCTATTGCTTTATGTCCGGTAACCTGCATCGGTTGGAAATAGCGGCCTCCCCTCCAGTGCTGAATATTCGAGGTGCTTTCCTGGAAGGGGGAATTTTAGCAATAATATGATGCTACAGCCAAAGAAAGGAGCGCTAACATGAGCACAATCAGTTACGATAAGGTCTGTTACAGGACAGAACAGCAGGAGGAGAATGTTGCCCTGCGCCATCTCAAGACCGGCCAGATTGGATACACCTTCGGCTGCACCAAAGAAGGGGAGACTGTCCAGGTCAGGCTTGCTAACGGTGAACTGGATACGTGGAGCCGTGATGAATGCACGGAAGATATCCCTGAACCGCTATCATAGATAAAATACAAGCAGACTAATGAATTTATTGCTGCTGTGTCCACTGCCCTGGGTCAATGCGTTATATGGATACCGGCAAAATAGTTATGGCTTTGTAAGGCCGTTTTTGATTCTCGTTACCCGTTTAATTTGAATAATCAGAATCAGACACTGTTCTTGACGATCAGCCCTGACTATCACTAAAACTTTATGATAGTACTAATCTTGGTTTGTGCATCCGGTATGACATATTACGACATATATCTGTACTCTCTTCCGGTATTTCTATTGTTGGCGGTGTGAGATCTGGTGTAGAATCCGGACAAGCAATAAGAGGGGATGACAACTTTACAGGACTAATGTTGTTTTATCTACCGCTGTGGTCGGATGCAGGAAGTATCTTGAAAAACTGGTAGATTTCATCAGGAAGAAATGAACTAAAAAAAAGAGTAGTCCATCTTCAATAAAAGGCGGGGGATAAATTCCCCCGCCTTTTATTATTCATGTTAATGCGTGTTATAACCTTGACCTTCCTGTCTGAAATCCTTACCCCAAAATCAGTCAATAATGGCGGAACTTCCTTACGGCGTGGTTATTCATTCCGTTCGATTATTTCTTTTTCATCATCTTTTTTGCCATGGCCAAATTGTGGTAGGCAATCATCCGAATCTCATTTTTGCGTGTATCATTCGGAAGCTTGTCAAGTTCTGTCATAAAATGTTCCAGTTCTTTACGGGCCGCAGAGGTCTTTTTGTCGCGGAACGGCATCGAGAGATCAACACCTTTTACGTCCCATGCGGTGGGTGGTAACACAGCAAATGGGGCGATATCCTCCAGTTTGCGTTTGGCCGCCAGAGTCGGCTGCTCCCAGACCAGATCAGTAAAGCGTATGCCGTTTTTGTCGGCAACAACGGTGTAACTTCCCTTAAACGGTTTGGTCACATCTTTATCTTCATCGTAGCTCCACACGGATTTGCCCACCTGATCATGCGAATCATGGCAACTGCCGCAATTGCGAGGTTTGCCGATGGCGTGGCTGAGTTTGTCCATCTGTACCCAGAGAATCGCATTGTTGCCCGACGGCAGATCCTTACGGGTTCCGACTATAATAAAAGCATCATTTACGTCGGTTACGGCACGGGCAACCTCAAATGTAAGCGGTTCTCCGATCTCAGGGTTCCCTGGAATACTGCGCTTGGGGATGGAGCGGAAGAGAAGGCCAGACGGTCCTAATTCTAGCTTCTGGTTCAGGACCGCCATCGGATAGGGTTTGACCGGAATCCAGCGACCGGAGGCGTTCTTGATAATAGTTGGCAGGTCACGGGTGCCGTAATATTCTTTGTGCTTGCCGTAGGGGGTTTCTACGCCAAGAGTATTTCCCTGTCCCCAGAAGGTGTACTGGTAGGCTCCGGATACCGTGACATGGCAGGACGTGCAGTCAACCTTGCCATGAGCGGAACTATCCACGGCCTTGGCGATGGCGTCGTGACAGGTAGCGCATGAACTACGGGCATCATCGGCGGAAAGGTGGCCAAACTGATGGTTAACCGGTTTGTGGCAATCAGTGCATTGAAGGCCTGATTTGGCATGGGTATCTTTTGGCAGATTGGCCGGGAATGAGTATTCTTCCCGTACATAGCCTGCGCCACGACGACGATCCATCGGACCGGCATGACAGATGCTGGCGCGACCACCACCATAGCAGCTCGGCGTGTCCGGTTGTCCGAAGGAGTGACTCCCTTTGTTTGCCACCGGCTTGTAGTGGCAGTCGTTGCAGCTTGCATGGCACATGTTACAGGCGCGGGCGGAGGCATCGTTTTGAGCTTTTGTGTAAGGAATCGAGGTCTCTGCCCTGATCTTGTCCTCGTTCTCTCCAAACCACATCCCGCAGTTCTGTGGTCCAGGCAGCTTCTCGGCCCAGCTGCGGTAAGCGCGTTGATGTTTCATCAACCCCTTGGCAGATGTGTTGTACGCTTTGACCTCTTTACTGTGGCAGCGACCGCAGGTTTGCTCGGCAATTCTGGGGGAATAGGCCATTGTCTCACGATCACGGTCATGCCATTGTATGCCGACAATCTTGTTGACGCCGGCCACTTCAAGTTTTTTCGGGTCCCCCTTGGGAATCATGCTGGTCATACCTTTCCCGTTTGGTATGAGCGGATGCATGGCACCGGCATCTTCACGGGAAATAGCCTGACCCTTCAGCTTTTTACCGGCACCTACCAGAAATGGTCGTAGCAATCCTGCATGCGCATCCTTCATTTCCTGCGCTGCAGGGTCCCCTTTGTGGCAGTCCACGCAGGTAGGCTTCCCCTTCATGGCAACCTCACGGTCTACCTGGGCCGGGTCAAGATACATCGACTCAGCCCCACTGGCTTTCATCTTGGCCATGTCCCCATGGCAGGTAACACAGCTGGACCCGGCATCGAATCCCCAGGCTGTGGCAACGGTCATCAATACTACGACTGTAAAAACTGCTGTTTTCATGATTCCCCCTTCACTCCATCAGTTCTTATGAAACAAAATCTACTCAAACTATACCACGTTCTTTGCCAGATCAAAATGTGCCGCAAATAAAAGTAGTTGACCAGTCTCCGGCTAATAGATACCGTGATGGCGTTGCAATATGCACCGTTCTGTTGGAGGATCGTTGAACGTTTCAAGGGGGTCTGGTCATGCTCAAATGTGAGGAATCGCCACCGGGACAGCTTCTGCTGGCCATCCGCCAATTTAATAGCCGTGATTGGTACAATTGTCATGAAACGCTTGAAGACCTGTGGCTTGGTGAAACCGGGGAGGTGCGAAACTTCCTGCAGGGGGTTCTGCAGATTGCCGTTGCCCTGCATCACTGGCGTAACGGCAACCATGGCGGTGCGGTCAGTCTCCTTGAAAGCGGAGTCAAGTACCTGAGCCGGGTGTCCGATGCGTGTCTCTGGGTAGATGTCGCTGCTCTTGTTGCCGATTCTGATCAAGTGCGGCTTGCACTGGTGCTGCTTGGCAAGGAGAAGATGGATTCCCTTGATCAGACGCTCATACCGCTGATAAAGACGGTGTCAGTCGATCGAGCGGAAACTCTGTGAAAAAAAACGCCGAGGGGAGTCAAATGTTTGAATGCCAGTACAACGAAGAGATGGAAGCGGAGGTCAGGCGTCTTGAAGCGAAGAACCGGGCAACGGCGGTCGGGCATCCTGACTGGGTAAACGCCTGTGCTGTCTGCGGCTGCGAGCTGTTGTCCGATTCGGCCGACAGGTGCGCTACATGCGCTTGAAACGGCATGGTCTTGCCCGTAGTTTTTGTTAGTGGTGATTTGACCCCTGCAGATAAATTCTGTTCCGGAGACGTCAAAGCGGCCGCCTGTTTTGCGAAAAGTGTGTTAAACTCGCCGCCGACGTATGGGTAAAAGACAGATGCGTTTTGGAACGTCGCTTGAAACGGAAGGTACGAACTCGTCCTAGCAGAGGTTTTATGCCGCATTTACAACAAAAACGTGCAAATATTATCCTGATTGGAATGCCGGGTGCTGGGAAGAGCACCGTCGGTATTATCCTGGCGAAGCAAACCCTGCGTGATTTTGTGGATACGGACGTACTCATCCAGTCGTCACAAAAACGGACATTACAGGATATTGTCGACACGGAAGGGTACGCCGCCCTGCGGAAAATTGAGGAAGATGTTCTGTTGGGAGTTTCCGTCCGGGAGTGCGTCATAGCCACGGGCGGCAGCGCCGTTTACAGCGACTCTGCCATGCAGCACCTCAAGTCGACC
>Ga0123338_10005788_pt1 | contig 10497 bp, 8 predicted proteins | sample grotaG_FD_89793 | JGI IMG/M metagenome (GOLD analysis project Ga0123338, IMG submission 89793) | Glacier valley bacterial and archeal communities from Borup Fiord, Nunavut, Canada, to study Microbial Dark Matter (Phase II) -... | ecosystem: Environmental > Aquatic > Freshwater > Ice > Glacier ...
CCCAGCCGCTCTCGCCTGCGAGACAAGTCCCTTACCAGAACCTGTCTACGGGGTTCCTTTCACGCATAGACTCCGTGAGAAGTCCATGTTTTTCTTTGTACACTTCTTTCGCTTCGCGCAAGCGGCAGTCTTGCAACCGCTGCTTACACTTCGCTGTGTGCTCTTTGCTGTTCCTGTCACTGTTCAACTGTTAAGGTGCGTTTTACTTCCCAAACCGCTCTTCACAACCGGGGCGCTGTGGCGACAAAAAACCGACTGCATTGCTGCTCGTCGGCGCTGACAGGTCATCCAGGTTCACGCTCCCGCGTTTGCCTTTCTGTGTGCGTTCCCGCTCCCTGTACTCTGCCGCCCTCCGTTGTTATTTGAGCTGCTCACTTCCCGAAGGTAGATGTTGCTGTTTGCTCGTATGGCCTGCATTTTATACCACTTTGTTACAGAGTCAAGCCCTTTTTCAACGAGTTTCTACCAATTTCAGCCGCTTGCTACGATTTCAAACCTTGTTTGAGCGCGCTATCCCAACCCGGCAACACTTGCGCCTCCGCAAGGCTCAACGGACGCGCAGGCTCGCTCTCCGGCTCGTGCAACCGCCGTGACCACCACCCGACCGCGTGCCACGCGCCCATCTTATACCCGACATCGCGGTAGACGCCTACCGGCTCGAACCCGAACGCCTCATGCAGCCCGACGCTCCCCTCATTCGGCAGCGTAACACCCGCAAACACATTGTAGAAGCCCTGCAACACGAACAGCGCGAACAGCGACGTATACAACGCCTTGCCGACGCCCATGCGCCGCGCCGATGAGTCGATATATACAGTGCTATCGACCGACCACTGATAAGCCGCTCGTTCGCTATGCGCGCCGCCATACGCATACCCAAGCACGCGGTTTTCATTTTCAAAAACCAGCCAGGGATAGCCGACAAGCGTGCGGCGAATGCGCTCCGCGATGGTCTCCACCAACGGCGGTTCGTATTCAAAAGAAATGACGGTCTCGCGCACCACAGGCGCATAGATCGCGTGGACGGCGGCGGCATCTTCGGGGGTGGCGAGGCGAATGTTCATCACGACCTCAAGATAAATACGAAACATTCCTAGAGGCAGAACTCAGGGGTTTTATTACGTGCCGCGCTACCTTGCAGCCCCAATCCCGCCCTGTTATAATGATCGCGTTTGCTCGCATAGACCAGCGGACCCGCGCGTTCGGTCCGCTCGGTGACAAGGAGGCCGAACGCCCATGCCGCTTCTAAAGACTCAAAAAGAAGAAATCTTCAAAGAATTCAGCCGCCACGAAGGGGACACCGGCTCCCCCGAAGTGCAGGTTGCGATGCTGACCAAGCGCATTAACGAACTAACCGGACATCTCAAAATCCACAGCCACGACAACCATTCGCGGCGCGGATTGCTCAAACTGGTTGGTTCGCGGTTGCGCCACCTGCGTTATCTGAACGATAAAGACCCGCAGGCGTACAGACGTCTGATTGAAAGACTCGGCTTGCGCGACTACGTGAAGCGCTAGGCCAACAGAGAGAGAAAGCCCGGACCTTCCGGGCTTTTGTCTATATACATATACCACAAAGATGGATGGGAACTGGCGTTTGTCGCGGAGCATGGCTCCGAACCAAAGGCCAACTCCAATCCACAAGCACGAAAACACACGGAGAGACACATGGCCCCTTCCTATACGCCAGGCAATATGGGGACGCCCCATAGCTACACAGCCAAACTCGGCAACGATACGATCACGATTGAAACAGGCAAGCTCGCGGAACAGGCGGGCGGCGCAGTCACGGTGCGGCTCGGCGATACGATGTTGCTGGCAACCGCTACGATGTCGGCCAGCGCGCGTGAAGGTCTCGATTACTTTCCGCTCTCGGTCGATTACGAAGAGCGCGTTTACGCAGCGGGGCGCATTCCCGGCTCGTGGTTCCGGCGCGAAGGCCGCCCGGCAGAAAAAGGCATTCTGACCGCGCGCCTGACGGACCGCCCGTTGCGTCCGCTCTTCCCGGACGACCTGCGCAACGAAGTCCAGATCATCGTCATGCCATTTTCGATTGACAACGTGCATCATTTCGATGTGCTGTGCATCATCGCAGCAAGCGCGGCGCTCACCGTGAGCGATGTCCCCTGGGAAGGTCCTATCGGCGCGACCCGCATCGGGATGATCGACGGGCAGCTCATCATCAACCCGACCATTCAGGAACTTGAAACCAGCCAACTCGACCTGCGCATCGCCGGGACCGCCGACGCGATTATCATGGTCGAATGCGGCGCGGCGGAAGTGGACGAGCCGACGATGGTGCGCGCCCTGCAACTCGGCCACGAGGCCATGCAAGAGAGCATCGCGATCCAGAATCAGATGCGCGCCGAACTCGGCAAGCCGAAGCGCAGCTACGTCCCGGCGGCCAGCAACGCGGAATTGAACGCGGTCGTCAAGGATCGCATCGGCGCGAAAATGGCGAGCATCGTTGCCGCGAACCTGAGCCGTGACGAGCGCCGCGTCGAACTCGATGATCTGCGTATCTCACTGGTCGCGGATTACACCGAAGCACCGGATGGTGGTTCGATTGTAAAGAAGGTCAAGGAAGAATTCGAGAATGTGTACGCGGGTGAAATTCGCCGCCGTATCCTCGAAGATGGCGTGCGCCCGGATGGACGCGGCCACGCAGAAATTCGTCCGCTGTCCGCAGAGGTCGGCTTAATACCGCGCGTGCATGGTTCCGGCCTATTCAAGCGCGGCCAGACGCAGGTCTTGAGTATCGTCACGCTCGGCTCCCCGAAGGATGCGCAAACGCTGGACGGTCTCGACCCGGAAACCGCCAAGCGCTACATGCACCACTACAACTTCCCGCCTTATTCGACGGGCGAAGCGACCCCGATGCGCGGACCGAAGCGCCGCGAAATCGGTCACGGTGCGCTGGCAGAGACGGCGCTGCGTTACGTGATCCCGGATATGGCCGATTTTCCGTATACGATCCGCGTCGTGAGTGAAGTCCTTTCCAGCAATGGTAGTACGTCGATGGCGAGCGTTTGCGGCAGCACACTCTCGTTGATGGATGCGGGCGTGCCAATTAAGAGTCCGGTCGCAGGCATCGCGATGGGTCTGATCAAGGACGGTGACAAATACGCCGTGTTGACCGATATTCAGGGACTTGAAGACCACCTCGGCGATATGGATTTCAAAGTTGCCGGGACCGCAACCGGGATTACTGCGCTCCAGATGGACATCAAAATCAAGGGTATCAGCCCGCAGATCATGGCCGAAGCACTGGAACAAGCCCGCGTTGCGCGCCTGAGCATCCTCGAACTGCTCATCGCCACGCTCCCCGCGCCGCGCAAGGCACTCAGCCCGAACGCGCCGCGAATGCACACGCTGCAAATCAACCCGGAGAAGATCGGCGCGCTGATCGGACCGGGCGGCAAGAATGTCCGCGCGTTGCAGGAGAAGTACGGCGTCACCATCGAGATCGAACAGGATGGCAAGGTCTATATCTCCGGTGCGGATGGCGCAAAGGCCGACCGCGCGGTAGAGGCGGTATCAGGCTTGACCGAAGAGGCCGAGATTGGGCGCATCTATACAGGCCGCGTGACGCGCGTTGAACCGTATGGCGCGTTCGTGGAGTTCCTACCCGGCAAGGATGGACTGGTCCACATCAGCCAGCTTTCCGACCACCGGATCGAGAATATCAACGAGGAAGTGAGCATCGGTGACGAACTGATGGTCATGGTCACGGATGTCGATTCGACCGGGAAGGTGCGTCTGAGCCGTCAGGCCGTCCTTGAAGACTGGACGCCCGAAGAAGCGCGCGAGCGTGACAGTGGTTCGCGCCGTCCGAGCGGCGGCGGTGATCGGGGTGGCGGTGATCGCGGCGGTGGCTATGGTGGCAACCGGAGCGGCGGCGGCGGTCGCAGCGGCAACTTCGGCGATTAAAACATGATGTGAACTCCGGGGTTTGCGGACGGCAAAAATGGCGTCCCTACAAAACCGATCATCTGCGTAGGGACGCCATTCTTGGCGTCCTCAATTTTTCTTCTTAATCGGCAGGTAAACTATATCGAAGTAATGGCAGCGTGCGGTACGGCAGCACCGACTCCTGATCGCCGATGCGGATGCACCCAAGTTTGAGATAGAACGCTTCGGCGTGTGCGTCCGCGGCGAGCGTGACCGCCGTACCGCCAAGCGTGCGAACGAGCGCGACAGCGTGCTGGAACAACGCCTTTCCATAACCTCTGCCGATGTCCTGTGGTTCGATGAAAAGATATTCGAGGTGGAAGGTCGTCTCGTCGTCTCCGCGCAGCAGCATATAGAACCCAACGACGCGCGCCGCTTCGTCCTCATGCACATACACCCACGACTGCGCGATCTGTTTCGGGATGATGTAGATCAAATGCCGGACACGCTCCATGAACGCTTCATCGTAGCCCCAATGTGCTTTGGAGCGATAGAACAGTTCGTTCAGCAGATTGGCTTCGTCAGGGGTCGCCTTGCGTATCGTCATGCGGTCTGCTCCCGTGTGATACACTTCTCACCCGTCCATTCTACGATGAAACCCGCCTGTGAAGCGACTTTCTCCTGTTGTGTGCCGCACGCTGTTCGCGCTGTTTATCTGCATTCCCGCCTTTTGGATAAACTCGGTTTTGATCGGCTCTCCGATCTGGACAATCGGCCTGTTTGCGGCGGCGATCCTCGCGGCGCTTGCGAAACAAATTCCCGCCGTGCCGCGCCTGCTCGTGTTCGTAGTCAGCAGTGGCGCGGCGCTGCTCATCACAAATGCAGGCGGTTGGATAGCCGTGTACTTTATTACAATTGCGCTGCTCTTCGGCGTGAGTGCGATCTACCGCCAGCCGAATGCGGCGGCGAAACTCGTGGCGGTCGGGTTCGGGGTCGCGGTCGCATTCATCCTCGCGGAGATTGGCGCGGGACTGCTGATCGGGCGCAGCGAAGCGAAGGCAGCCGCGTTATCCAGCCCAACTCCTGTGCCGCCAACGGCGCTCTTGCCGACCATTGTACCGACCGTACCCCTTGTAACTGTCATACCCACGCTCGCGCCGACCACGACCCGCGAACCCGCTGGACCGACCACTACGCCCGTGCCGAACCGTCCGGCGGCAGGGTATGGGCAGGTCGATTTCCTGACGGATGGTGGGCAGGCCGCCTGGAGCAACATGACGGGTTACGGTCCGCGCGTGAACTCCAAAGCGCACGCCTATATGTACGCGCAGGATGGCTCGCTCGTCTATGATACGTACCCGGAATTCAATGGCAAGGGGTATCGTGGACCGGAAGCCGCCTACGACAAGCCCGCCGATGTGTACCGCATCCTGATCATTGGTGATTCGTTCGTGGAAGCCGTGCAGGTCGATTACGAGCAGACTTTTTATGCACGACTAATCAAGCAGCTTGCGCAGAAAAACACCGATAAACGCCGCTTCGAGGTCGTGGCACTGGGTCGCGTCGGGTGGGGGACCCTGCAAGAGTACATCTACTATCAGGCCGAGGGCGTCAAATATCACGCCGATCTGGTGCTGCTGATGTTCTATATCAACGATGTCGCGGATAACGACCCGGCATTTTTCTATCCCGGTATCAACAACACCAACTTTGATTATGTTTTCGAGGGTGATGCGGTACGCCTCATCGATACCAACCATCAGGCGCTACCGCCGAACGCCGCGCGCCACCTCTACAACGCGCTACCGCCGCTGCTGCAAGCATTGAACACCGCGCGGCTGCTCGTGCGCGCCTTCGACTCGCCCGCCAAAATTATCACGCCTGGCGGCGTGCTGACGCGCGTGCATCCGCAATTTTATATATACGTTAAACAGCCCGAAGTTGAAGGCTACGCGGAAGGCTGGCGGCGCACGGCCTGGGCGCTCACGCACTTCGCGAGCGCGACCAAGGCGAATGGGAGCGCGTTCGCGGTCGTTTCTATTTTCATCGGTGCGGAGATGATCCAGAATGTCGCGGGCTGGTTCCCGGAGCAGGTGCGCGGCTGGCAGTGGAACGCCGACTTGCCGGATCAGAAACTCGCGGGCATCCTCGCCGGGAGCGGCGCTGCATTAATCCGTACCCGCTCGACCTTCGAGCAGGTTGCCTCACAAGCAGGCTCGGAAGTCTATAAATTGCTCTTCATTCCCGAAGACGGACACTTCAACGCACGCGGCCACGAGACCACTGCGGGCTTGATTTATGATTGGTTAATCGAACTAAAGATCGTGCAATAAAGTTACGTATATGCAGTGACGCCATTTTTGACGTCCAATTTATTAAATAACGAACATAAATTCTGCTATAATCACGCATATCGCGGCGCAATAGATAATAAGGAAACTGCGCAATGTCGGCTGATGTGTTGAACCAACGTTTGAACTTCGCGATCAAAATTCTGTTCGAGGAGTCATTCGAGAATGTGCGCGGTGTGTACCTAGACAAGGGAACGTCACTCTTCGAGACGCTGGCCGGGATTTCTGCGGAGACGGCTTCGATCCCGGTCGGCGGCAAGTGCGCGACGCTGGCCGCGCAGGTCGAACACATCCGCTTCTACCTGGATGTGACTGAGCAGGTAATCCTCAACCGGGACCCCGGCAAACAGGATTGGGATCACATCTGGCAGACGGTGAGCGCAGTCACATCGGAAGCGTGGCAGGCCAGTATCGAGCGCTTGCGTGCCGGTTATCAGCGTATTCGGGCGCTGCTTGAAGGAATTACAGATTGGGGCGCGGAGATCGATGGCACATATGGCTTTGGGATGGTCGCGCACACTGCGTACCACCTCGGTGAAATTCGGCAGGCGTTATGTACGCTGGTCCCGTAATTGATCGCCGCCGCTCAGACTTCCGGGCGGCGGCTTCAATTGCGAATGTTTGGGGTTAGCGTTATTCCAGCAGCCGCCCCTTGAACACCAACTGCGGGTCGGAATCCGCGAATTCGACCAGTTCCGGCGGCATAGGCGGCACGGGCGCTTCGGTCAAAGTCTGCTTGCCATCCGCATCCAGCCGAATGCGATAGTTGACGAGCAGCGTATCATCGACCTCCGGGTAATCGTAGCGCTGGTGTGCGCCGCGACTTTCCTGCCGTGCGAGCGCGGAATGCAGCGTCGCCTCTGCGGAAGCGAGCGCCCCACGCAGGTCGAGCGCAAGCGCGAGGTCCTGCCAGCCTTCGGAGCTGGGGCGCACGTCCAGCTTTTCCGCTGCCATGCGAACATCGGCAAGCTGTTCGAGTCCCTTTTCCATGCGCTCGCCACTACGCACCACGCCGCACGTTTCCCACATCGTATTGCGGACCGCGCGCTGGAGTGGCCGCGCCAGTTCGCCGCCTTCGTGGATCAGCGAGTCAAGCATTGCGTTAGCGTCCTTGATGACCGCCTTCGAGCGAAGCTGCACGCCCAGATTGTTGGAAAACTCGGCTGCCGCCGCGCCGGAGCGCCGTCCAAAGATGACTGTCTCCACGAGCGAGTTGCCGCCCAGCCGATTTGCGCCGTGCAAGCCGCTCGTGACCTCACCCGCCGCGAAGAGGCCGCGCACTTCCGTCTCGCCCGTCTCCGGCTGCACGACCACGCCGCCCATGCTGTAGTGAGCGGTCGGCGCGACTTCCATCGGCTTTTCGGAGATGTCGAGCATCTGCGATTCCATGAATTGCCGATACATGCGCGGCAGCTTCTTGATAATCTCGTTCTTGTCACGGTGCGAAATATCGAGCAGCACGCCGCCATTGGCCGTCCCGCGCCCTTCGATAATCTCGGTGTAGTTGGCGAGCGCCACGCGGTCGCGGGTGGAGAGTTCGAGGCGATCCGGGTCGTAGCGCTCCATGTAGCGTTCGCCAAGCGCGTTGTAAAGCCGCCCGCCTTCGCCGCGTACCGCTTCGGTGACGAGCGTCCCGGCCATCTCTTCCGGCGCGACCATGCCCGTCGGGTGGAACTGCACCATCTCCATATCGGCCAGCGTGCAGCCCGCCTCAAGCGCCAGATACATCCCGTCCCCTGTATTCTCGTCCCGGCGCGATGAACTGCGCCGCCACAGCCGCGTATGTCCACCCGCCGCGAGGATTACCGCATCCGCAAGGTAGACGGTGCGCTGCCCAGATTGCACGTCGAATGTCACCGCACCGAAGCACTGCCCCTCGTTGACCAACAGCCGCGCGACGTATTGATGTTCGTGAACCGGGATGCCGAGTTCTGCCGCTTTATCGGCCAACGTGTAGAGGATCGCACGCCCGGTATAATCGCCTGCGTAGCAGGTCCGTCGATAGCGATGCGCTCCGAAAAAGCGCTGGTCGAGGCGGCCATCCGGCAGGCGCGCGAACTCGCAACCCCAATCGGCCAGTTCCAGAACGGCGTCGGATGCTTCGCGCGCCATGATCTCGGCCATTTTTGGGTTGCCAAGGAAATACCCATCGCGAACCGTATCCGCGAAGTGCCATTGCCAGCTATCTTCGGGGTCTACCGTGCCGAGCGCAGCATTGATCCCACCCGCCGCGAGGACGGTATGCGCGTCCTTGCGCAGCCGCTTCCCGACTACCACCACATCGCAGCCCGCGTTGTAGGCCGCAATCGCCGCGCGATAGCCCGCGCCGCCCGAACCAATCACGAGGACGTTTGTTACGTTTGTGCGGTACGTTGTCATCTTTGCCTCTAGGCGAATAAATGGCATTCAGTCCATTGAATGCTTGTGAATATTATAACAATCATTGCTATAAATGGAGCAAAGAGTCGGCTAAGAAAATTAGATGGTATGCAGTTTGAAGTCCCTACAAAATGCGCCGTCTGCGTAGGGACGGCATTCTTGCCGTCCGTAAACCCGGCTCTGGATGATTCAGGATGTGCGCCACTCGCCCGCGCGATTGTGCAACTCGTGAATGCGGCTTGAAAACAAATCTTATTCAGTGCATAATCAATTCGGGAATGAGCGCTGTATTGATAACAAAGGTTCGCTGTAACGGAAGCGTGTAGAGGTTGGACTGCCAGAGCTGAACCGCTCTGTGGATGGGGGGATACGCTCGCGTGGCGATCCTCGGAGCTGAACCCGACAAATGACCAACCGCCCAACGCCGGAAATCTCGGATGTTGACGGCGTTGTTTCCGTTTAGCAGGTCCACACTCGCACCTTCCGCAACGGAGTGTATGCTGTGGCCCGCACTGTGACCGCGCTAGAGGCGCAAAAGCGGAACAAAGAGCGTGTAAATGTCTACCTCGATGGCGAGTTCGTCTTCGGGTTGAACATGCTGGATGCTGCCCGCCTGTCGCGCGGGCAGGTCCTCTCCGATGAAGAAGTCGCGGCGCTGCGTGACCGGGATGAGGTCGCGCAGGCTTACGACCGCGCGGTGAGTTTCCTCTCCTTCCGGCCACGCAGCACCGCCGAAATCCGGCGCAACCTTGCGGACAAAGAGACGCCCGATGAAGTGATCGAGATCGTGATCGCGCGCCTCGTCGAACAAGGCTACGCGGACGATGTGGCTTTCGCGCGCTTCTGGGTCGCCAACCGCATGGAATTCAAACCACTCAGCACGCGCGCGCTACGCTATGAACTGCGCGAAAAGGGCATCGCAACGGACACCATCGACGAGGCATTGGCCGAAATCGACCCGACCGAAGCTGCCTATCGCGCGGCGAAGGACAAAGCGCGGCGCTTGAGCGGCTCCACTAAACCGGATTTTCGCAAGAAAGTCGGCGGTCTGCTCGCGCGGCGCGGTTTCAATTACGACACCGCGCGCACGGTCATCGATCAGCTTATCGAAGATCTGACCGAAGAGGACGCGCGCTTTTTCCTTTCCAAAGATGAACAGGACGACTTGGAGTGATTACCAGCAATGGACCCGATATTTATCATCGTGGACCTGCTGATCGGTTTGGCAATCGGCGCGGGATTAGGCGTCGTATTAGGCCGATGGCAGGGACAGAAGCATGGCCGCGAGGCGCTGCTGCGCGAACAACAGGCGGGCGCGGATAGCAGCATCAAGCAAGCGGAGATGCAGGTAACGCAACTGCTCCGCGACACCGAAACACAGGCCGAACGGACGCGCATCAAGGGACGCGACGACGCGATCAAGACGGTTGAAGAGGCTGAAGAAGGCGCGAAGAAACGCCGCCTCGAATTTGAGAAAGAGGTCGAACGGCTGGACCGCCGCCGGGAAGACCTCGATAAACGCTACGAGCGCATGGAGCAGCGCGACCGCGAACTCAACAAGCGTCAGCAGCGCGTCGAGAAGCAGGGCAAGGACATCGAGCAGCTTTTCGAGGCGCGCAAGGCCGAATTGGAGCGCGTCGCGGGGATGACCAAAGATGAGGCGCGCTCCGAACTACTGACTGCGGTTGAAGTTGAAGCGCGCAGCGATATGGCACGCCGGATGCGCGAGGTGGACGAGGAGATCAAGGCTGAAGCCGACAACCGCGCGCGTGACGTAATCGCGCTCGCGATCCAGCGCATGGCGGGCGATAGCGTGAGCGAAATCGCGGTGAGCGTCGTCAGCCTGCCCGCCGACGAGATGAAGGGGCGCATTATC
>Ga0123338_10005793_pt1 | contig 10490 bp, 10 predicted proteins | sample grotaG_FD_89793 | JGI IMG/M metagenome (GOLD analysis project Ga0123338, IMG submission 89793) | Glacier valley bacterial and archeal communities from Borup Fiord, Nunavut, Canada, to study Microbial Dark Matter (Phase II) -... | ecosystem: Environmental > Aquatic > Freshwater > Ice > Glacier ...
ACCTCCAGCGTGTCGGCGTCCAGCACCAGCATGGCGCCGTGCGGCAGGATCGCACCCGGGATGTGTATCGGTTCCCGGTCGCAGTTCGTGACGTCAACGGACGCTACAGGGATGCCGGGGTCAGCCATGTGATAAGGTGTTCCATCCATCCAGCCAGTGTTCGAACGCGGCGAACGTCTCAACCGCACCCTTGATGATTTCCGTACGCACAGGTGGCCCGGACGGGGCTGCTGACAACTGTGCCAGGTAGCCTCTCCACGCCTCGCCCGTCCCGGGGCCGCGGCCGATGAAGAACTGCCGGCCCGCCGTCACGTCCTTGCCGAGAAGCCGGTCGAGGCCGCGCGCAAGCCCACGGCCTCCCAAGGCCGATCCCTCAACCACGTAGAGCGCCCCGAGCCTGAGGTGCGCGCTGTCGAGGCGTGGGACGTGCGGGCACCTCGGCAGGGTGTGGAGCGGACGTTCCAGGCCCAACGCCACCAGGTCGCCCGCAAGCCACGTGCTCCGGTCGGGTCCGATGCCTGCGGCGGCCTCGAACGGCACATAGAACCCGTGAAGGCGGACGATGAGGTTCTGGTACTCCGCAAGGCCGATGGTTGCGTCCTGGATGGCGGCGAACCCGGCATGGCGGTGCAGACGGTCGTGAACGTCCTGGGTGGCCGCACGCAGCACCCAGCGCACGGGCGAGTCCACGCTCCCGGTCTCACCGCGGGGCGCGGCCGTCTCCCCCGATGGTGCGGGCCTGAGCGTGCCGCTGCTCCGGACAGCAGGACCGGCATGCCGGTCCATCTACGCAGGCTCCACGGCCCCCGTTGAGGAACGAGGCTCCGTCGCCGCCGCCGGGCCGTGCAGTGCCTCCGTCTGCTCCGACCGGCGAAGCCTGGCGCGACCGACGCCGCTCGCGGTCCGGTCACGGCCCAACGAGACCATCTGGGCGGTGAACTGCTCCAGTGCCGGGGTCAGGGGGATATTCAGGCTCGTGCGGCGGAAAAGCATGTCACTGCATAGGGCCGAACGGTGATACGATGCGTTGTTTTGCGATCACGAAACCGTGGGCAGACACCCGTGATTTCCACGCGACACGCCGGCCAGGACCGGTCCAGGATGCGCCATGCCCGATCCCGCCCTGCTTCCGGCGTTCGTCCTCGCCACCATCGTCCTGCTGTTGATCCCTGGCCCGAACGTCGCCCTGATCGTCGCCAACAGCGTCGCTTACGGTGCGCGCTTCGGGCTTCTGACGGTTGTTGGCACCAGCGCCGCCATGGTTGTCCAGCTGGTTTTGACCGGGTTGGGCCTGACCGAGCTGCTCGGCGCTGCCGGGCACTGGTTCGAATGGGTACGGTGGCTCGGCGTCGCTTACTTGCTCTATCTCGGCCTTCAGCAATGGCGCGCGCCGCCGGTGGACCTGTCGGCGGTCCAGGCGCAGCCGCGGTCGGCCGCAGGCCTGCTGACCCGGGCGATGCTGGTGTCGCTGACCAACCCCAAGACGCTGCTGTTCTACGGCGCCTTCTTCCCGCAGTTCATCCGCGCGGACCGGCCAGTGGCAACCCAGGCCGCAGTCCTGTCGGCGGTGTTCCTGGCCCTTGCCCTGGTGGTGGATTGCACCTGGGCGTTCGCCGCCTCCCGCGCCCGCCCGCTGCTGGCGCGCGGCGTCCGGCTGGGCCGCGTCTCCGGTGGGATGCTGATCGGCGCCGGCGTGGGCCTGGCGTTCGCCAGGCCCAAGTAGCAGGTCAGGCCGCCCGGGCCAGCCGCTGCTCCGCCGTGCCCAGGCGCACGACGATGGGCCGGTGGTCGGATGCCTCGCGCACCAGCGCCGCGGCCTCCACGCAAATCAGCCCGCGCACGAGGCAGCGGTCCAGCCGCAGCGGCACCATGTCGAGCGAGTTGTGCGTCGGCTCCCGCGGCCCCACGTCCCGGAAGCCGCGCAGCATGGCCGGGCCAACCAGGTTGTAATCGCCCAGCACCGCGGCACGGGGTGGCAGCGCCGCCGCGATCCAGCGCAGCTGCCGCCGGTTCAGCAACTGCCCATGTGACAGGTGGACGTTGGCGACCGAGAAGGTGCCGAGGTCCACGACCTGGCACACCCGCTCGAACATCGCCCCGGCCGGCAGTTCCAGCACCATGGGCGGCGGCAGCGGCGTGGGACTCCACATTGCCAGGCCGTGGATGCGGCCCGGCAGCAGCACCCGGGCATAGGTGCCGCCGATGCGGGACGGCAGTTCGTCGATGCGCTGCGTCGCTTCCTGCATCAGCAGGAGGTCGGGCTGCTCGCGCCGGGCCAGGCGCACCACGTCGTCCAGGCTGGCGCCTGTCAGCCGCAGCAGGTTCCAGCTCACGATCTTCACCATAGGGTCCCGCGCGGGGCGGGCAGACCGGGCGGCATGGTGGGTGCGGGCACGCCGTAGCAGCATCATGGTCCCCTGGCAGCCGGTCAGGCACGTGGCAGCGGGCGCGACAGGCGCAACCGCCAGGCACGGAGAAGCAAGGTCACGCTGAACCACAGCGCAACCGCCGCCAGCGGGATGGTAAGCAAGCGCGGTGCCGCGACGGCCAGCACCGCAAAGGCCAGCAGGACCGTGCCGCCGAGCGCCATGACCTTTGCCTCCGCAGGGCCGAGTGCACAGTGGTTGGTGATGGCGGCGCTGACGGCGCTGCCCAGGCCGACGGCGCCGGCCGCCAGCCGCCCCGGGCTGCCCCGGCGTGCCGGACGGCTGCGGTGCCGGGTCGAGTGGACGCGGCCCAGGTCGAGCACGATCTCCGTCGCCCCTTCCAGGTCATGCTCGAACATCGCCTCCATCTCGGACGCGAAGCCTTCATCCTCGATGGCGACGTCCAGCTCCCAGTTGCCCATCCAGCTCGCCAGGTTCAGGTTGCTCGATCCGATCCTGGCCCAGCGCCCATCGGCGACGGCGGTCTTGGCATGCAGCATGGGGCCGTTCCATTCGAACACCCGGATGCCCGCGTCCAGCAAGGGGCGGTAGCCGGCGCGGGACAGCGCCTTCGCCACGGGGACGTCGGAAGCCCCAGGCACCAGCAGCCGCACGTCCACCCCGTCCCGGGCCGCATCGCACAGGGTGCGGACATACGCGGTCGTGCCTACGAAGTAGGCATCGGTCAGCCACAGGCTGCGCCGGGCAATGCCGGCGATCAACTGGTCGAACCGATACACCCCCATCGTGTTGGGCCGGCTGCCGATCACCCGCAGCGACATGTCGCCAGCAGGGGGCGGCTCCTCCCGGTGCCGGGCCGGCGGCGGGCGCCCGCCGGCCTCTGCCCAGCTTTGTGTAAAGGCGGCCTCCAGGTCGGCAACGGCCGGCCCGCGTATCTCGATCCCGGTGTCGCGCCACGGCGGCATGTGCCGGGCCGGGTCACCCATCCAGGCCTGCCCGACGCATAGCCCGGCAACGAACCCGACCGCTCCATCGACGCACACGGTCTTGCGGTGGTTGCGGCTCAGCCAGCCGAACGGGCTGTCGAGCCGTGGCCGGTTGAAGCACCGCACTTCGACGCCCGACTGCCGCATCCTGCGCCAGAACCCGAACGGCACCTGCCGGAAGCACCCCATCCAGTCATAGAGCACCCGGACCGGCACGCCCTCCCGCGCCTTGGCCGTCAACGCATCCGCAAACCGCCTGCCGACGGCATCCGCCCGGAAGATGTAGTTCTCAAACTCGACGGAGTGCCGCGCGCCCTCGATGGCGGCCAGCCACGCCCCGTAGTTCTCCTCGCCATCGCGCAACAGCCGTACGGCGTTGCCGCCGACCGGCGCCGCGCCTGCCACCCGGCTGAACAGCTGCTCGACAACCAGCCGTGCCAGGGGACGGCCGCCCACAGCGGCAACGTGCGGGCGCTCGTCCTGGTGCGGCTCATCCCGCGGCGAGCGCCTGCGCCGCACCGTCAGCAAGGCGCGGTTCAGACGGTGGATGGCTCGGCTGCGCATCGTTCAACGCGATTCCTCATGCAGAAACGCTTCCGGACCCGCCCCGCTCGTCCGGAAGCACCTGTCATTCGATGGCCGGCCGGCACGGCGCCGGCCGGGTGTGGGCTGACACTATTTAACGGTCGTGGTTCCCAGGTTGCCCTGCGGCACCGGCGTCGGATACGCCATGTTGCCGGTGTCGGCAGGGCGCGGGCCGGTGGCCGTGGTGCCGACGTTGCCCTGCGGCACCGGCGTCGGGTATGCCATGTTGCCGGTGTCCGGGGCTTGGCGGCCCGTCGTCGTGGTGCCGACGTTGCCCTGCGGCACCGGCGTCGGATACGCCATGTTGCCGGTGTCCGGGCGCTGGGTGGTCTGCGCCATGGCTGGCATGGCAGCAGCAGCGGCGAGGGCGGCGGCGAGCATCAGTGCAGTTGTCTTCATGTGAGGTTCCTATAAGGCCGGGGCGCAACCGACAGGGCCAAGCGCAACCTGCGCACACCGGCCCTGGAAACGCGCCAGGCGGTTGTGGGTTCGACAGCAAGGCGGCCCGGCCGCGTGCCGGACTCCGGTAGCCCGGCCATCGGAAGCTAAAAGCGTGCGGGTTGCAAGCACCGCGCCATGACACCCTCCTGCAACCCCCGGCCCAGCCATCCGTTCCTACCCCGGTCCAACCCAGGAGGGTACGCCGTGCAGGAGACAGAGATCAACGAGACACGTGACCTCATTGCATCCGACAAGGTGGAGGGCACGGCCGTGTTCGACCGGGATGGCGCCCGACTCGGCACGGTGCACAACTTCATGGTCGATAAGCGTTCAGGCCAGGTCGCCTACGCCGTGCTCAGCTTCGGCGGCTTCCTGGGCATGGGCGAGAGCTACCATCCGCTGGCCTGGCGCAACCTGACCTATGACACCGCCCTGGGCGGCTACGTCGTCGGCCTGTCCCGCCAGGAGCTTGAGGCGACCCCGGCCTATCCGACCAGCAGCGTCCCGGACTGGTCGGAGGGCGTGGTCGCCGCCCTTCCCTGACGCCTGCCCCCTGGCGCCTGCCCCCTGGCGCCCGCCGCCGAAGCGGGGCAGCGTCGGCCCGATGACGGGATGCGGCACGGCACCACTGGGCAAGCGCATGGCAGGCTGACGGGTGATCGACCTGCGCTCGCTGGAGGTGTTCTATTGGGTGGTGCGCCTGGGCGGGTTCCGCCGGGCAGCGGGGAAGCTCAACACCACCCAGCCCGCCGTCTCGTCACGGGTCGCCAGCCTGGAGGCGGCGCTGGGCGGCCCCTTGCTGGACCGCGGCCGCCGCCGCACGCTGTCCCTGACGCCCCGCGGCATCGAGGCGCTGGCCTATGCCGAACGCCTGCTGGCGCTGCATGGGGAGATGCAGGCGGCGATGGCCAGCCCGTCCGGGCTGTGCGGCACCGTCCGCCTGGGCGTGTCGGAAACCATCGTCCACACCTGGCTGTCCCACCTGATCCGCACGCTGCACCAAGTCCATCCCCAGCTTGCCGTCGATATCCAGGTCGATATCTCCGCCAGCCTCCGCACGGCGCTGCTGGCGGGCGAGATCGACGTGGCATTCCTGCTCGGCCCCGTGGCACATCCCCACGTCCACAGCCTGCCCCTGTGCGACTACCCCCTGGCCTGGGTGGCCCGGCGCGGCCTTCTGCCAGGGCCGCGGCCCTTGGACCTGCAGCACCTCGCGCAGTGGCCCATCATCACCTACGCACGCGGCACGGCGCCCCATGCCGAGCTGACCACGCTGTTCAGCCGGCCCGGCCTGCCGCCGCCGCGCATCTTCGCCAACAGCTCGCTTGCCTCCATCGTCCGCATGGCGCTGGACGGGATCGGCATCGGCGTGATCGCCCCGGCCGCCATCCCGCGGGAGCTTGCCGCAGGCGAGTTGGAGGTGCTGGAGGCCGAACCGGCCTTGCGTCCGTTGTCGTTCACGGCGTGCTGGTCCGACACGCCGGGCAGTGCCGTGTCCGAGGCCGTGACCCGTCTGGCCCAATCCATCGCGGCCGGACACGGCTGATAAGCAGCGGCGATCAAAACCTATCCGCAAAGACGATTTGCGTCCGTGGCACCTGCCGTGCGGGTATGTTGGCGTTGCAGCACGTGGAACCCCGAATGGCCGTCGCCCAGCTTGATCCGTCTGCCGCGTTGGCGGCCCGCCGCCATATCCGCTCCGGCACGTGGCAGGGCCACACGTCCGGCCGGGCCGAGGGGTATATCCAGGGCAATGTCGCCATGGTCCCGGTGGACCATGCTGCTGAGTTCGAGGCGTATTGCCGGCGCAACCCGCAGGCCTGCCCGCTGCTTGCCGTGTCACGGCCCGGCGAGCCTCACCTGCCGGCGCTGGGCGCCGACATCGACATACGCACGGACCTGCCGCGCTACCGCATATACCGGGACGGCGTGCTGTCCGGGGAGCAGGCCGAGGTAGGCAGCCTGTGGCGCGACGACCTCGTGACCTTCGTCATCGGCTGTTCGTTCACCTTCGAACGCGCCTTGATCGCCGCCGGGATCCCGCTACGGCACGTGCAACAGGGCCGCAACGTGGCGATGTACCGCACAGGCATCCCCACCCTCCCTGCCGGCCCGTTCCACGGCCCGCTGGTCGTGTCCATGCGCCCGGTTGCGGCGGCGGACGCCGCCCGCGCCGCCGACATCACTGGCCGCTTCCCCGACATGCACGGCCGCCCCGTCCATGCCGGTGACCCGGCAGCCATCGGCATCGCCGACCTGTCCGCCCCCGACTACGGCGATGCCGTTGCCATCCTGCCCGGAGAGGTCCCGCTGTTCTGGGCCTGCGGCGTCACCAGCCAGGCCGCGCTCGAATCGGCGCGCATCCCCTTGTTCCTGGCCCATGCGCCGGGCTGCATGCTCATCACCGACTTGCAGCACCCGGCGGCCTGACGCATGGCCAAGCCCCTGCCCGGCTGGCAGTTCTGGATCGACCGCGGCGGCACCTTCACCGACCTGGTCGCCCGCGCCCCGGACGGCGCACTGTCCACCCATAAGCTGTTGAGCGAGAACCCGGGCCGCTACCGGGACGCCGCCGTGGCCGGGATCAAGACGGTGCTGGGCATCCCGCTGGATCAGCCGGTGCCGCCGGGCCTGGTGGACCAGGTCCGCATGGGCACCACCGTCGCCACCAACGCGCTGCTGGAACGCAAGGGGGAGCGCACGCTGCTGCTGGTCAACCGAGGCTTCGCCGACCTGCTGCGCATCGGCAACCAGGCCCGGCCCCGCCTGTTCGACCTGGACGTGCGCCTGCCGTCACTGCTGCACGAGCGTGTGGCAGAGGTGCCGGGCCGCGTCGGCGTGGACGGCGCCGAGGTGGAGCCGCTGGACGAGGCCGCTGCGGTTGCCGCCTTGCAATCCGCTTACGCCGATGGCCTGCGTGCCTGCGCCATCGCCCTGATCCACGCGTGGCAGCACCCGGCGATGGAGCGGCGGTTGGCGGCGTTGGCCCGGGCCGCTGGGTTCACGCAAGTTTCGGCCAGCCATGAGGTCAGCCCGCTGCTGCGCCTGGTGCCGCGCGGCGACACGACGGTGGTGGACGCCTACCTGTCCCCGATCCTGCGCCGCTACGTGCAGCAGGTGTCCGCCGAGCTGTCCGGCGTTCGGCTGTATTTCATGCAAAGCAACGGTGGCCTGGCCCAGGCCGACCGGTTCGGCGGCAAGGACGCCATCCTGTCCGGCCCGGCGGGCGGCATCGTCGGCGCCGCACGCACGGCCGCCATGGCCGGGCTGCACCGGATCATCGGGTTCGACATGGGCGGCACCAGCACCGACGTCGCGCTGTATGACGGCGCGTTCGAACGTGCGTTCGAGACGGAGGTGGCCGGCGTCCGCATGCGCGCGCCCATGATGGCGATCAACACGGTGGCAGCGGGCGGCGGCAGCATCCTGCACTTCGACGGCGCCCGCATCCAGGTCGGCCCGGACAGCGCCGGCGCCAGCCCCGGCCCGGCCAGCTACCGTCGCGGCGGCCCGCTGACGGTCACGGACGCCAACGTCTGCGTCGGCAAGATACAGCCCGCCCACTTCCCCCCGATCTTCGGACCCGGCGGCAACGAACGCCTGGACGCCCCCACCGTCCACGCCGGCTTCGCCGCGCTGGCCGACCGGATGGCCGCCGCGACCGGCACCCGGCAGGACCCGCGTGCCGTCGCCGAAGGCTACCTACGCATTGCCGTCGCCAACATGGCCAACGCCATAAAGCAGGTCAGCGTGCAGAAAGGCCATGACGCCACCCGCTTCGCCCTGGCCTGCTTCGGCGGCGCGGGCGGCCAGCATGCCTGCCTGGTGGCGGACGAGCTTGGGATGGAGACGGTGTTCATCCATCCCTATGCCGGCGTGCTGTCCGCCTACGGCATGGGCCTGGCGGACCAGACAGTGCTGCGGGAACAGGCGGTTGAACGCCGCTTTGAGCAAGTCCTGATGTCAGAACTGGATGCGATGGCGGACCAATTGGCCGCAACCGCGTCTGCCGAGCTGGCAGCGCAGGGTGCCGATCCCGGCACGGTCCAGGTCGCCCGCACCGTCCACCTCCGCTACGAGGGGACCGAGGCCGCCTTACCCGTCCCGTTGATTGGCCATTGCGCCACCCTGGACGCCTTCACCGCCGCACACCGTCGCCGGTTCGGCTTCGCAACACCGGGCCGGGCCGTGGTGGCCGAGGCATTGGCGGTCGAGGCGACAGCGGCTGGGGAAGCCATCGTCGAACCCACCCTTCCGGCCCGGAGCGGCAGCGCCCTGGCGCCGGTGGACCGCGTCCCGATGTGGAGCGGCGGCCAGGAGCACACGACCCCGGTTTACGAACGCACCACCCTGTGCGCCGGGGACCGCCTGCCCGGCCCGGCCCTGATCCGTGAGGCCAATGCGACCACCGTGGTGGAACCGGGCTGGACCGCCGAGGTCACGCCGCAAAACCACATGATGCTCCGACGCACCGCACCCCTGCCCAGCCGCGTCGCCGCCGGCACGGACCGCGCCGACCCCGTGCTGCTGGAGCTGTTCAACAACCTGTTTATGAACGTCGCCGAGCAGACCGGCGCCGTGCTGCAGAACACCAGCATGAGCGTGAACATCAAGGAGCGGCTGGATTTCAGTTGCGCCATCTTCGACGCCGCTGGCAACCTGGTCGCGAATGCCCCGCACGTGCCGGTCCACCTGGGCGCCATGGGGGAAAGCGTCCGCACCGTCCTGCGGTCCCGCGCCACCACCTTGCGGCCCGGCGACGTGGTCGCGCTCAACAACCCGTTCAACGGCGGCACGCACCTGCCCGACATCACGGTCATCACACCCGTGTTCGACCCGGCTGGCACCACGATCCGCTTCTTCGTCGGCAGCCGCGGCCACCATGCCGACATTGGCGGCACCACGCCCGGCAGTACGCCACCGGACTCCCGCACGCTGGAAGAGGAGGGCGTCGTGATCGACGACTTCCTGCTGGTCGATGCCGGCACGTTCCAGGAGGGGCCGTTCCGTGCCCTGCTGTCCGGCGCCCGCTACCCCGCCCGCAGCCCGGATGTGAACGTGGCCGACATCAAGGCGCAGGTCGCGGCCAACGAGCGCGGCGTGCAGGAGCTGGCCCGCGTGGTCAAGGCCTATGGCTGGCACACCGTGCAGGACTACATGCGGCACGTCATGGACAACGCCGAGGAAGGCGTGCGCCGCGTGCTGTCCCGCATCGGCGACGGCGCGTTCCACTACACCATGGACGACGGCACGCCCCTCCATGTGTCCGTCACGGTGGACCGGGCTGCCCGCACCGCCACGGTGGACTTCACCGGCACCGGCCCGCAACGGCCCGGCAACTTCAACGCGCCCCCAGCCGTGCTGCGCGCCGTGGTGCTGTATGTGTTCCGCTGCCTGGTCGGCCAGGACATCCCGTTGAACGACGGCTGCCTGAAGCCGCTGCGCATCGTGCTGCCGCCGGGCACCTTCCTGTCCCCCGCACCCGGCGCTGCGGTGGTGGCCGGCAACACGGAGGTCAGCCAGGCCGCCTGCAACGCCCTGTTCGGTGCGCTGGGGACGCTCGCGTGCAGCCAGGCCACCATGAACAACGTGCTGTTCGGCGACGCGACGCGCCAGTACTACGAAACCATCTGCGGCGGCATGGGCGCCGGCCCCACCCACCCCGGCGCATCGGCGGTGCAAACCCACATGACCAACACACGCATGACCGACCCCGAGGTGCTGGAACTGCGCTACCCCGTGCGCCTGGACACCTTCGCCATACGCCGCGGCTCCGGCGGGGCCGGCGCGCAGCGGGGCGGCGACGGCGCCATACGCCGCATCCGCTTCCTGGAACCCATGACGGTCGTCGTCGTCGCGTCCCGCCGCACCGTCGCCCCCTTCGGCCTGGCCGGCGGCCAACCCGGCGCCCCGGGCCGGCAATGGGTCGAACGCGCGGACGGCACGCGGGAGGACCTGTCCGGCACCAGCCGCGCCGACCTGCGGCCCGGCGACGCCTTCGTCATCGAGACGCCCGGCGGCGGCGGCTTCGGAGCACCCGCATGACCCTGGACCTGCTGGCGCAATCCCTGGTCAGCGGCCTGCTGATGGG
>Ga0123338_10005796_pt1 | contig 10485 bp, 8 predicted proteins | sample grotaG_FD_89793 | JGI IMG/M metagenome (GOLD analysis project Ga0123338, IMG submission 89793) | Glacier valley bacterial and archeal communities from Borup Fiord, Nunavut, Canada, to study Microbial Dark Matter (Phase II) -... | ecosystem: Environmental > Aquatic > Freshwater > Ice > Glacier ...
CACGACCAGCAGCAGGCTACTCGCCCAGCGCCGATCCCAGGCGACCGGCAAGGGGTCGCCGGCGGGAGCGGCCCTCCACAACGCCACCAGCGCGCCCGCCGCGAGGGCCGGCGCTGCCCACGCCGTACCCACGGGCCAGGCTCCCGGCGTGGCGCGCAGCAACGCCAAATACGACCCCGGCCAATCGGTGCCCAGCAGCGGAGTCACCACCGCGCCGCCGACGACGAGGATGCTCACCAACGCGGCCAGCGCGCGCGGGCGACGGGCCAAGATCAGCAGTAGCAGTAGGGCCGGCAGGCTGGGCGCGTGCAGGGCCACCAGCCCGCCCAGCAAGCCGGCCAACGCATCGTGCCGCCCTTTCAGTCCCACTGTCACACCTACCCAGCCTAGCAGCGCCGGCACCCCGCTTTGGCCCAGCATCAACGATGAAATGAGCGGCAGGAACGAGGTGGCGGCCAGCATCAGCAGCCAGGGCGTGCCTTGCGCCGTGGGCCAGCCACCGGCCAGCAGGCCCACGCATAAGCCGGCGGCGGTGGTGGTCAGCACGGCCCAGGCGGTGAACAGGCCGGTGGCCGGCAGATCCAGTTGCACCAGCGGGGCCAGGGCTACGGCGGCGAACGGCGGCTCGCTATAGCTCTGCCGGTCCGTGAGCAGGGGGTCGCCATCCAGCAGCGCCGTTTGCGCCGTCGCTTGCGCGTCGGGATCGTAGAGGCGCGCCCCCTCGCCGTGGGCCACCAGCGTCGCGCCGGTCAGCGTCGCCAGGAAAGGGCTGCGCCGCACATAGCCGTCGGCTCCGCCCAAGCCCTGCACCATGCCGCTCCACAGCACGCCATAGCCGATCAGCAGCAGCAGGCAGACAGCGGCCCCCAAGCGCGTGCCGCACCCGCCGCCGCCAAAGCCACTGACCGTTATTGGGGATGGGCGACGGCGGTCCATGCTTGCTCTCTCTGCGCGGCCTGGGCCGTGCCCCGTAGCTCCACCACAATCCAGCCGAGCATCAGCCCGCTGCCCCACAAAGCCAAGCGCGTATCCGGCAGCAGCCACAGCGGCCACAGCCCGATCCAGCCGCCCCACAGACACGCGAACCCCGCCGCCCGCCGCGCTCGGCTCATCGTCGCCACCACGGCCGGCTGATAGAGATAGCGCAAAATCGCCGCCCCCGGCACGAGGGCGATCAGCAAATCATGCACATGGATATGCGGCGTGAACCACGGCGTGAGCAGCAAGGTCAGCGCCCAGCGCAACTCCCACGCGGCGAATGCGGAATGCGGAATGCGGAATGCGGAATGGAGACGAGTGTTGAGTGTTGAGTGTTGAGTGTTAAGTGTTGAGTGTTGCGTTAGGGGTTCGACGTTCGCACCGGCGACTGACGACCGCCGACCGGCGACTGACGACCGCCGACTGGCGACCGCCGACTGGCGACCGGCGACCGGCGACTGCCGACTGGCGACTGACGACCGGCGACTGGCGACTGGCGACCGGCGACTGGCGACCGGTGGCTGCCAAGCCCATGCGCCGAGGGCGAGCGCGGCGAGGGGACCCGCGAGCAGGAGCGCGCCGGCGAGGGGACCGCTTAGACCCAGGGTGGACTCGATCAGGGCGCGCCACGTTTGCACTTGTGGCAGGTTTTCGTAGCCGGCGTAGGCGGGGCTCTGCAAGAGCTTGACATAATCGGACAGCACGCTGAAGCCGGTGAGCGGCAAAGGTAGTAGCAGCAGCACCGCCCCCGCACCGACCAGCGTGACCAGCGCGCGCCAACGGCCTGTGCGCGCCAGCGCCAGCAGCGGCAGGATCAGCAAGTGCGGCTTGACGCTGACCAGGGCTAGGGCGATGCCGCCGCGCCGATCCGCGCCACGGGCCAGGGCCACCGTCGCCAGGGCCAAGCCCAACAGGACCAGGGCGCTAGTCTGCCCCAGCAAGAGCGTGCGCCAAAAGGGCAGGAAGCCGAGCGGGGCCAGCATGAAGGCCGCGCCGACCAGCGGCGGGGGGCGCGCCCACGCCACCAGCACTGCTGTCGCCGCCACCGTCATGGCCGCGCAGGCGGCGGCCCAGAGTAGGAAGCCCCGACCCAACGGCAACCCAGCCAGCGGCCACAGCAGCCCCGCGAACCAGGGCGGATTGACGAACGGCACGGCCAACGCCTCGTCATAGCGTGTGCCCCACTCGCGGCGTTGCGGCGCACGTTGCGCTTCCAGCCGGTAGAGGGCCGCGCCCTGCCCCCCGGTCAGCAAGCGCGCCGCGTTGACAAAAGCGGCGTAGTCGGTGAACGGATAGGCGGCCTGGGCAGGCGGAACATCGGCCTCGCGCAGCCAACCGGCCAACCAGGGACCATTCAGCCAGCCCAGCATCAGCGCCGCGCCCAGCATGATCCCTAGCGCGACCCCCTGCAACGCACGCGAGTTCGGAGTTCGGATTTCTGAGTTCTGAATTGGCGACGACTGCGGACTGCTGACTGATAGCTGACGACCGGCGACTGCCGCCCGCCGCCCGCCGCCCGCCGACCGCCGACCGAGCCGACCCAGCGCCGCCAGCATAAATACGACCCCCAGGTGCAACGGCCAGCCGGGGATCAGCGCGATCAGCGGCAGGGTGAGCGTGCCGGCGAGATAGCCGGCGCCCAGCCAGGGCGCTAGGCGCGGCACGGCTCCCGGCGCAGGGTCGGCGCGCACGGCGCGCCACGCCAACACCGCCACCAACGGCCACAGCGTCAGTTCGTAGGCCAGGCCATGCGGATTGACCAATAGGGTCGCTAACAAGGCCGCCGCCCAGCGCGCATCCCAGCCGGCGGGGTCGGCGGCCCACGTATGCGCCGCCCCCCACCAGGCCCGCCCCACCCAGGCCAGCACCGCTAGGCTCACCAGGGCCGTCGCCGGCAGGGTCCAGGCCGCCGACTCGCCGGCGAACAGGAGGAACGCCCCGCGCAGGTTCTCCATCAGCGCCGGATGGATCAGGCTGTTGTCGGCCCGCACGGTCGCCACGTCCGCGAGCAATCGGCCATAGTCCACGAGCCAGCCCAGCCCGCCCAGCAGCGGTGTGACCAGCAGCAACAGCGCCCCGCTCAAGCCGCTGAAGGCGACCAACGTGCGCCATTGGCGCGTCAGTAACAGCACGCCAAGCGGCACGATCAGCAGTTGCGGCTTGACCAAGGCCAGCGTCAGCGCCAGGCCGGCGGCCACGGCGCGCTCTTGGCGCAAATAGCGGATTGCCAGGGTGTAGGCCAGCAGATCCCACGGCGCGGTTTGCGCCAGCAACAGATCCTGGTAGACCGGGAAAAAGCCGAGGCTAAGGGCGACTAGTGCGCGCGGTGCCCAGCGGCGCTCAATTGCATCGCGGGCGACCGCCCGCATCTCTGCCGCCAGCAGGCCCAATGCGCCCAGCAAGGCCAGCCCCGTCGCGCCCAGCCAGAGCGCATAGCTCACCGGCAACGGCAGCCCGGCCACGGGAGCCAAGGCCAGCGCCAGGAAGGGCAGGTGGTCGTAGGGCAGCGTGGCGCGCATAGCCCCGTAGGGAGCTAGGATCGCCGCCTGTACCGCGCTTTGTGCCACCGGATCGTATAGTTGCGCGCCTTGACCCGCCGCGATCAACCGTGCGCCGGTCAGGAAGGGTGGAAAATCGGTGGTGAGCAGAGAGCTGCGAAAGTCGGGCGTTTGACGAAGGGAGACCCACTGGTTGATCGCCAGCGTCGTCAGCAGGGCCAGCCCCAGCCCGCACAGACCCAGGTAGACCCAGACCCGGCGCGGCAGCGGCTCGCTCCAGCGGATACGGGGGCGGCTCATGGCCGTAGCGGGCGCACGGGGCGCAACGGCCCCCACGCTGCATAGCCGAGCAAGGCCAGCACGGCCGGCGGGATAAATAGGCTGGTCCAGAGCGGCAGAGTCCAGCCGCGTTGCACGGTGATCGCCGGCAGCACCGTGGCCGCCAGGGTCAGTCCCAGCGTGGCGACCCACGGCCAAGCGATCATTAGTCCGGCGGCCAGCGCCAGGTAACGGGCTACGCGCCCGGCCGCCCACACGCGGGCGCGCGCATCCAGCAGCAACAGCACCGCCGGCAGCAGCAGCAGTTGATTGTAGGGAGCCCAGGTGGGGATGATTGCCAGCGTCACCGCCGGCACCAGCGCCAGCGCTAAATTGTAGCCTGGGGTGCCCGCCGCCGCCCGGCGCACCCGCCAACACACGACCGCCGCACCGCTCACTAACGCCACACTCGCGACCGCCCCGCCAAGCGGGGTGAGCAGCGTGTCCACCAGCGACCGCCCGGCGGTATAGCGTTGGTACTCATTCAACGCGGTGAGAAAGCGCCCGATCCAGCCCGGCGACAGCCACTCGGCGGCACCCAGCAACCCGGCCATCGTGAGGCCGAAGCCCAGCGCCAGCCCCCGCCGCGTGCGCCAATCGCTGAGAGTCCATAGGGCCAGCCAGGCCACCAACGGCAACGCCACCTGCGGCTTGATCGTTGCCAGCGCCAGCAAGACCCCCGCCGGCACGGGTCGCCCTGCCGTCAACAGCGCCGCCACCCCGGCCAGGGCCGCCGCGACCAGCAGGCTCAACTGCTCCAGCGCCACGCCCTGCGCGGTGGGGAAGCTGCCCAGCGTTAGCAGCGTCACTGCCGCCAGCGTCGCCCCACCGAACCGCGTTCGCAGCGCATAGGCCCACAAAGGTACGCCGACCACTGTGAGCGCCAATAGCAGGCCGGCGAAAAAGGGTTGCACGGTAGCAAACGGCAGCCCTAGCGTCGGCGCGAGCAAAAAGGCGACATAGACGGGGTAGGCGAAGCCTTGCTGGTCGTGTGGATCGCCGGGTCGTTGCGGATCGAGCAGTCGCCCATAATAGCCGATCTGGATGTCGCGCGTCACGGCGGCGCTGTAGGGGTCGCGCCCCTGTTCGAGCAACGCTTTGGCCCCCAGCCAGCGCGGGTAGAGGTCCGACAGGTTGCCGCGCGGCGTGCCGCTGCTGCGCGCCTCGCGCACCTGCATGGGGATGAGGATGCCCAGGATGTAGTAGCCCATGCTCAGGGCCAGCACAAGCGCCAGCGCCGGCGCGGCCCAGCGGCGCACGCTACTGGCCTGCCGCGACCGGGCGGTAGGAGGGGGCTTTATCCCCCGAAAGTCTATCCTCCGCAGTTGTGTCCCCCGAAGCGCTGCGGCAAGCCGCGATCAGGGCGTGAAACAGGTGCAGCCCGTCGGCCATGCCCAAGAGGGCTTCGCCGGCCCGCTCCGGGTGCGGCATCAGGCCCAGCACATTGCCCGCCGCGTTGCAGATCCCCGCGATGTTGTGGCTCGATCCGTTGGGATTGGCGGCCTCACTAAGCGCGCCGTCAGGATCGCAATAGCGCAACACCACTTGGCGCTGGGCCTCGATCTCGGCCAGCGTCTCCGGCGCGGCAAAATAGCGGCCCTCGCCGTGGGCAATGGGCAACCGCCAGATCGCGCCGCCGGCCACGCCGCTGGTGAATGGGGTGGCCGTCGCGTCGGGCTCCACGCGCACCTGAATGGGACGGCTGCTGAAGGCCAACTCGCGGTTCCGCAGCAGCGCGCCCGGCAAGATGCCCGCTTCGGTCAGAATCTGGAAGCCGTTGCAGATGCCCAGCACCGGCCCGCCGGCTGCCGCAAACGCGCGCAGCGCGCCCATCACCGGGGAGAAGCGGGCAATGGCCCCGGCGCGCAGATAGTCGCCGTAGCTGAAGCCGCCGGGCAGGATCAGGCAATCGTAGCCCGCCAAGCGGCGCTCGCCGTGCCAGACGGGCTCCGTCGGCACGCCCAGCACCGTGTTCAACAGATACAGGCAGTCGGTATCCCCGTTGGAGCCGGGGAACACCAACACGCCGAATTTCAATTGCGCCATAAGGTGGTCTCTCTTCTCGCGTCTGCGGGTAGTCTTAACTCACTCCCACTGATTCTACAAGCAAGCCCGTCATTACGCAAGCTGCCTGCTGCGCGGGGCAGGGCTCCTGCGTTCTCGCGACGGCGGATGGCTAGAAGGGCCAGCCTCGTCCATCCGCTTACGCCAGGGCCGGTAAATCGTAGGAGGCGGTTCCACCCGGCAAGGCCGGCCTGCGTCCCATCTCTGCCCGTAGGCTCGGCTGCCGGACGGGAACCGCTGGGATCAGCCCACGGTCGCCGGACGGAGCCGCCTCCTACACTCCGGTAGCTCCGCCAATCAGGTCCGTAGTCGCGTGAACGCATCAGCCTTGCACGATACAGCGTCCTCCCGGCAAATTATGCTATGCTAGGAGTATTATCAACGCGAAGGAGACCGCCCATGATCACCCTGGATCAATTGAATGCCCGCAGCGCCGGCACGCTGCCCGGCCTCATCGGTATGGAATTCACCGCACTGGGCGAGCAGCGGCTGGTCAGCCGCTTGACCCTGCGCCCGGAACTGCTGGCCCCCAACGGCTACTTGCACGCGGCCACAGTGGTCGCGCTGGCCGACACCAGTTGCGGCTACGGCACGATGGCCCATCTGCCGCCCGGCGCACACAGATTCACCACTGTCGAACTCAAGACCAACTTTCTCGGTACGGCGCGCGACGGCGTGATCGAATGCGATGCGACGCTGGTCCACGGCGGGCGCACCACCCAGGTCTGCGATGCCGTCGTGCGCGCCACCGCGACCGGAGCCACCCTGGCCCTGTTCCGCTGCACCCAACTGCTGCTCTACCCCCGCCCGCCGGCCTGAACTGCTTGTTGGAGGGTTGCCGTGGGAGCTGGGCGATGCGCCCGGTAGTAGAGGATCAACAGGGTGGCCGGCAACAGCAACCCATAGGTTTGTTGCTGGTTGCGCGGAATAGGCAGCAGCGAATATAAAGGCAAGAGCAAAATCCAGAGGATCAACACGTAGCGCCACAACCGGGCGCTGCCGGCCTCGCCCGTGGCCGCCGTAGCCCAACAGGCTAACCAGGGTAGCAGTAAGAAGACTTGATCGTAGTCCCAGCTAAAGAGGGTCATGGGCAGCGCGATGATGAATGTCGCCGGTAGCGTATTCCATTGCCCCGTGCGCCAATCTGCGCGCCAGTACCAGAGCAGGCCCACGAAGAGCAGGCTGGTGACGATGCTGCCGACGATCCACCAGTATGGTCCCAGGAAGGTCACCCAGAGCGACCAGAGCGTGGGCTGAATATAGACCGTCGGATTGCCTAAGCGTACAATCGGGAGCCACTCGGCCACCCACCCAGGGGTCAGAAGGGTGGGTACGCCCCATAGCACGCCCGCCGTTAGCGCCGCTGCCGCGATCACTGCGTAGCACCGTTGCCGCAGCAGCCAGATGCCCACAAACACAAAAGGGATCGCAACCAGTTGAATCTTGATCGTACACAAGGCCAGCAACAGTCCCGCCAACCAGGGGAGCCGGCGCTCACGGATCAGGACAACGGCCGCCAAGAACGCTGCCAGTACCGGCAGTGTAAAGCCGCCCTCCTGTAGCACCCGTAAGGTGGGATAGAAACCAAACACAAGCAGCAGTAAGATCACCGTCCACTGCGGCTGCGGTCGGAAGTTCAGCAGCCGGCACGCGCACCAGACGGCGATCAAGAGTGCGATCTCATCCAGGAGCATCATCAGCGCCAATGCCCATTGCACCGACACGAGGGCGAAAGGGCTGAACACATAGGCCACCCACAAGGGATAGACAAAATCCGACAGTTTTTCAGGATTGTACACGGTTCCCGGTCGGGTGGGTATGGCATAGGTGATTTGGCCGGTTACATAGGCGTAACCAATTTCCTGCTCGTATTCGGGGGTCCAATGGCTGCGTAACCACGCGCGCGACTGATAGGGATCGCCGCCGCCCAACACGATCCGGCCCGCCAACCAGCCGTGGTGCGAAAAATCTTTGACCGTGAATAGCCGGTAGTGTTGGCGTTGGCTATCCAGATACAGCCAGTTGATCGCTAGCAGGCCCAGCAAACCGAGACAGGCCAGCAGCGGTCGCAGGTGCCTGATCGTGCGCGGGCGGGGCACGGATTGCTGGAGTGGTGTCGTCATACGGCCGGGCTTCATCCCCTCAGCTACGGGTGGGCGACAAACAACAAGGCCGGCCCACCCGTGCAGCAGACCTGTTGCCAGGTCGGCTCCTGCGCCAGGACTTCGGCCAGGGGCGTATTGCGCGGCAGCAATGCGCCGCGTACCCCATATTTCGCAAAGATGCGCCGCCAGGCGGGGCCACCGCTCAAGGTCGCCACATAGTCATTGATCACGACCCCGCGATACATATCGGCCCGTCCATCAATAAACACCTGATGAGCGGGCCACCGTTGCGCGATCAAATAGCCGCCCCAGACATAATCGTTATAGAGGGGATCGGCGTTTAAGCTGGGATGGGCGGCTAAGTAGGCGACCGCTTCCGCCGGATAGCCGCTATCGTGCGCTTGGGGCCCTAGTTGCGCGCGTGGCGTGACCAGTAGGAAGATCGCCAGCCCGGTGAGTACCGTCACCGCGAGGCCGAGGTTGAGCCGAGCGCAGCGGCGGGGGCGGGCGGTTGCGATCCTGGCCCAATTGCGGCCACAGACGCGGCAAGGCGACGGCCATACCCACGGCCCACCACGTTCCCCACAAGGGAACCAGCCGGGTCGCCTGCAACGCGGCCGTCAAAAACACCCCCATCTCCAACAAGAGTGCAGCATCGCCATTGAAGGGCAAGTGGATGCGCGCCGCGCCCGGTGCGCCGGGTGCCGGCACCGCGTCGGTTGGGGACGGCGGGCGCGGGGCGGCGCGCGGCCACACCATGACCGCTAAGAGGCTGAGGAGCGTGAACACAAACGGGATAGCTGCCAGTTTACGGGGGTCCGGTGGTTGCCATTCCTGAATAAACGGCAATAGGTTGCCGGCTTGTGGCCCGCCCAGGTAGGTGAGGGGCAAGAGTAGCAAGTCAATCCCGTTGGGGTTCACGAGCCAGACAAGCCCGCACAGCAGCGTAACGGCCACGAGGGGCCGGAGCGCGACCGGCGTGCCCCAGCCCAGTAGCCGGTTCAGCCATTCCCCGATCACCCACAACCCCAACAAGCCAATGCCCACCAGAAAGCCGGAGTGCATATTCGCCCACAGGAGCATGAGGGGCGGCAACAGCCAGATCCCTGGCTCTGGGCCGATCCACGCGGCAACGCCCCGTAGATCGCGCAGGGCCTGCGGGGCCGTCGGTTGCGCGGACCGCCGATAGCGCAGCACGACAGCCAGAAAGATGGTGAAGAACAGGGTGACCAGAATCTGCGGCCGGACTCCCCACGTCGGCGCATCCATAATCAGGCGCACCAGCAGCAACCCCACCGCCAGCGGCGGTCCTGCGCCCAGGCTCCGCAACACCCGGTACAGGAGTGCATAGGTACTCACCGTAATCAGGGCGGCGACGACGACGAGGGCGAAGTAGCCGAGCGTGTGCTGTAGCAGGTACATTCCCACTTCCGTCAGCCACTCGTGCAAGACCCACTGGGCGCCAGGCAGGGTGAAGCTCATCGGGTCGCTGCGCGGCACCCCGGACTCCACGACTAATTGGCCGCTCCGTATATGCCACCAGAAATCGGGGTCGGTGGGCACCCAGATATAGACTAGTCCCGCCAAGCCCAGCAATAAGGTAAGGAGCAGGGCGCTGCGGTCAAAATGCTTGACTATCCGCATGAAAATGGATTACCTTACTGCGGTTGCGGATCTTCGAGGTCAAATTGCTCGATCACGGGGTTGCTCAACAGGCGGCGGGCCATTTCGTCGGCAGCCGCCCGCGCCGCCGCCGCATCAGGGGCCGCCAAGTTCAGGTCAATCACCTTGCCGACGCGCACGGTCGCCACGTCGCGGTAGCCTAACTGCCACAGCGCGTCGCGCACGGCCAGCCCTTGCGGATCATTGACCACCGGCTTCAAGGTGACATGGACCCGCACGGTGAAGCGGGTCGCGGTTTGCTGCTCCATATTGCTCCCTGCCCTAATGCGTAAGGCGTAATGCGTAAGGCATTTACGGTTACATTAAACTGAGTACTGGCGCGAGTGCTGCTAGTTTCTTGGTGGTCGCTTCCGTAGCATCAAAGCCAGCCCAGCCAGCACTGCGAGGCTCCCGATAGCAACAAACACGCCCCAAAACTGAGTGCGAAAGAGTAATACACTGAAAAACAGCATCAGGATGCCGAACCTCACCAACCTTCGTTCTACGTTATCTGATCCTGCTCCGAACATGATGCCCTTTCTTCCTAAACACCGCTTCTATAGTATAGCAGACTGAGCGAGGGCGGGAGAAACTTCCCTGCACCAATGACAAATGTCCGGTGTTCAACTCAGAACTCAGAACTCAGAACTCAGCACGCCGCCCGTCAGGCGGGTGTAGGCTTCGTGGTAGAGGGCGGCGGTGCGGGCGATGACGGCGGGGGGCAGGGGCGGGCCGGGCGCGTTGCGGTCCCAGCCGCTGCGATCCAGCCAATCGCGCACATATTGCTTGTCGAAGCTGGGCTGGGGACTCCCCGGCGCATAGCGGGCGGCATCCCAGAAGCGCGAACTGTCGGGGGTCAG
>Ga0123338_10005799_pt1 | contig 10483 bp, 7 predicted proteins | sample grotaG_FD_89793 | JGI IMG/M metagenome (GOLD analysis project Ga0123338, IMG submission 89793) | Glacier valley bacterial and archeal communities from Borup Fiord, Nunavut, Canada, to study Microbial Dark Matter (Phase II) -... | ecosystem: Environmental > Aquatic > Freshwater > Ice > Glacier ...
AGCCTTTGCAACCTCTTTTAGGGATTTACCCTTAGACAATAAGATCAGCAGTTCGCGCTCACGCGAAGTCAGCTTTGGCACATCAACTTCCGGGGTTTTAAGCCTCACCAGAAATTTATTCCCCTTCAGTTCTTCAGGCTGAACCATGCGTGGCCCAAAAAGAAGTCTGTGCATTTCTTTAAGCATGCCCCGAAGAGTGTTCTTCATCTCATTCTCCTTTGACTTCGTAAGGTTGTCGACGAGTATCCAGACAGCGAAGAAAGTTCTGATGTCTGCACCTGGCTCGAAATCAAGCATGACACTTACCTGATTGACTTTCACTGTGCGGCCATCTGCTTGAACGAACGAGGCATCATACTCCATTGGCGTCGGCTTCAGGTAATTGAAGCCCGGACTATTTATTTGCTTGATGTATTGCGCCTGTTTCGCCATGATATAGGGATAGCACGACCTTTCAGTGATACTCATATAAAACTGAAAGCCACCTTGTGCGAAATTTTTCATTGGGTGTCCTAGTAATCGCTCGATCGCCGGTGATAAGTAGATAAACGAAGGCGGTTGAAATGTACATAGCGAACAGAATGTTGAATCGAACTGCTCAAAACGAGATAACAATATTAGAATTTCTTCAATGCGATCTGGATTAGTAATTGCATAATAATCAATCACATTTTGTATTTCAGAAATGGTATGGCGTCTCACTGTACTTTCTTTCATACTATTCCATCCAATAAACTTTCGTAGCCTTTTGTATCAGTTCTGCAACATTGCGCACGTTAAACTTCCTAAATAAATTCTTTCGATGAGTCTCAGACGTGAAATAACTCACCTTCATTTTATCAGCGATTGCTTTCAGTGGCATTCCTTTCGCCAAAAGCAGAAGAATTTCCTTTTCCTTTCTGGTAAGGGTGGGCGCCTGGAAGTGCGGAGCCTTAATCCTTATAAGATCGGGATTGATCTTTGGATTTTTAGTTGAAACAACCGGACCAAGCAGTAATCTGTGGAACTCTTTCAATTTGCGACGCAATGTCGCTTTACTTATCGGAATTTTTCCATCCCTGGAAACTTCAATCCACAATGAAAAGAATGTTCTGCAATCAGCACCTGGCTCATACTCGAGTACGACGCCTGACTGGTATGTGCTTGTCAGGCTGTTTTTCGAATCCAGCAACGCTCCTTCAAACTCAATAAAAAGAGGTGTTGTATAATCAAATGATGGCGAAGTCATCATCTTAATCAATTCAGACTGCCAGGCCATCAACTCAGCAATTACATTACTTGGGATCAGTTGGAATAAAAAATGATATCCGTGATTCAGATACTGGTCAATCGGGTGACCAAGAAAGCTTTCAACATTTGAAGATAGATGAATGAACTTATTGGTCTTAAAACTACATGCAGCACAAAATGATCGCGGAACAGTTTGAAAATAGAGTAACGCCTCTTCTATTTCCTTTCGTCTGTTCTCGCTATTAATTCTGAAGTACTCAAATAACTCCTTCGTGCCACCGCGATCTCTTTCCATACCATTAAAAATAAATTGTTAGTCAGACAATACTTACTGAAGGCTCCGCAGTTGACGTACGTTTTCAACGTCCAGATGTAGAAAGATAAAGCAATTATCTTTTAATCAACGTAGAGAAAATAATAAATTATATTGTGACACATATCTGTACTGAAAATGACTACCGAAAATTTACATGAAACCGCGCTGAAATGGTTCGCAGCGTTTAACCATCACGACCTCGAAACACTCTTGGCACTTTATGACGACAATGCGGTACACTATAGTCCAAAACTTAAAATTCGAAGCCCGGCAACCAATGGTCTCATCAAAGGAAAGCCCGCCCTGCGGGAATGGTGGAAGGATTCATTTAGCCGACTTCCCTCGTTACAATATGAAATTATCCGACTAACACCATCGGAAGATCATGTCTTTATGGAATATGTCCGTCATGTAGAAGGAGAAGAAGATCTTCAGGTCGGAGAAATGCTGGAAGTGAAAAATGGCTTAATCAATGTTTCAAGGGTATATCATAGTTAGAATGAAATCGTTAGACCTTCTATTCTGAAAAAACTTCGCCCAGATTGATTTTCAGATCAGGAAACATTGAAGGAGAGATTGTATCCGTTTTTACGAATGGCTTCAAATTTCCTCGATACTTACCATTCTCCCCAAGAGTATATACCAGTACGGTCTGTTCTTCGGGATGGATAACCCAATATTCCTTTACGCCGGAAGACTCATAAACCTCAAACTTTACGTTAATATCTTTAGCGGATGTATATTTTGAAAGTATCTCCATAATCCAATCGGGCGCTCCTAAGCATCCCCGTTCATCTATCTTGGATGAATCGCAGATCACACAAATATCTGGCTGTACCACTGTAACAATATCTCTATCTGTTTTTTTTGGGGAACTAGGAAGCCTGACATCAAATGGGGCTAAAAAGACCTTGCATGTCTTTTTGTTTAAATGATTCCATATTGGCCCATGAAGATTTCCACATATCCGCTGATGAGCACTGCTCGGGGCCGGCGACATCTTAAAAACTTTTCCGTTGATAATCTCCGCCAATTGATCCCATTCCCACGTCATGTAGTCGGCATAGGTGTAACTTCCGGACAGATCTGGTTCTTTTAATTCCATAGTTAAAGTTAACACGCTGATCCCTGAAATAAAATCACATATTCCAGATCATATTTTCCCCACAAGGCTGCGTTGTAAAGAGAACGTTGACACCAGATACTTAATAAGGACGTAATCGCGACAGCAGTTGAATGAAATTCTTTCAACTCAATAAAAAATCAATGTCATCCCGCGTAAGTTTTTTTACAAATCCCGTCTCCTCACTCACGAGCTCGTTTGCTAATAGTTTTTTCTTATCCTGAAGCTTAAGAATTTTCTCCTCTACAGAGTCTTTACAAATCATTTTATAGGCAAATATCTTCCGGGTTTGACCTATGCGATGCGTACGATCAATTGCCTGCTGCTCGGCGGCTGGATTCCACCATGGATCTACAATGTATACATAATCAGCTGCTGTGAGGTTGAGACCAACGCCTCCTGCCTTCAGTGATATTAAAAACACTTTTACCGTTTCATCGTTTTGAAACCGGTTAACTTCCTTAATCCTGTTATCTGCCGACAAAGAGCCGTCCAGGTAGGAGAATGATATCTTCCTCTTAATAAGTTCAGATTTAATAATTTGAAGCATTTCAACAAATTGTGAAAAAATAAGGATTTTGTGAGTACCCGTATTTTCTTCAACCTCACGCAAAAGCTCGTCTGTCTTTACGGATTGATCCATCATAGCGGTCTCGTCTTTCAGCAGATTCGGATGATCGCAAATCTGGCGGAGACGAAGCAGCCCCTCCAGCACGTAAATACCTGCTTTGCCCATACCCACCTCATCAATTTTTTTCAAAATCATATCCCGGTAGTACTTTCTATAACTTTCGTAAATACTCCTCTGCTCGCGGCCCATCTCGCACCAAAGAATCGTTTCAGTTTTATTTGGAAGATCAGGGGCTACCTGTTCCTTCGTTCTCCTCAACAAAAACGGATAAATCATTTTACGCAACTGACCTGCCTTTTCTTTGTCACCTTGCTTATCAATTGGATTGGCAAATTCGTTTCTGAAAAAATCCCGATTCCCAAGAAGACCTGGGTTAATAAAATTAAATTGTGCGTACAGATCATACGTATTATTTTGTACGGGTGTACCACTGAGAATTAATCGATTCTTACAATTCAGGAGGCCAACGGCTTTGGTAGTAACGGCATCAGGGTTTTTTATTGCCTGGCTTTCATCCAACACTACATAATTCCAGGAGAATTTAATAAGGTCTTCAACATCATTGCGTGCCAGACCGTAGCTGGTAAGCACTACATCGTATTTTTCAAAATGATCGTCCCCTAACTCACGCAACTGCCCATAGTAAATATGGTATTTCATTGAAGGACAAAATTTTTCCAATTCATTTTGCCAATTGTAAAGCAATGAGGTGGGACACACCACAAGGTTTGTGCTATTAGGATATTTTTCCTTAAGAAATTGTAGAAAGGCAATTGTTTGTAATGTCTTACCAAGCCCCATATCATCCGCTAGGCAACCGCCCCAGCCTAATTCGTCCAAGGTCTGCAACCATTTGAATCCACTTTGCTGATACGGCCTCAAAATCGCCTTAACCTTCCTGGAGGGTTTTATTACCTTAAGATTCTCCAAATGCGACAATTTTTCTTTCTTTTCCTTTATTTCTTTTAGTACCTCCTGATTATTTAGCTCATCACCCAGGTCATTCAATATAGTAAAGTGGCGTTTGCTTATTCGCATGGTGCCTTTATCTTCTTCTCCCATTTTAAGCATTAGTCCGTATTGCTTTAACCACTCTTCCGGCAGCAAGCCAAGTGTACCATCATCGAGTAGCACAGTATCCTGCCTATTGGAAATAGCTTTCCGAATGTCTTTAAGCGGAACAGACATCTCTCCCCATGATATTTTTATCGACAGATCAAACCAATCATTACCATTACTGGCTTTCATCTCCCATGTGGGCTTGTGGGTATTGTAGCGAAATCGTTTTAATTCCTGTAAACCATAAACCGGATAGCCCGCCTGCTGTATTGTCTGAATAGTCTTTAAAAACCAATTATTTTTCATCACCTCTGAAAAAGGGAGATAGAAATAAGGATTGTTATGTTGCTGTTTAAACTTTGGATGAAGAAGGCGGATGAACTCAAAAAACGACTTCTCAATCTCAGGCTTACGCTCAATGATACTGTAACCTGATTCACCGTCAACTATTTCTATCACTTGTCCATCGGCCTCCAGTAGGCTGGCATTGTAAAGAAATTTTGGATAGAACATGAGACTTTGTTCGTTCAATTCACTGAGGTAAACTTGTGGCAAAGGCACTACACTGATCTGTTGAATATGTATGTTCTCCGGAAGGACTACTGGATAACGTTCCCTAAGCGGCGTTATCACGGTCTTAAAAACTTCAAGCATATCCTCTTTGGCAAATTTGAGGATTCCTTTTCTAAACAACTCCATGAGAGGAAGGTCATCAGCATGTTGGGGAAGATATAGTGTGTCATTAACAAGATACATAAACCCTCTTAAAAGTTTCCCGTCATACAGATCTTCGTCTTCAATTACAGGCGTTGAATAAATATTTATAAACCTGTCATCCATTGTCACTTTAAAGGTAAGATTGACAGGCTTCTTACTTAATTTTACAGGCTTTACATTTAGATTGCTGAACTTTCCGTCAAGTAATATAAATATCAAAGGCCAGCCAGACAATGTCTTCCAATGCTTTTGCAATTGTTCGAAATACCTTGCGTACAACTTCTTTGAATCTTCCGGACTAATATGCTGCCATGGGTTACTTCCGTGCGCTGAAAAATAATTACGATTCCGACCTGGCATCCATTCCATCAAACCTACATCTGAAAGACTTATTAGCAATTCATACAGGGCATTGTCAAGCGATCGTAAAAGAGGCCAGTTAGATTCCTGGTTAGTATTCAATTTTTTTAAGACCTGCTTTCCATTTTTCTCGCGCACTTGTATTGATTCCAATTCCAATCCAATGTGCCGCTGGCTGGTAAAATTAAATACCATACCAACTTCAAAATCAAGTGGTGCTGAGCCTGGCAGCATTGGCCTGGCAGCACTGGACGTTAATGATATCTCCGACCGAATTACTCTTTTAAACTGTTGAAAAAAATTGAGATTGCCCTTCGTGATTATGAAATCGGGCTTCTTCGTCATTATCAGGTCGCCATTATAGTTCAGACCCCATTTAAAATCCTCTGCTTCACGATCAGCGAGACTTAGTCCAAACTCCTTGAGGATAGTATTCTTCTCCTCTGTAAAATCACGGAAAGTCTGGAAAAAATCAGCCTTAAAATGAAAGTAAATGAATTGAAACGCAGCGTGAATGTGTTCGCAGAAACGACTTGGCTGCTTATTTGCACCGCATGAGCACCCTGTTCGATAATTTATTTTCAGATCGAACTCAATAGAAATATCAAACTCTACCTTTGCCGATTTCAAGAACTTAAAAAGCATTAAAGGCCCTGGTTCAGAAATCAATTGAATTTTTGAATGAGCATTACTTCGTGTATATCGAAATGCCGTATTATCCAGCATCCAGGTTTCCAGAAGACCAGATATTTTAATAGTAGTGAAGTCTAATTCATCAGCTTCATTTGAGGGTTTTAGAACCGAAGCAGCCAACGTTTCTTTTTTTTGATTGCGCGCTAATTCCGATATCTGATCCCTGTTATAAAAACACCAGTAAGCTGCTGCGGCAGAATGCCTGCATGTTTTGTGCATTCCCCATTCCGTACAATCACAAATTATATCTTTATGGCCTTTTAAGGTATTAATAAATACAAGAAATACCTCTCCAAATTTCTTACTCGGAACAATCAATTGAAGGCCCGATTCAACAATGGATGGGGCCCAATCTTCAAAGGCAAAACTCCGATAAATAGCTTTTCCTTTTGTACGATTTACCTGATTTGCAACTTGCAGGTAGTGCGCCATTTGCTCAAAAAGAGTCTTCAAAACGTCAGGAGAATGTGATTATGTGTTAAATATCAAGAAAAACCGGGATGTCCCGGCTTTTCGGTATTGAATGCTAACTGTCTCTTACATATTTCTTCCAGGAAAGTACGCAACTTCACCGAGCTCTTCTTCAATACGTATAAGCTGATTGTATTTCGCCATACGATCCGAACGTGAAGCAGAACCGGTCTTGATCTGACCACAGTTCAATGCCACTGCCAAATCAGCAATTGTATTATCTTCTGTTTCACCAGAACGGTGTGACATAATGCTCTTGTAAGAATTTCTCTTTGCTAGGTTTACCGCATCAATCGTTTCAGTCAATGATCCAATTTGATTTACTTTGATCAGGATTGCATTTGCAACACCTTTATCTATACCATCCTGAAGACGATTTACGTTTGTCACAAACAAATCATCACCAACCAGCTGTACCTTCTCACCAATGCTGTCGGTAAGAGCTTTCCAGCCGGCCCAATCATCTTCCGCCATGCCATCCTCAAGAGAGATAATAGGATATTTCTTAGCCCATGTTGTCCAGTATGCCGCCATCTCCAATGGTTTCAATTTCTTTCCACTGGATTTTTTAAAGTGATATAATTTTGTCTTGCTGTCATAGAATTCTGAAGCAGCAGGATCAAGAGCAATGAATACATCTGAACCAGGTTTATAACCAGCCTTTTCAATTGCTTTTAATACAATTTCAATAGCTTCTTCATTTGACTTTATGTTTGGAGCAAAGCCTCCTTCATCTCCTACGTTTGTAGAAAGACCTTTATCGTGCAAAACACCTTTTAAAGTATGAAATATTTCAGCACCCATACGAAGTGCTTCAGAGAATGTATCAGCGCCAACAGGCATTACCATAAATTCCTGGAAGTCGATTGAGTTGTCTGCATGACTTCCACCGTTTAAGATGTTCATCATGGGAACAGGCAATGTATTGGCATTAACACCACCAATGTATCGATACAACGGTTGACCAGCTTCCATTGCTGCAGCTTTTGCAACAGCCAATGAAACACCTAGAATTGCGTTCGCGCCAAGCTTTCCTTTATTCGTTGTGCCATCCAACTCGATCATGATCTTGTCGATCAATGTTTGATCAAACACAGGGAAGCCAACAATTTCAGAAGCAATTTTATTATTAACATTATCAACCGCCTTCAATACACCTTTACCCATGTATTTTTTCTTATCGCCATCACGAAGCTCAACTGCTTCATGTGTTCCAGTAGAAGCACCTGACGGAACAGCCGCGCGACCAAATGCGCCGGACTCAGTAAATACATCAACTTCTACTGTAGGATTGCCGCGACTATCGAGGATCTGACGGGCGTGAATGCTTTCAATGTAGCTCATGGGAAAATATTTTTAATTTAAAGTGTAGTGATATAATTACGTAGTTCCTGACTTGTGTTCTTTGATCATATTTACAAACTGATCGAACAAATAAACCGAATCATGTGGGCCAGGAGATGCTTCCGGGTGATATTGAACAGAGAATGCATTTTTGTTTTTAATTCGGATGCCCATGATTGTTTGATCATTCAAATGAAGATGCGTCACCTCTACGTTGGGATTTTTATCAATGTCCTCTGCGCTTACTGCAAACCCATGATTCTGGGAAGTCATCTCCCCTAAACCCGTGGCTAGATTTTTTACCGGATGATTTAGTCCACGATGACCATGATGCATTTTATAGGTAGAAATCCCTGAGGCCAATGCGAGCAATTGATTGCCCAGGCAAATACCGAATAGCGGTTTATCTGCTTCCAGCATTTCTTGTACAGCTTTGATAGCATACTTCATTGGCGCCGGATCACCCGGACCATTGGAAATAAAATATCCATCTGGTTTCCACTTTTCCATTTCAGAGAAAGTTGTCTTTGCTGGAAATACTTTTACATAACATCCTCTACTTACAAGATTGCGAAGAATATTTTTCTTTATGCCAACGTCCAGAGCGGCAACTTTGAATTTTGCCTTCTCGTCACCAACGGTATATGCTTCTTTCGTACTTACAATGGATGCAAGTTCAAGACCATTCATATCAGGAACCTTTGCGAGTTCTTTTTTAAGATCTTCCGGACCCAATACTGAAGAGATGATCGCGTTTTGTGCTCCTTTGCTTCTGATATGACGAACAAGCATTCGTGTATCTACATTGGCAATTCCAACAATGCCATGTCTTTCAAAGTATTTCTGAAGACTTTCCTTTGATGCCTTTCGGCTAAATGAATCCGAGAAATCATTCACCACCAATCCGCTAATCGTTGGTTTTTCTGATTCCTGTTCTTCATTGATCGTACCGTAGTTGCCGATATGCGCGGTGGTATTTACAATGATCTGACCGTAATAGGATGGATCAGTATAAATTTCCTGATACCCGGTCATTCCGGTGTTGAAACAAATTTCGCCGCCGGTTGTACCTATTTTTCCGATGGCTGTGCCTTCTAAAAGAAGGCCGTCTTGAAGGAGTAAATGTGCTTTTTGGCTCAAGTTCTTAATAGTGGTTGGTTCGACAAAAATACATTTTTTGTAAGCCTTGCGAAATGAAAAAAGGGATTGAACAAACGTCCAATCCCTTTTTCTATCTTTTAAAAGCATTCACCTAATCTTTTCCTTTCTTAGGCGCCTTCTTCTCTTTTACTTTTTTCTCTTCATTAACTCCCGCAACAGGAGCTTCTACTTCCCCATCTGCTGCATCTACTTTCTTTCCTTTACGACTCCTGCGGGTCTTAGCCTTATCCTTGGCGCCGTCCTTCTTGTAGATATCGTTGAAATCAACCAATTCCATAAGACACATTTCAGCTGCATCTCCAAGGCGGGCATCGCCCAGCTTGATGATACGGGTATACCCACCCGGACGATCTGCCGTGCGTGTTGCTACTTCTCCGAATAGAGCCTGGATAGACTCTTTATTCTGAAGATATGAAAACACCGTTCTGCGAGAATGCGTTGAATCTGTTTTTGCCTTTGTAATCAATGGCTCAACATACTTGCGTAATACCTTGGCTTTAGCCAACGTAGTGGTGATTCTTTTGTTGATCAGCAACGAAGATGCCATGTTAGAAAGAAGTGCATCACGGTGAGCCTTTTTGCGCCCAAGGTGATTGTTTGTTTTACCGTGTCTCATTAGTCCTCATCCAATTTATATTTCGCAAGGTCCATACCAAACGTAAGGTTCTTTTCAGAAACTAACTGCTCTAATTCAGCAAGCGATTTTTTACCAAAATTTCTGAACTTCATCATGTCTGAGATCTCCAACTGAACAAGATCACCTAATGATTTAACATCAGCAGCCTTTAAGCAGTTATAAGCCCGTACAGAAAGATCGAGGTCATGAAGCGGAGTCTTCAATAGCTTGCGCATGTGAAGCATCTCTTCATCAACTTGCTCTACTTCACTATCAGTTCCTGTTTCAAGTTCGATAGACTTGTCAGAGAACAGGCGGAAGTGTTGTATCAAAATAAACGCAGCACCTTCCAACGCCTTTTCCGGATGGATTGAACCGTCAGTTTCAATTTCAACTAAAAGTTTTTCATAATCCGTTCGCTGCTCAACACGAGTATTTTCTACGCTGAACTTTACATTCTTGATCGGAGTGAAGATCGCATCGATAGGAATAAAACCAAATAATTGTTCGTTCGGCTTGTTTTCATCTGCTGGTAAATAACCACGGCCTTTTTCGATTGTTAATTCAATCTCAAAGTGTGATGATTCATCCAATGTACAGATGATGTGATCCGGGTTAAGGATTTCGAAAGCGGATGTAAACTTTGTGATATCACCTGCTTTGAAATGCTTTTGTTTTTTGATGTTAACTGTGATCTTGTTATCAAAGTTGTCAGCCAATTTGCGAAAGCGAACTTGCTTCAAATTCAAAATGATCTCGGCA
>Ga0123338_10005802_pt1 | contig 10482 bp, 8 predicted proteins | sample grotaG_FD_89793 | JGI IMG/M metagenome (GOLD analysis project Ga0123338, IMG submission 89793) | Glacier valley bacterial and archeal communities from Borup Fiord, Nunavut, Canada, to study Microbial Dark Matter (Phase II) -... | ecosystem: Environmental > Aquatic > Freshwater > Ice > Glacier ...
GTTCGACATTGAACTACCAGGTCACGCAGGGCCTGGTGGCGATCGCCGACGGCCGAATCGCCGGTGTCGGGATCGGCAACAGTCACCAGAAGGGCTGGCTGCCGCTGTCGTACAGCGACTTCATCTTTGCCGTACTCGCCGAGGAACTCGGTTTGATCGGCGTCGTCGCCGTACTCGGGTGCTACGTGCTGTTCTGCTTCGTCGGCGTGCAGGTCGCGCTACGTGCCAAGGACCGCTTCGGCATGCTGCTCGCCGGTGGGGTTGCAGCATGGATCGGGATCCAGGCGATCATCAACGTTGCCGGCGTCGTGGGTGTGATGCCGCTCACCGGTTTGACGTTGCCGTTCGTCTCCTCAGGCGGTACCTCGTTGTTCGCGACGATGTCGGCAGTCGGGTTGCTGCTGAACGTGGCACGCTCTGAGCATGCCTGAAGCGAGCGCCGCCGCTGTCGCCCCGGTCGATGTTCCGCCATTGTTCGCTGTCATCACCGGTGGCGGGACCGCCGGCCATGTGTTGCCGGCGCTGTCGGTCGCCGAAGCGCTCGTGGTGCGCGGCCATCAACCAGGCGAAATCCTGTACATCGGCGCGCTTCGCGGTATCGAAACACGCCTTCTCCCACCGACGCCGTACCCTCACGTCTTCTTCGACGTCGTCGGTTTCCAACGGTCGTTCTCGCGCCGCAACCTCGGATTTGCCCCGAAACTGCTGCGGGCGACCCGTGCGGCGACGGCCCTGCTCCGCCAGCGACGGCCGAAAGTCGTCGTCTCCGTCGGAGGGTACGCAAGCATGCCCGCTGTCCTCGCTGCACGTCGCCTGAAGATCCCCGTGGTCGTCGTCAGCTTCGACAAACGTCCGGGGAAAGCGAGCCGGGTAGCGGCCAGACGCGCGGTGGCGAGCGCTGTCGCCTTCAGCGATTCCCCGTTGCCGAGGGCCACGGTGACCGGTGCTCCGGTGCGCCAATCGATCCTCGGGGTCGACCGAGTCGACGATCGCGCCGCCGCCCGCGAGCAACTCGGAATCCCCCTCGACCGTTTTCTGATCTGCGTTTTCGGTGGTTCTCAAGGGTCCGGCATCCTCAACAGCGTGATCGCCAAGTTCGTCGAACGGCATTCCGGCCGAGACGACCTCGCCGTGCGCCACGTCGTCGGCGAACGCTTCCTCGCCGAAGCGTCCGCGCCGCGCCGCGATCCAGACGGCATCCTGTACGACGTGATCGGATACGAGGATCGGATGCCACTCGTCTATGCGGCGTGTGATCTGTTGGTCGGACGCGGTGGGGCCAGCACCGTCATCGAAGTGGCGACGACCGGCACACCGGCAATCCTCGTGCCATGGTCTGGTGCTGCCGAGGATCATCAAACCGACAACATCCGCTGGCTGTCGGACTCCGGAGCTGCCGTGCTGATCCCCGAACCGGAGTTCGACCTGTCGCGGTTCGACGACGTGGTGCTCCGCCTCGTCGATCACCCGATGGAACTGCAAGCGCTCGGCGAGCGCGCCCACCAACTCGGTGCGCCGCATCGCAGCGGCCGGCTCGGCGAACTCATCGACCACATCGCAGAGACCAGCGGATGACTGCGCCGATGCTGGCTCCTGTTGCTCCGCTCGACCTGGCGGTACCTGGCCGCTTTCACGTTGTCGGTGCCGGCGGACCGGGCATGAGTGCGATCGCGCTCGTGCTCGCTGAAATGGGCCACGACGTCTCCGGGAGCGATGTCCGTGATTCGGCGGTACTCGATCGCCTACGCGTCGCCGGCGTGCGAATCAACGTGCCACATGACGCCGGCGTCGTTGCCGGAGTTGATGCGGTCACGTACTCGACGGCGATCCCGGAGGCGAACATCGAACTCGCTGCCGCACGCCGAGCCGGCACACCGACGATGCACCGATCCGGGATGCTGGCTTCTATCTGCGCGCAGGCGAAATCGCTCGGCGTCGCAGGTACACACGGCAAGACGACCACGACCTCGATGCTGATGCTCGTCCTCAGCAGAGCCGGTTGGCGGCCGAGCTTCGTCATCGGTGGCGACGTGTCCGATATCGGGACCGGTGCGCAGTGGACGGGTGGCGAATGGTTCGTCGTCGAAGCCGACGAGAGCGACAAGACCCATCTTGCACTGCCGCTCTTCGGCACGATCCTCACGAATGTAGACGTCGATCATCTGGAGAACTACGGGACGTTCCAGGCGATCGTCGCCGGATTCGAGACCTATCTCCGCCAGCTTCGCGGACCGAAAATCCTGTGCGCCGACGACCCGATCTGCATCGATTTTGCCGACGTGCTGCGTGCGGACCTCGGCGAAGTCAGCGGTGTCGTCACCTACGGACTCTCGCCCTCCGCCGACTTCCGGGCGACGGACGCTGTCGGTGATCACGGTTCGTTCCGCTTTCGCCTGCTGCACGGAGACGTCGACCTCGGGGAGTTCTCACTGCCGCTGCGCGGCATCCACAACGTGGTCAACGCGACCGGCGTGATCGCCATGGCCACGTCGATCGGCGTCGACATCGAGCAGACGCGCACGGCACTGTCGTTGTTCGGTGGAGTTGCCAGACGCTTCGACGTCCGAGGCGAGGTCCACGGTGCCACGCTCGTCGACGACTACGCGCACATCCCGACCGAGATCGCCGCCGTGTTGCGCGCGGCCCGCGAGAGCGGTGATGACTGGCAACGGGTGATAGCCGTTTTCCAACCGAATCGCTATCGGCGGATGGCTGTGCTTTCGCCGGAATACCGCGACGCGTTCATCGCAGCCGACGTCGTCGTGCTCACCGAGATCTACCCGTCCGGAGACACCCCGATCCCAGGCGTGACCACCAAACTGGTCGTCGACGCTGTGCTCGACGCGCACCCCTGGCAGCGGGTGGTTTGGTTGCCGCACCGCCACGAACTCGTCGACTTCCTCGTTCACGAGCTACGCCCTGGAGACGTATGTGTGTCGATGGGCTGTGGCGATATCGCCGTCCTGCCGACGGAGATCCTTGCCAGAGCAGACGAGCTGGACTGCGCTGGATGAGGCGCGACCGTCGAGTCATCGACGCTGCCGCCACCATCGTCGGAGATCTTGGCGGGCGGTTGCAACGGGACGTCCCGCTCGGGCCGATGACGACGTATCGAGTCGGCGGCCGTGCGGCCTTGTTCGCCACGCTCGCATCCGTGGCCGAGATCGCCGCTGTGGCCGAAGCCGTTCAGGCGACGGGTATCGAGGTGCTGGTTGTCGGCAGAGGCTCGAATCTGCTCATTGCCGATACGGGGTTCGATGGGCTGGCGATCACGATGACCGCCTGTGCCGGCGCCCTCGACCTGCACGCCGGCGACAGTGCTGATGGTCGCCTCATCACCGCTGGGTCCGCCGTGCTGCTGCCAGTATTGGCGCGGCGCACCGCCGCAGCGGGCCTCAGCGGTCTGGAGTGGGCTGTTGGCGTCCCCGGAAGCGTTGGCGGAGGCATCAAGATGAACGCGGGTGGCCACGGTTCCGATGTCGCAGGGACGTTGGTCTCTGCAGAAATCTTCGACATCTCGACGAACCGCAGCGGCACCATCGAGGCAGTGCACCTCGGCCTGCGCTTTCGAGGATCGAGCATCGCCAACCATCAGCTCGTCATCAGCGGCACCTTTCGACTGTCGTACGGAGATCGGCAACGGTCAGAGGCCGAAATCGCCGAAATCGTGAGGTGGCGTCGCGAGCACCAGCCGGGCGGCCAGAATGCAGGTTCGGTATTTGTGAATCCCGTGCCGGGAGAAGTCGCCGCCGGCGAACTCATCGATCGGCTCGGGCTGCGCGGGTTGCGGATCGGAACAGCTGAAGTGTCAACCAAACATGCGAATTTCATCCAGGCAGACGAAGGCGGGAACGCCGCTGACGTGCGCGCCCTCATGGAACATGTGCGTACAAAGGTCTCCGAGGTATTCGGTTTCGAACTGCGAAGCGAGATCAGGCTCGTCGGTTTCGACGACGTCACCCCGTCAGCGCATGCGTTCGAGCCGGGAGTCAGTATTCCGTGACCGATGTGTTCCCGCCGGACGACGACAGTGAACTCGTCATCGTCCGCAAGCTCGTCAAACCGCTCGCCAAGACCGAGCCGACGCCTCCCGAAGCAGGCGGAACACCTGCTGAGCCGTCTGTCCCCGCTAAGGCTTCGCTTGATGCCCTGGCAGTCGGCGGAGATAGTGCAGAGGAACCTGGGGGGGATAAAAGGCCCGGCGACGAAGCAGCCGGCGAGGAAGCCGGCAGCGATGAAGCCGGCAGCGACACCGTTGTTGGGAACACCGTTATCCCCGCCGCCGTTATCCGCCCCGCCGCCCCGCCGCCGAAGTTCGTCAAAGTGATCAGCATCTCCCACGAGGAAGATCTCGCCGGTCCGCTGCCTCTCCCGATCGGTGGGGAGGACGCCCCGGTCGACAACGATGTCCGTTCGAACGCCAGCGTCGCCGTCGACCCGCGTCTTCGCGAGCGCCGTCGAGAAGTCGATCGGTTGATCACCCGCAAGCGTCTTTTCGTCGGCTTGGGGATTTTCACGGCCCTGCTGGTCGTTGTTGGCACGCTTGCGGTGTTCGCATCGCCTGCCTTCGACGTCAGAACCATCACTGTCTACGGCAATGTCTTCACCACAGACGACCAGATCGCACCGGTGCTTGCAGAACTTCGCGGCAAGCCTATTTTGACCGTCGACATCAATAAAGCGAGGGCGCAGCTCGAAGCGTTGCCGTTCGTCAGGCAGGCCGACATCGCCACTGATTTTCCGCACACGGTGCATATCGAGATCGAGGAGCGCCAGCCTGCGCTCTCCTATGTCGGAACCGATGGTCAATGGCGCATCATCGACAATGACGGACGTGTGCTGACGCTGCTCGGTGGCCAGCCTGCCGAATTCAAACCGATCGACGGTGTCGGTCCGGCAATCGGCGCCGGGGAGTATGCGGGTGCCGGGTATGGCGCAGCAGCGACGATCGCCCGCTCGTTACCCGGCGAACTGCAGCCATATATGGCTTCGTTCGACGTCAAGCAATCCGGTGATATCGATCTTGTCCTCTCCACGGGAACAGTGATCAGTTTCGGTCAGCCGACCGACATGACCGCCAAGCTCGCCGCCGTGTTGACCAAGTTCCGCACGACCCCACCTTCGAAGGTTGCGGCGATCGACGTCACCAATCCAGCAGCGATCGGCGTCACCCTCAAGTAGTGAACGAGGTGACGATTTGCGACTATTGCACCGGGTTCCCAGTTTTCCGGGTACAGACGTGAGAGGATTACTCCAACAATTCTCCCGGAGGTAAAGCCGATGGCCGGATCACCCCAGAACTACCTCGCAGTCATCAAGGTCCTTGGTGTCGGTGGTGGCGGTGTGAACGCAGTCAACCGAATGATCGACGCAGGTCTCAAAGGCGTCGAGTTCATTGCTGTCAACACAGATGCACAGGCGCTCCTGATGAGCGACGCCGATGTCAAACTGGACGTCGGCCGGGAGCTGACGCGCGGGCTCGGTGCCGGCAGCGACCCTGAGGTCGGTCGTCAGGCTGCTGAAGCGCACCGAGACGAGATCGAAGAGGTACTCAAGGGTGCCGACATGGTGTTCATCACCGCTGGCAAGGGCGGCGGTACCGGTACCGGCGCTGCGCCGGTCATCGCCGAGATCGCCCACGGAATGGGTGCGCTGACGATCGGCGTGGTCACTCGTCCGTTCTCGTTCGAAGGCCGTCGCCGTTCGGTACAGGCTGACCAGGGGATCAACAAACTCAAGGAAAAAGTCGACACGCTGATCGTCATCCCGAACGACCGTCTGCTGACGGTCGCCAACGAAAAGACGAGCGTGCTCAATGCCTTCAAGATGGCTGACGAAGTCCTCCTGCAGGGCGTTTCCGGTATCACCAACCTGATCACCACACCAGGCCTGATCAACACCGACTTCGCCGACGTCAAGATGATCATGAGCAACGCCGGGTCGGCGCTGATGGGTATCGGCCAGGCCAGCGGCGAGAACCGCGCAACGATTGCCGCCAAGGCGGCGATCTCCAGTCCTCTGCTCGAAGCGGCGATCGACGGTGCCCGCGGCATCCTGCTGAACATCACCGGCCCGTCTGACCTCGGTCTGTTCGAGATCAATGCCGCTGCGGAGATCATCCATGGTGTCGCCCACCAGGACGCCAACATTATCTTCGGTACCGTCATCGACGACGAGATGGGCGACGAGGTCAAGGTCACCGTTATCGCCGCCGGATTCGACCGCTGGGATGGCCAGCCCGCTGGTGCAGCCGTCGGCCTGCCCAAAATTGATCCGGCCCCGAAGCCGACGTCGACCATCAAAGACCTGTTCGGAGAGCCGGAACCCGATCCGTTGGACGACGACGATTTCGACGTCCCCTCGTTCCTGAAGTAGTCGTCCGCTCGTCGGGTTGCGTTGAACTCGATCGATGACAGTGGATCGATGAGCATCGATGCCGCACGTGTCGCCGACAACGTGGCAGCACTGCGTGTACGTCTCGCCGAGCTCGGCGGCGCTGGCGTGGCGCTGCTGGCGGTGACCAAGACGTTCCCGGTCGAGGCAGCCGTCGCTGCCATTGACGCCGGCTGCGACGGGATCGGCGAGAACTACGCCCAGGAACTGGTCGCCAAGTCCGACGGCCTGTTGGCGATCATTCCTCGACCCGACGTGCATTTCATCGGTCATCTGCAGTCGAACAAGGTACGCAGTCTCGTTGGCGTCGTCACGGTGTGGGAAACGCTCGATCGGCCCTCGATCATCGAAGAACTGGCGCGTCGGGCAGCAGGCGCCACGGTGATGGTGCAGGTCAACGTCAGTGGTGAAGCGTCCAAGGGTGGATGCGCACCGGCCGCTGCTGAATCGTTGGTCAGCACCGCGATCGAACATGGACTGAACGTCGTCGGTTTGATGACCGTCGGCCGAGCAGGCGATGCAACAGCCGCCCGTCAAGGATTCCGCGAGCTGCGCACGCTTGCCGATGGGCTCGGTCTGGCGCAGTGTTCGATGGGGATGAGTGACGATTTCGAGTGGGCGATACAAGAGGGTGCCACCCAGGTGCGTATCGGCAGCGCACTGTTTGGCCAACGTGTCCGCCCGTGAGCGTTCTCACTGGGCTACCCTTTGAGCAGGAGGTTTCCTGATGACAGTCTTCAAACGAGCGATGGATTATCTCGGCCTTGGTCCAGACGATGCCTACGACGATTATGACCTCCCGCCGGCAGAGCCAGAGCCACGCGGCCGCGGTGGGTACGAGGAGCAACGACCGATGCGTACACGTCCCAGCCAGGGTGGATATGACGACCCCGATCTTGCCGCCCGTGGCGGGCCGCCACGCAACGGGCCGACCAGGGCGGTTCCCGGTCGTGATCTCGAACCGTCACCGCCTCGTCGTTCATCGCCGATCGACGATTCGAACATCGCCCCGCGGCCATCGCGTCAGGGATCGACCGTGCGTCTTGCGCCACCGCCGCCGGCTGAGCCGTTGACCGTGCGCCCGCAGCGTTTCGAGCATGCCCAGGAGGTCGCCGACAAGTTCAAGTCCGGCCAGCCGGTGATCATGAACATCGAAGGCAGTGACCGAGCCGACTCTCGCCGTCTCATCGACTTCGCCAGTGGTCTCTGCTACGGACTCGACGGAACGATGGAAAAAGTCGCCACCGGCGTCTACCTGCTGAAGCCGATGGTGCGTACAGAAGAACGCCACGAAGAATACGGCTACTGATCATATGAGAGTTCGCTAGCGCTCACCCGTCGTACTCGGGGACTCGTTCCTTGCCCGCTCGCCTGCCGCACACGCCCCAACGGGTCGCCCCATCGGGCGTGAAGCTGGACGGGCCGTGCTCGGGGACTCGTCCCTCGCCCGCTCGCCTGCCATGCTCGGGGGCGTTGAGCTGCACTGCTGTGCCATGAAGGCATGCTCGGATGATCTCGGTCGAGGAGTATCAGCCCCTCGGACGTTGGGTTGGCCTAGCATGAACCACATGGAAGTGTCGCCGCAGGCTATTGCCACCACCACATTCCGGGTCGTCAAAAAGGGTTACGATCCTGATGAGGTTCGCTCCTATCTCGGTGAACTCTCACGGGCGATGGACACCGCCCAGGCGCACGCCCAGACGATGGAAGCCCGTGCGCGTCAAGCGATGGCCAAGGCCGAACGGCTGGCGACCTCGACTCCGACAACATCGACTTCCGCGCCGACCGAATCTATTGCCGTCACGCCCTCGTCAGCACAGTCGATCGAGTCGCAACCGTTGCCCAGCGGGGCGGACACCATCAGCCGCACCTTGTTGTTGGCCCAGCAGACCGCAGAAGCGACCGTCACCAAGGCGCAACAGGAAGCTGCGGCGCTGAAGGCCAGTTCCGAAGCCGAGGCCAAGTCGGTCCGTGATAATGTTGCGTCGACCGCTGCGAAAGTAGTCGAGCAGGCGCGCCACGAGGCCCGAACGGTCGGTGACGAGGAGAAGACACGTATCGAGGGCGAGATCCATCAGCTGCTCGCACGTCTCGAATTCCTTCGGGGCGACATCGATCAACTCGAGAAGCATTCGGCCAATCACCGCCAGCGGCTCCTCGAATCAGCCGATGCACTTCGCACGGTCGCTGAAACCCCGAACAGCGGATTTGCCAGTGTCCGCCGCCCAGTGCTTTCGGGTGCCTCGGACTCGTTGAAGGCCGACTTCGCAGATCGCGATGCTGCAACAACGGCCGCCTCGGTCACCCCTGCGGAACCGACGACGGTTGACGCCAGCCAAGGGGCGGCGGTCGATGCCGACGTCCCCGGGACCGGTTCACTGTTCGACACCGCCGACGAGGTTGGAGCAGACGATGCCGGAGCAGCAGCCAATGCGGCGGTCGATGCTCCCCGGCACGGTGAGGCCGCTGAATCCGATATCACCGCTGAGGTGCCGGTCGTTCACAGCTGACCCCCATGCGACGGTTTCACCGAAGGCGGCGGCAACCGTCATTCGGTGAAGTCACACCGTTGGCGGGCAACGCTGACGCTCCTGCTCTCGTGAACCTGCAATGTCGTGGGTCGCTTTCCCGGTGAGATGCCAGCTCAGTGGTGGTACGTGGCCCAGGCGCTTGCGCTGGTGGCGGCTTCGGTGACGAGGCGTTGTCGTTCTTCTGGTGAATTGTCGAGTTGCCAGTATTTGGTGCGGAACGTTTCGCCGGAGGGGTGGTGGTAGGCGTGTCCCGGTGGGGGTTCGGGTAGCGGGCTGGTTGGTGGGATCGGGTTCCGGCGGCTGGGATGATTGCGCCGTTGCGTTGTCGCCAAACGGTGCCGTCCTGCAGGTCGGCATTGCCGATGGCGGTGTAGGCGCCGACGTGGGTGCCTCGGTGATTTTCTGGGCAGAGCGCGGCGAGGTTGAAGGTGTCGGTTGGTCCGCCCTTGATCCAGTGGATGAGGTGGTGGACTTCGAGGTGCGCTGCGGAGTTGCAGCCGGGGTAGCGGCAGCAGCGGTCCCGTTCGAGGATCAGTGGTCTGAGGTCGTTGCGGACCGTCCGTGTCGCCCGGCCGAGGTTCACGGGTTTGCCACCGTGGTAGTAGACGGGTCGCACGATCGTGTCGCAGCAGAGGTGGTCGCGGATCGGGTCGGTGAGGCCGGGTCCGGCGTTGAGCCATGCCGGGAGTAGTCGTGCGGGTGGGTGGTTAGTGGCCCAAGTGGAGCGTGAGAGTCGATTCGGTGCAGCCGGTCGGGTCGGTGCGACCGGTTGCGCAACGACCCTTGCCCCGGCCTCGACCTGATCGGACGGGACGTCAACCTGATCGGACGGTACGTCGGGTTCGCCACCATCATCGGTCTCGTGGTCGGTGGTTATTGGCGTTTCGGTGGTGACGTCGAGGTGGATGTAGACGCCGTATTTGTCAGCTCGTGAGGTTGATCGGATACTGCCGAGAGAACGGTTGCAGACTTCGGCGAGGGCGGCGATCCAGGTGACGTTCGTCTTCCCGGCGTTGATCAATGCGTCTCGGGCTTCGCGCAGCGGCGTGTCGATCAATGCACCGATGTCTGCGGGGCATTCCGCGTGGAATTGGTAGCGGCCGTCATCGTCGAACCACATCGTCACCCCACCAGGATCCTCTGCCGCCACGTTGGCCTGGCCGGCGTCATCGCCAACGTCCGCAGTGCCCGTACCGTCCTGAGGCTCAGGGTCGTCGCCGGGCTTGGCGTCGTCGCCGGCCTTGGCGTCGTCGCCGGCCTTGGCGTCGTCGCGCGGCTTGGCGTCGTCGTCGTGGGTGTCGGAACCGGTGGTCGGGTGCCATGCGGGTTGATGCCGTGAGAGTGCGGATCGGAGTTGTATGACGGTGGCTTGCGAGGCGAGGTAGCAGGCTTCGGCGTCGTTATGTGGGGCGGTGTAACGGGCGACCTGGGCGATTTGATCGATGGCCAGTTCACCGTTGGCGAACGTGGCAAAAGTGACGGTCAGGTCGTCGTGGCGGCTGGCGATCATCACGAACTGCTTTGCGCGTTCGGGCGACAATCCTGTCTGCCAGGCAAC
>Ga0123338_10005804_pt1 | contig 10481 bp, 1 predicted proteins | sample grotaG_FD_89793 | JGI IMG/M metagenome (GOLD analysis project Ga0123338, IMG submission 89793) | Glacier valley bacterial and archeal communities from Borup Fiord, Nunavut, Canada, to study Microbial Dark Matter (Phase II) -... | ecosystem: Environmental > Aquatic > Freshwater > Ice > Glacier ...
ATCACTGAACCAATACCGCTCTCGTCGCCAGGGGAAGGGAGGCAGGTCGACCACCTGATGGCCTGACGCGATGTTGTTCCACCGCAGCGCCTGCCCGGATTCAAACGCCCGGCCTGCCACCCGCAGCAGACTGCGCCGCGCCGGTTCGCCCCGGCGCAAGCTCCACTCCACCTCTCCGGTCCGGGAAGACGCCTCCATCTGCTCTTCAATCGCCCCCCCGAGAACCGCCTGCGTGCCCACCTCCACAAAATGACGGAACCCTTCCTCGAGCAACCCCGCAATCGCCTGATCGAAGCGCACCGTCTCCCGCAGATTGCGCCGCCAGTATTGCGCATCCACAGCCTTCAGCCACCCGCCCGTGACACTCGACCGCATGCGGATCCGCAGGCTCGGGTTCCATTTCTCTCCCGCCAACTCCCGCTCCAGTGCGCGCGCCCCCTGTTCCACCGCCGGTCCGTGCCCCGGCACTCCCATGGTTTCGATGTGGCGCACTTCCAGCCCCTGCCGCTCCCACTGCTCGTGCCAGTAACGCAGGGGCCCATTTTCCCCGCTCCATACCTTCCAGCTCGGTCCGTTGAGCGCGGCTAAGGAGAGCCCCTCCGGTGCTTCCGGCATACTCTCCTGCCGCACGGCAATCATGCCGCCCTGGCCTTGCAGTTTTTCCAGCTGCAGACCTCTGCGCCACACCACTTCCACGCCCTCGCCGCGACCCATGGCTCCAGCCGCCACTGCCGCGGCCACTTCTCCGGCGCTGTGACCCACCACCGCGGCCGCTTCCAAGCCCCAGCCCCGCAGTTGCGCGGTAAGACCCATTTGCCAGACCAGCCGGACCAGCTGTTTCTGCCACAGACTGGCGCCTTCTTCGCGCCCCTGCAGGGAAGGGCCGATGCCCCAGCCGGTGCGCCGTTCCACTTCCTTCTCCCAAGCCTCGGTTTCCTCCCGAAACCAGCGCTCTGCCTGCATTTCTTCCCAGCGCCGGCTCAGTTCCCCGGCTTCACTTCCACCCTGGCCGCTGTAGACCCAAACCCAGCCTGGCGAGGCGCTCTCCGGGCTTCGTCCCCGGGGCTGCTTGAGTTGCTCCCGCCATTCGGCCTTGCTGCGTCCCACCACGGCGCGGCGTACCGGTGCGGCACTTCGCCGTGAGCCCATGGCGTAGGCAAGCGAACCGAGCGAGCCGTGCCCCGAAGCGTCGAGCCAGTCTGCCATCGCCTGGCACTGGTCCTCCAGATCCGCTTGGTCTCTGCCCGCAACCACTAGCAGTTCATCCCTTTCTCCTTCCTGCCCCGAAAGCTGGGAAGCCGATACGGGCTTCTCCGCCGCGCTCAACACCACGTGAGCATTCGTTCCCCCGATCCCGAAACTGCTCACCCCCGCGTACCTCTCCGCGCCTCCCCAGGGCTCTTCCTCTAAAGGAATTCGAACCGGTAAACCTTCCAAATGAGTGCTTAGTGACCTGAAGTTTATATGAGGAGGTATCATCTCACCGGTCAACATCAACACCGCTTTGATCAACCCTGCAACGCCCGCCGCCGCCTCCAGATGACCTATATTGGCTTTCACTGAGCCAAGCACAAGTGGCGGAGCGGAATCGGTTCCGCGCAACGCTTCGCAAAGTGCACGCACCTCGATCGGGTCGCCCAAAGGAGTTCCGGTTCCGTGCGCTTCCACATACCCGATTTGCGCGCCATCAAGGCCCGACTGCGCCATGGCTCGCTTCAGCAAAGTCAGTTGAGCGCGCCCATTGGGCGCAGTAAGAGAACTGGACCGGCCATCGTGATTTACCCCGCTCGCGCGGATCACGGCCAGAATGCGGTCTCTGTTCTTGACCGCATCATTGAAGCGCTTCAACACAACCAGACCGCAGCCTTCGCCGCGTACATAGCCGTCGGCATCTCCGCTGAACGCCTTGCAGCGTCCATCCGCGGCGACCGCTCTGATTTGCGACACATAGACGAAGCCCGCGGGGCGGAGAATCAGATTGACGCCGCCAGCCAGGGCCCAGTCGCACTCTTGCGTCCGAAGCGCCTGGCATGCGAGGTGGATGGCGACCAGAGACGCTGAACATGCGGTATCCACTGTCAAAGCAGGTCCGTGAATCCCGATATAGCGGGCGATTCGGGCGGAAAGGAACGATAGAGAATTGCCTGTTCCGTAGTAAGGGTCTATCCGCTCGGAGTGCCTGTCCACGTCCAGTTGATGGCCGTAATCCTGGCTGCCTGCTCCGACATATACAGCGCCAAAGGAGCCGCGCAGAACGGGGAGGCTGTAGCCAGCGTGGTCCAGAGCCTCGATCGCGGTCTCCAGGAGGATCCGTTGTTGCGGATCCATTGCGCGAGCTTCATCTTCTGAGATGCCAAAGAAAGAAGCATCGAACTCATCGGGCCTTGAAATGAATCCGCCCCATCGAGTGTTCGTTTTGCCGCAAACCGCGGGTTCCGGGTCGAACCACTCATCCACCGCGAACCGATCTGCGGGAATCTCCGAAATACTGCAGACGCCACGCCTCAGGTTGGCTTCGAATTCCTCCAACGATGAGGCACCGGGAAAACGGCACGCCATGCCCACCACCGCGATAGGCTCTTGCACAGGCTGAGGCGCTCGGCCTTTTTCGCGGACTCTTTCGAGCAGCCGCACTTTTTCTCGAGGAGTGAGGTTCGTGAGGGGGAACATAGCCGTGGGGTACGGATTTTTATTGGCGTAGCGCGAGTTCAAGTTCGCGCAACTCGGAATCGCTGAGTGTCTCAATCACCCGTTCGGCACGCGCGGATTCGGTTTCAATTCCCGCCTCTTTGCACAGATACAGGATCAAATCACCGAAGACCGTGTAGTCGAATAATGCGGTGGGCGCTACGTTGATGTTCAGTGCGCGTGAGACTGCATTGCACAACTCCACTGACATCAGGGAGTCCATTCCGAGATCGAAGAGCGAGTCTTCTTCCCGGATCTGTTCGGGAGCGTCACAACAGAGCCCGCGAATCTGCTCCGTGATGAAGGCGCGGATTGCTTGTTCATCGCGGGGTAACACGTGGCTACTCGACCGCCGCGTGCTTTGGTTCGCCGCCGAAAGAAATGCTGTCTTCATAAACGCGCTGAAGAACGCCGGAACGCGGCCTGCCGGAAAGCGGTCCAGGTACCGGTCCCATTGCACATTCATCCAGGCAAAACAGGCAGCGGAACCGGACGCAAGCGAATCGAGACCGCGAATCCCTTCCGCAACGGAAAGCGCTTCAAGACCCAGCGTCTTCCACTGATGCGCGCGCGCAGCCCCCGCATTCGCCGCCATGCCGGTTTCGTTCCAGCCACTCCAGGCGATCGATTGCGACGGCAAGCCCATGGCGCGCCGCAAAGACGAGAGTTCGTTCAGAAATTCGTTTGCTGCTGTGTACGCGGCCAGCCCGGACATTCCGACCATCGTTACAGCCGACGAGAACATAACGAAGTGGGACAGGTCAAGGCGGGCGGTAGCGTTGTGAAGGTTCCATGCTCCTTTCGCCTTAGCAGCCATCGTCTCACTCAAGTCCGATTCGCGGATCACGGGAAGCGTACCGTCTGCCACCACGCCGGCTATGTGAAAAATTGCCCGGACCGGAACGTCGTCATAGCTTCGGATCAGATCTTCCACCTGTTGGCGGTCGCCCACATCGAGCTTGACGAAATCCACCCGCGATGCTCCGGCACATTTCAATTCGCTCGCGCGATTTGCCGCTTCCGGGTGATCAGGGCCTCTCCTGCCGGCTAGCACCAGATGGCGTGCGCCTTGTTGGACGAGCCAGTGTGCAAGATAAATTCCGATGCCGCCTGTACCGCCGGTGATTAGACACGGACTGTCCGGAGCCAGGTGCGTGGTCGCTTGTCCCCGGCCCATATCGCGCGTTAATCGAGGCACATAAGTGCACCCCTGGCGAACTCCGATGCGATCCTCAAACTGGTCCACACCCACCAGTTGCGTGAGGGCGCAAGCTCTTAGCAGAAGCTGAGCCAGCAAACTCCCGGACATACCTGCTTCTCCATCGATCAGGCCCCCCCACCGGTCCGGTTGCTCAATCGCAAAGACTCGGGCGACGCCCCGAAGCGGCGCCCCGGCTAGATCGTTCTCTCCACAACGGGCTTTCAGTTCCTGAGATAGCGACAGTTCAGCGCCGCGAGTGACCACCCACACCCTAGTCTCTTCTCTTCGTTTCGAAACAGTTCCCATCAGACGGATGAGCGCCTTTGCATCGGCGGATGCCGGTTCGCTGAAGGGCTCGCCACTTTGGAAGAACACGACGAACGTCTCACTACCCGGTTCTGCGACATCGCTGAGTTCGAGGGATGTTTCAACAGAATCGCCGGAAAGCTCCAGAGCGCATGTAAGAGCTTGTGCCTCAGGTATTTCACTGCCGATAAGCAGCCAGTGGCGGCGCGAACGCGGTGCTTTGTTGCAAGCCACGCAGATTACGGCTGCTTCCAACCCCGGACCGGTGATAACGCGCGCGGGCCCTGACCACCCCCCCAACTTCAGCACCTCCGGCCAACGGGGCACACACACGAGAGGTCCACGGCCACGGATCTCCGGGTCTGCAAAGCTGTCCCAGCCCCTCGTTAATCCGAAGGTAAGGTCAGCCCAATTGAGATTGCCCGTTCCCTCCAACAACAAAAGGGATCCAGTATCGAGTGCCAACGCCCGCAGTCGAGCCGCGGCGCCTGCTACGTTCCTGGCGGCATGAAGGGCGTTGGAAGCGATAATGAGGTCGAAGCTCCCTGCCTCCCAGCCCTGTTTCCCGAAATCTTCATCCAGGTCCAGGACTCCGAACTCGACCCAGGAGTACTCGCCGAATTCCTGACGCGCCGCAGGGAGAAACGCTCGCGATTTATCCGTTACAAAATATCGCACTCCGGGGATCGCAGCGAGCAACGGCACCAGAAAAGAGGTCGCGCCGCAGGTGCCCGCGCCAACTTCGAGGATCCGGATCTGCTTTCCGGCTCTGCGCTTTACTTCACGCAATAGCTGGTCAGCCAGCAGGGGGTGGAAGTGGCGCGCAAACGGGGAGTGCCGGTATACTGCCGCGGGTTCAGGGCCCTTGAATACAATGTCGACTGCGGCAATGCGACCGTTAAGAATGCCCGAAAGAGCCTCTCCGCAGCGGCGTAATAATGAGAGTTCCGCGCTGAGTTCCGGATTATCCCGCATCACGTCTTCAACAGAGAGTTTTGCGCCGGATGCGCTTCCGGAGATCTCGACTATCTCTTTCATGCGCGCTTTAAATGGATGACCGTGTTCAATCTCCGGAAGAGCAGCCTCGCAATAGGATGCGCATACCCGGTCGATCAACGATCCTGCTTCTTCGTATGCCTGTGCGGGCAACAATCGCTTTTTGGTCCATTCGACCCGATAGCCAAATGGCGGTACAACAGGCTCAGGGCTGCTCAGCCAGAATCGTTTCTTCTGCCACGGATAACGGGGCAGCGGGATAACCTCCTGCGCAGTGCCCTCAAAGCATGCTTGCCACTTGATATCGCAGCCGCTCACGTAGAGTTGGCATAGCAGTTCTCTAATCTGTTTCGTCTGGTTTCGCGGACCGTAAAGCAAAGGCCGGACGCGAACCTCAGCCGATGTTTCGCGCAGGTAGCCGCCCAGCAGCGGATAGGGGCTGAACTCCAGCACGTCAAAATACCCGTCCGCAAACATCGCCTGAGACGCTTCGTCGAAGCGTACCGGATCGGTCAGATTTCTACGCCAGTGCGATTTATCGAGCTCCTCGATCGCTCCGCCGGTAACGGTCGAGTACCACGGGACGGAAGCCGTGGTACTTGCGATGGGTCCCGCCTGCCCCTCGAACTCTGCCGCCGCCAACTCCATGCCTAGACTGTGGAACGGCCGGTTCGTGCGAAGCACGGTGCAGGAAATGCTCCCGCGTTCCGCTCTCGCTGCGAGTTCCTGTATCGCCTGCCTGGATCCGGCTAGCGTGACTGACGAAACGGAATTTCGGCACGCTATGGTGAGCGGAAGACCTTCCGCCAGCAGGCGCGCCTCTTGTTCCGGGAGCCGCACGGCCGCCATCGAACCTTCGACACCAAGCTTTTCACTCAGCCTGCCGCGCAACACCAGAAGGCGCAGCGCTTCGTCGAGTGCGATAGCCTCCGCGGCATAGGCTGCCGTGACTTCACCCAGGCTGTGGCCGATCACGGCATCCGGGCGCACTCCCCAGCTGCGAAGCAGTTCGATGAAAGCGGCATGGATTGCGAAGACAGCGGCTTGCGCGTACTCCGCCTTGTCGTTAAATCCGTCGCGAATGACATCGAGGAGCTTCCAGCCCGCCAGTCGTTGCACAGTTGCCGCGGCGCGCTTAAGCAGGGACTGGAACACTGGTTCGGTCTCCATTAGTTCCAAGCTGAAGCCTCTCCAATTGGCGCCTTGACCGGAGAAGGCGAATGCCAGCAGAGGCTGCTGCCCGACCACACCGGCGGTCACCGGCGCGGCGGCGTGTTGCTTCCCTTCCGCCCAGTGCGCCAGCCCCTGGGCAGCGTCAAATGCGTTGGTGGCTAGCACCGCAATTCGGTGCTTATGGTGCGTACGGCGCGCGGCCGCCGTGTAGCAAATCGAGGCGAAGGAGTGACCAGTGGCCTGCAGGAAACCGACCCAATCTGCCGCTGCTTGCCTGAGTGCGGGCTCGTCGGCAGCGGAAATGGTTAGGCAGAAAGGCCGCCGAGGATCGGGTTCAACAGACCTGGTGAGGTTGGCGGAAGGTGCCTCCTCAAGCAGGACGTGGGCATTTGTGCCGCCCAGGCTGAAGGCGCTCACCGCCGCGCGTCTTGGTTCAACGCCACGGGTCCAGCACTCAAGTGTTTTCGCAATTCGAATGTTCGGAGCTAGTTCGGCAATTAACGGGTGTATCGATTTGAGATGCGGATGCGGGGCGATGAAACCACTGTGGATCTGCAATGCAGTCTTGATCAAACCCGCTATTCCCGCCGCCGCTTCCGTGTGACCCAGGTTGGTTTTTACCGAACCGCAAATCAACGGATGTGGCATCACGCGGCCGATCGCTTCCGCTTCAATGGGATCGCCAAGCGCGGTACCTGTGCCATGAGCCTCGAAGTATCCGACGGTCTCGGGTTTCACTTTCGCTTTGCGCAGAACGCTTCGGATCAGATTTTCCTGCGCTTCCGGATTAGGCGCCGAAAGGCCATTTGAGCGGCCATCCTGATTCACCCCGGTGCCGAGAATGACCGTATAGATGCGGTCGCCATCCCGGAGCGCATCGCTGACTCGCTTGAGGATAACCGCTCCGCATCCTTCTGAGCGAACGATTCCGTCTGCCCGCGAATCGAACGTCTTGCACCTGAAATCGGCCGCCGGGGCCACCACCAGCGATGTGCTCAGCATCGATAGCGGACTGAGGATCAGATTCACTCCACCCGCAATCGCGATGTCCGATTCGCGAAGAGCGAGCGACTGGCAAGCCAGGTGGACGGCAACCAGCGACGAGGCGCAAGTCGCGTCGATCGCAACGCTTGGTCCGCGCAAGTCGAAAAAATAAGAGAGGCGGTTGGCTGCTAATGCATGGATCGTGCCCATGCCCGTGAACGAATTGACGCGTGCGGGATCGTCCATCGCGAGCAGGCGGTAATCATTGTTATAGATGCCGACGAAGACACCGGTATCGGAGCCGCGCAACCGCTCTGCCGGAATGCCCGCATCGTTCAACGCATCGGTGGCCACTTCCAGCAAAAAGCGCTGTTGTGGATCCAATTGCGCGGCCTCGGTTGGGCCGATGTTGAAATACAAAGCGTCAAACGAATCGACATCAGCCAGGAAGCCGCCTTCCTGCGGCTGCTTGAGGAGGTCAGTGTCCGGCCAGCGAGACGCGGGAACGGGCCCGATCGCATCGCCGCCGCGGCGCAGGAAGTCTTCAAAGGAGGGTACATCGACGATGCCGCCGGGGAACCGGCAACCGATGCCTACAATTGCAATCTGTTCCATATTGCTATCCCGTGTGGGTGCCGTCTACCAGGGTCCGGCAATATCCCGCGATCGCCCTGATTGTGTTATGCCGCCAGACCGCTGTCGCAGGGATTCTCGTCCCGAACGCTGTTTCCAGAAAATTTCTGAGCTCGAAAGATCGGAGCGAATCAAGGCCGTATTCGCGCAACGGCCGCTCCACGCTGATGTCCTCCTGCGGCATCCGCAGCACGCGCGCGGCTTGACACGCCACCACAGACTCGACCATCCTTGTGCCCGCTTTGCCGGGGGGCACAGAACGTAACCCATATTTCCGGAGACCTTCCGGCTGAATAGCGCCCGGCAAGGACCGGCGCCAACGCTCGGCGTCGAAATCAAAGACTCCGGCTTGCCTGCAATCCTGCAGATTCAACAGCGTGCCCAAAGAGGATAGGGCCATCTCGCGCGACACAGGGTAGATCCCTTTTGCGGCAAGACCATCGTTGAGCCCGCGTTCGGCCGAGTATCCTACATCAGCCCACGGGCCCCAGTTCACGCTGAGCGCCGGAAGTCCCAGCCCGCGGCGATACTCGGCAAAGGCGTCCAGAAAAGAATTGGCTGCAGCATGGCTGGCCTGGCCAGGAGGGCCGATGAGGGATCCGATGGACGAATAACAAACAAAAAAATCGAGGGGGATATCTCGCGTCAGTCGCTGCAGATTCCATGTGCCCTCCAGCTTGGGAGCTAGCACTTTGAACATCTGGTCGCGCTCGAGACGATCGATGAGTCCATCGCTCAGATGCCCGGCTGCGTGCAGTATGCCCCGCAATGGGGGAGCGCCCGATAAGCACTCAGTCGCGTTTCTCAGCTCGTCAAAATTTGAAACGTCGGCGCGCAAATTAACGATTTCCGAGCCGCTTTCCCGGAGCTTTCGCTGGTCGTCCAGATCGGCCGGCCCCCGGGATATCAGCACAATAAATCGCGCGCCGTATCGGGCCAGCCACTCGGCGCTTGCGAGCCCCAAGCCGCCGCGCCCGCCCGTGACCCAATAGGACGCATTAGGGTGCACGGGCGGGATGTGGCCGGGCGACGATTCATCTAAATCGATGCGCTCGATCGCCGGATTCCAAAGATTGCCGTTGCGGTAAACAATATCTCTGCCGCTGGTTCCTTTCCGAAGGTCGCAAACGAACGCATCCAGATCGGCCTCGTCGTTCACATCCACAAGCCCAATGGCCGCACCGGGATACTCATTCACGAAGACGCGTCCCAAGCCGCGCAACAGCGCCCCATTGGGGTCGGTTAAGAGTTCTCCCCGCACGCTCACCGATCCGGAAGTCATCCACCAGATTTCCGCTCGTGGATTCAGGCGCAGCAGATCGCGAGCTGCACTCAGCACTTCAAACAGCCCGTCCGCGTCCTGCGACCCCAGCCCCGCGATGATGTGACCCGCAATGATCTGACCCGCGGGGGTGCCGCCCTCCGCTCCGCCCAGCTTTTTCCGCAGCTGGGCGGCAAGCGCGGAATTGCCCTGCGTGACCCAGTGATTTCTGCTCACGGCAGCGGGAGACTTAGGTCCGGATGCCCGACTTCCGAACGCCAAACTCCATCGAACCATATGAATGTGATGCTGACCCTCACGCCGGCCTTTCACTTCAAGCCCTTCGATGCGGATCATTTCGCGACCGCCCTCACTCACCACCAGCGAACCGTTTGTTTTGGCGCGTACCTGTGCTTTCGCCGGTTCCCATTGCGCAATATGAAGTCGCGCGATTCCGATTGGGAAGAACGCTCCCGGCTTCAGGGTTTGGGTAAGCTGCAAGGCCGCATCCAACCAAGCGATTCTCGCTTGTGTAGCCGCTAGCGACCCACCTCCCTCGACGCCAATCTCTGCTTCCGCCTCATCTTCACCAGCGCGAATGGCGGCTAGACCACAAAATGCTCCGCTGTACTCAATTCCCCAACTCCTCACCCGCTTGTAGTGAGCGCCGACCTCGATCAACCGCCCATTCTCAATATCGGCAAGCGGCTTTTCCGTTTGATTTGCCGGCGAGCTCACACTAACTCGGCCGCTGGCATGTTCCGTCCAGCCTCCCCCTGGGTTCTTCGACGAAACAGTGAAGCGGAAACCCACATCAGCCCGCTCCAGGCAGGTTTGGATATTGATGGCTTTCTGAAGAGAAAGAAAACCGGAAAAGGTCACCTCTTCGAAAAGCAACTCGCGGCCAATTCCCGTCAACTCTGCATGGGCGGCTCGGACCAGTTCGAGGAATGCTGTGGCGGGGAAGATCGCCTCGCCACGCCATGCATGTCCCTGCCAGAAAATGTCGGGGCGAATCTCCATTTGCCAGAAATGGGGATGCGGCGGCAGAGACGACTCCACGTGAGCGCCCGGCCAGGCGGCCAGCGCTGGGGCACTTTCTGGAATCTGAGGAGCATCACTGAACCAATACCGCTCTCGTCGCCAGGGGAAGGGAGGCAGGTCGACCACCTGATGGCCTGACGCGATGTTGTTCCACCGCAGCGCCTGCCCGGATTCAAACGCCCGGCCTGCCACCCG
>Ga0123338_10005808_pt1 | contig 10479 bp, 9 predicted proteins | sample grotaG_FD_89793 | JGI IMG/M metagenome (GOLD analysis project Ga0123338, IMG submission 89793) | Glacier valley bacterial and archeal communities from Borup Fiord, Nunavut, Canada, to study Microbial Dark Matter (Phase II) -... | ecosystem: Environmental > Aquatic > Freshwater > Ice > Glacier ...
ATCGGCGGTATTTTCGTCGCGCTGACGGGCTGGATACGGCGCAAGGGTATCCGCGCCGCGCTGACGGTGGCGGGCTTGTTCGCCTATGCCTTCTTCGTCGGCGCGAGTCCGTCCGTCGTGCGGGCGGCGCTGATGGGCGCGCTCACAATTGCCGCGCTGCTCGTCGGGCGACAAAGCTGGAGCCTGACCGCCCTGGCCTTCACGGTCTTTATACAAACACTGGTCAACCCGTATGTCATCGAAGATGCGGGGCTGATCCTGAGCGGCTTCGCTTCCCTTGGAATTATCCTGTATCTGACGCCGCTCTCGCGTTGGAGCGCCGAACGGCTGGAAGGATTGCGCTTCGGTAAGCCGTCAGGATTCATCCTCGATGCGGTGTGGACAACCGTTGCGGCGCAGGTGACGACGCTGCCGATCTCGATCCTGCTGTTCGGTCGGCTATCGTGGGTGACGTTCTTCGCGAATGCGCTGATCGTCCCGGCGCAGCCTGCGATTATGAGCGTCGGGCTGCTCGCTGTTGTGGCGTCGTTTGTGTTTTTTCCGCTTGGGCAGATCGTCGGCTACGTCGTCTATTTGCCGCTCGCCTATACGCTGTGGGTCGTCCGCACGATAGGCGCGCTGCCGGGCATTGCCAGCCCTGTCGAACTGCCGGGGTCGCTGCTGGTCATGTACTATGGCGTACTATTTGGCCTGACCTATGTTGCGACCCAACCCGGCACGCTCGCGGAAAAATTTGCGTGGGTCGGGAATATTCGCCGTTTTGCGCGGACTTCGACGTTGCTTTTCAGCAGTGGAGCGATAGCCGCGCTGATCTGGCTCGCGGTCTTCGCGCGGCCTGATGGTCAGTTGCGGTTGTGGTTTCTGGAAACAGGCGACGGCTACGCGGCGCTGCTGCGCTCACCGGATGGCGCGTTCATCCTGATCGATGGCGGTCCGAACCGCTCACGGCTGCTCGGTGCGCTTGGCGACCACTTGCCATTCAATCAACGCAGGCTCGAGTTGATACTACTCACAGGCGCGGCAGATCAGGTCGCGGGTGCGCTGCCCGCCGTAATTGCGCGCTACGAGGTCGGCGCAATCCTCAGTGCAAAGCAGACTGGCGACGCCCTACCGGATCGGACTTTCGGCGTGCTGCGCGATGGGACGCGGCTCACCACGAGCGACGGCTTGACAATTGAAGCAATTGCAATGGGCGAGGGGTTCGCCTGCCGCATCGAATACAAAATGGCGCGGTTGCTGCTGGTCCCGAACGCGACGCCCGATCAACTCGCGAAATTGCGCAGCGATCCGCGCGCCGCAGGCATGACTCTCCTGCAAATTCCTGAAACAACGCAGTGCGCTTCGGGAGCTGCTCGCGGTTGCCGCGCCACAAGCTCTGATCATCACGCCTGAGCGAAACATCCCACAGGCTGAAATCTCGTTGAATAGCGGCACGACGCTACTGCGGACCGCGACCGCCGGGACCGTCGAAATCCGCACGGATGGCGCGACGCTGTGGATCACTGCCGCGCGCTAGTGCCGCTGCTCAGGGTGTCCCGGTGCGGACTGGTTTACGGCGTTGTGGCGGGGTAGGCAACCAGACATTGAAGCGCGTCCATGCGCCCTCTTCGCTCTCCGCCCAGATGCGCCCGCCATGCGCCTGCACGATCTGATAACTAATCTGCAAGCCGATCCCGGCTCCGTCGCGGCGTTGGCGGCTCTTATCCACCTGATAGAAGCGCTCGAAAATGTGCGGCAGGTCAGCGGCGGGGATGCCCTCGCCTGTGTCGTGGATGGTGACTAGGCTCGCGCTCTCTTCGGCGCAAACGCTTACAGTGATGACGCCACCTGGCGGGGTGTGCTTGAGTGCGTTGTCGATCAGGTTGTTGAAGACCTGCGCGAGGCGGTCTCCATCACCGCTGAGGACCGGGAGCGCGGGCGCAATCTCCGTCGTCAGCGTCAAGCCTTTATCACGCGCGGCAAGCGACAGCTTTTCAGCGACCGCCTTGACGAGATCGCCAATCTGAATTTTATTTTGCGCCATTTCCATGCGCCCGCCTTCGATCCGCGCAAGGTCGAGCAGGTCCTGCACCATGCGCCCCATCCGCTCTGCTTCCGCGTGGATGATCGTCGCTGCGCGTGCGGCAGCTTCCGGCGTCGTCGCCACGCCTTCGATGATCGCCTGCGAAAAGCCCTGAATGCTGGTCAGCGGTGTTCGCAAATCGTGGGAGACGTTCGCCAGAAAGTCGCGCTGGGCGCGCTGGCTGTTGCGCACACGGTCGAGCATCTGGTTGAAGGCTTCGGCCAGCGTGCGAACTTCTGTCGGACCAGCGACAGGCGCTTTACGTTCGTCCTGCCCGGAAGCGATAGCGTGTGCCGTCTCCGCGACATCACGCAACGGTTGAGCGACCGAGCGCGCGATGATGAACGAGAAGACGAACGCGATCAACAGGCCGATCAGCCCGGCTTGCACCAGCGGGACCAGAAAATCAGAGCCGTAATAACTCAGGATGTTATCGGTCGTCAGCTTCGGCGCGATGGTCGCCAGCAGCAGATAAGCATCGGCATGTTTGTCGGTCGGCGCTTCCGCGACGTACACATACTGGCTCCCTTTCGGGCTGAGGAATGTCCCGGAAATGAAGCGGTTGGGCTGCGCGCTGCCGGGGAGTGGATAGGGCTGTTCCTTGAAATCGATTTTGGTATCCGGGCGGATATGATCGCCGCGTATGGCAAGCACCGAATCATAGATCACAACACCAGCCGCGTTGCGAATAAGCACGCGCACGCTGAAACTAATCGCAATCGTCGTGAGCTGTCGCTCCTGCGTGCGCGTTGGTCCATCGGGCGCGAGGGTCGTTTCGGTGCTATCCAGAACACCTAGTACCGAGGTCAACTGCGTTGCAAGCCGGCTCGCTACCGATACATTAGAGAACGGACGCCCCCAGAGCAGCACAAACAGCGCGATACTCATGACGCCGAGCGTCAGCAGCAGCACAATAATATGAGATGCGAGCAGCCGCAGCCGCAGCGAGCGAAAGCGCACTTACAGCCGCCCGCCTTGCTGCTGGCTGCGCGGCTGTACCTCTTCTTCATCGGAGATCAGCTCGCCATCGTCGCCGACGCGAACGGAAGGATCGCGCTTCGGCTTCTCGTAGAACTCGCGCTTCGGTTTTTCGCTCAGGCCGAGCCGCACCCGTTCCATGTCCACTTCACGCTGAATACGCTCCTCGCGCCGCGCTTCGACCCTGCCGAGGCTGTTGTAGAACTCGACACCGTGACTAATCACGCCGATGCCCCAGAAGAACGAGACGAACATCGGCCAGGGAAAACCAAAGCCTTCACTGTTGCGAAGACCGCTTGAAGTGAAGATGCCCCACAACAGCAGGTTTACGAACACATATATGGCGAAGTGAGTCAGAAATTCCCTGCGCTTTGCGAGCCGCCGCGCGACCCGTTTGCGCACTACCGCGTCGATTTCTGCTTCCGTCATATCCGGTCGCACGGTGAGGTCGGCGCGCCCGTGTTCGCCGCGAAAGCGATTGAACTCGTTCCGAAATTCTTCCCAATCCTTGCGGTCATCCCGTCTAGCCATCATTCGCCCTTTGTATTTGTCTGCTACTGCATTACGGAGTTGGAGTCGCTTTGGTTTTGCCGGACCATGCCTGGAATTGCTGTGAGAAACTGGCAAACTGCGCTTTCAGCCAGCCGTTGAACGTTTCTTCGTAAACATAGGTCGGCACGGCAGTCGCCTCCGGCGTCGGGGTCGCGCGCACGGGCGCGTAGCCATTCACGACGACATAGTTCACGTTATCCGTGTTGGCAGGCTGGAAGCCGAGTTTTTGCGCGCGTTCACGCAGAGTTTTGATGTCCTTGAGCGCCGCGACTTGCGAGATCAGGTCTTCTTTATCGCGTCCCAACGAGTCGCGCGTTTTGACAAGCTGTTCCAGTTGGCGGCCTGTGATTGCCGTCGAGGTCGATTGCGCAAGGTACAACGCGCCAATCATGATCGCGACGAAGACGACGAGCGCGATAATTGCCAGCGTTTCGGTTTGGTGGCGCGCGGCGGTCTGCATGACGGCCTGCTGCAACCAGTTCGGTCGGCGCGGAGGAGCAGCCATCCTGTCTCCAATCTCTCTGCTGTTGCGGTAAGTCTATCGTAATCGATGCGCCTGAGCCAGTGCCGCTTGTGAGGCGCGTTGCAGAGCGCTAGACTTCTCGAAAGGAATGGAGCGCCCGATGCCCGCTATCCAGCTTCACAATATCACGAAAGCCTTTGCACCGGAACGTACCGATGCCGCGCGCAGCTATGGCTCGGTGTTGGGACTCGCAACCGAGGTTGCTTCGCGGCCTGCCGCCAACGAGTACAAACACGACCTCAAAGCTGCCGGAACACCCGTGCCGCCGCCGCGCCCGCTCGCGCTGGATCACGTCACGCTGGAAATTCATGCTGGCGAAATGCTGGGTGCGTTGGGTCCAAGCGGCTGTGGCAAAACGACATTGCTCAAAACGATAGCCGGGCTGATCCAACCGGATGAGGGGACGGTCAGCTACGACGGGCGCGATATGACGCAAATCCCGCCGGGTGAGCGCAACATCGGCATCGTTTTTCAGGATTACGCGCTCTACCCGCATATGAAGGGACAGGGCAACATCGGTTTTTTCTTCCGCGTACATGACCGCACTGCGGAAATCCCGGAGCGCGTGCGGCAGGTCTCCGAAATCATGGGCGTTGGTTTCGAGGCGTTACTCGCACGCAAGCCGCCGACTCTTTCCGGGGGCGAACGGCAGCGGCTCGCACTGGCACGCTGCATCGCGCGCGAACCGTCCTTGTTCCTTTTCGATGAGCCACTTTCCAGCCTCGACGCCAAGCTGCGCGTGCAGACGCGGCTTGAACTCAAGCGCATGATCAGCAGATTCAAGACGACGGGGCTGTACGTCACGCATGATCAGATCGAGGCGATTGCCCTGTGTGATCGGCTGGCGATCATGCGCGAGGGGCGGCTCGAACAGGTTGGGACCTATGAAACCCTGATCGAGCGACCGCTGAATACGTTCGTCGCGTCGTTCGTAGGCATTCCACCAATGAATATTTTCGAGGGAGAATGGACGAATGATGGCTGGCATAGCCCGGATTTCGCGCTGCCACTCGCGGAAGGACGCCGCCACCCCGAAGGCAAGCGCGGCTTCATTGGTATTCGTCCGCACTTTGTCCATGTGGATCGCACCTCCGACATGCGCGGCAAGGTGACGTTTATCGAGCCGTTGGTCTCCGAGCGGGTGATGCTCGTGTATATCGAAAGCGGCAAAAGCACAGTCGTGATGCGCGCTCCCAGCGATGCGGATATTCGTCGGGGCGATAACCTGCCCTTTGCTTTCGAGTTGGATCAACTTCATTTATTCGACGGTGTCAGCGGGAGACGTTTGGGGTAATTCGCTTTTTAGACTATTCAAGCGAGCGTTTAGCTGCGAAGATAATAGAAACATTGACAATCGTAGGTCGCTGTGCTTGTGCGGTGATCCTGAGGGGAGTCCTGTGAGGTCGAAGATGTACGTCAGTTCTGCGACAAAACTGTTCAGTGATGATGACTTGTTGAGACTGCTGGAGACGAGCCGCACCCACAATAAGCGCGTGGGCGTGACCGGAATATTGCTGTATCGGGGTGGAAACTTCATACAGGCGCTGGAAGGCCCGGACGACGCCGTAGAAGCAACGTATCAGCGTATCCGCCGCGACCCGCGTCACTATGGCGTATACGTCCTCGTCGATGAACCGCTTGACCAACGCCGCTTTGAAAGCTGGTCGATGAGCTTCCAGAATATCAGCAAGCTCACGCTGGAAATCACGCCGGGCGTTTCACGTTTCCTGAATGGGGTAACGCCGGAATTCATGAAGGGTGATCTACAGGAAGTGTTCGTGTTCCTCACCTCGTTTCGCGACTCGATGCGCTGAAAACGAGTTGGGCAAAGAACGTTTTGGGCGGTAAACTTGTCGCTCCCGGCAGAGGATCGTAAGATGAACGCTTCTGAGTCGCGCTGTAGTGGGATAAATGCGCGACGGGATTGGCCTTGATTGCAGATGTTATCGGAACTGTCATCGATTTATGGAGGGTTTACCGCATATGAACGAACATTCGACACGCGAATTGAACGGAACGGCACTACCCGATGTACGCGGATATTTCGGCGACTATGGCGGGCGCTACGTGCCGGAAACGCTGATCCCGGCGCTCGATGATCTGACACGCAGTTATCTGCGGCTGCGCGATGACCCGCAATTTATCGCTGAAGTCGATCACCTGAACCAGACCTACGTTGGGCGGCCAACCCCGCTCACCCATGCGCGGCGGCTCTCCGAGCAGCTTGGCGGCGCACAGATTTACCTCAAGCGCGAAGACCTGACGCACACGGGCGCGCACAAGATCAACAACGCGATTGGGCAAGCCTTGCTCGCGACCCATATGGGCAAAAAGCGCGTCATCGCGGAGACGGGCGCGGGGCAGCATGGCGTCGCGACGGCGGCAGCCTGCGCGCTGCTCGGCCTCGATTGCCATGTCTATATGGGCAGCGTGGATATGGCGCGGCAGCAGCCGAACGTCTTCCGTATGCAACTGCTCGGCGCGGAAGTCTGCCCGGTAGAGAGCGGGACGAAGACGCTCAAAGACGCGATCAACGAGGCGATGCGCGATTGGGTCACGAATGTCGAGACGACGTACTACTGTCTCGGTTCCGCGCTCGGCGCGCATCCTTACCCGATGATGGTCCGCGATTTTCAGGCGGTGATCGGGCGCGAGGCGCGGGCGCAGATCATCGCGCAAGCAGGACGCTTGCCGGATGCGGCGGTCGCGTGCGTGGGGGGCGGCTCCAACGCGATTGGCCTCTTCGATGCGTTTCTGAATGATAAAAGTGTACAACTAATCGGCGTCGAAGCAGGCGGTCACGGGGTTGCCAGTGGCGCGCACGCCGCACGCTTCGCGGACCCGGCGCACGGGCGGCTCGGCGTCTTGCAGGGGACCAAGAGCTATGTCTTGCAGGACGAACACGGCCAAATCATGAATACGCACAGCATTTCCGCCGGGCTGGATTACGCCAGCGTCGGACCGGAACACGCACACCTGCGCGCGAGTGGACGCGCCGAATATACGCTCGCGACCGACGATGAAGCACTGGACGCCTTTAATACGCTGTGCCGGATGGAAGGCATTATCCCCGCGCTGGAAAGCTCGCACGCGGTCGCGGAAGCAATCAAACGCGCGCCTACGATGCCGAAGGACTCCATTTTGCTGGTCAACCTTTCCGGGCGCGGCGACAAGGACCTCGAAACTGTGCTTACTGCGCTAAACTCTCGTTAGATGAAATTGAATCACAAAACTCTATGGCAAAACACATCCGGCAGCTTCCAGCAAAGCACAAGAAGGTCTCGTTCTTCGTAACGTGCATCGTCGATATGATCTACCCCGAAACAGGGTTGTCTGCGGTCGAAGTTCTGGAGCGGCTCGGCTGCGAGGTGGACTTCCCACAGGCGCAAACCTGCTGCGGGCAAATGGGCTTCAACGCGGGTTATCGCGACGACGCGACCGCCGTTGCGAAACACTTCCTCGACTCCTACAAAGATGCGGAAGTGATCGTCACACCGTCGGGTTCGTGCGCGACGATGGTCCGGCATTTTTACACGGACCTTTTCGCCGATGATCCGGCGTGGTATGACCGCGCGGTATACGCGGCAAGTATCACCTGGGAGCTGACGGAATTCATCGTGGATGGTCTTGGTATCACCGACATCGGCGCGGCACTCGATTTGCCGATCAAAGTCGCGCTGCACGATGCCTGTCATGGGCTGCGCGGATTAGGTATCAAGGAGCAGCCGCGCGCGCTAGTCGGGAGCATGGGTGGCGTGACGGTCGAGGAACTCAAGGGCGCGGATCAGTGCTGTGGCTTCGGTGGGCTGTTCGCGATCAAAATGCCGGACGTATCGGGCGCGATGCTCAACGACAAGGTACAAGCCATCGTGGAGAGTGCCGCGGATGTCATCGTGACATGCGATGCAAGCTGCCTGACGCAGATGAACGGCGGCCTCTCGCGGCAGGGCTGCCCGAAGCGCGTGGTCCACATCGCGGATATGCTGGCGGGGAAGGTCGGTCAAAATGCAGATTAAAGCCAACGACTTCGTACAAAGCGCGACGATTGCGATCCATGACATCACGCTGCAAACTGCGCTGGATCGCGGGACCGGGCGCGGTGTGAATGGGCGCATCGCGGGCATGGCCGAAGCCAACCACGCGGCGGCACTGCGGGAGCAAGCACGCGCGTCACGGCTGCGGGCGCTCCACGATATGCCCGACCTACTGGAACAATTCGAGCAGAAATTCACCGAACGCGGCGGGACGGTCCTCTACGCGGAAGATGCGCAAGCCTGCAACGAATTGGTGATCGAGATCGCGCGGCAGCACGGCGTCCACAAGATCGTGAAGGGCAAGAGCATGGCGACCGAAGAGACGGGTCTCAACCATGCGCTCGAAGATGCCGGGCTGGAAGTGATCGAAACCGATCTCGGTGAATTCGTCGTCCAGATCGATCACGACACGCCCTCGCATATCGTTTACCCGATTATTCACAAGACACGCGAGCAAGTCAGCGCACTATTTGTAGAAAAACTCGGCATCGAACCGACGACTGACCCCGGTGCGCTCACCAAAGCTGCACGCGCCTACATGCGCGATCACTTCCTGAGCGCGGATATGGGCATCACGGGCGGCAACTTCGCCATTGCAGAGACGGGAACGATTGCGATTGTCACGAACGAGGGCAACGGGCGGATGTGTTCATCGCTGCCGCGCGTGCATGTCGCCGTCGTCGGGATTGAAAAAGTCATCGAAAATGTGGACGACTTCGGGACGCTCGTTCAACTGCTCACGCGCAGCGCGACCGGGCAGCGGCTGACGGCCTACGTCCATATGATGAGCGGTCCCGCGCACGTCGAAGATGAAGACGGACCGGAGCAGATGTACGTCATTTTTCTGGATAATGGCCGCTCACGCATTCGCGAAACGGAATATGCCGAAGCGCTGGCCTGCATCCGCTGCGGCGCGTGCCTGAATACCTGCCCGGTCTACCAGAATGTCGGCGGCCATAGCTACGGGTGGGTCTATCCGGGTCCGATTGGCGCGGTAATCACGCCGCTGATGGTTGGCATACACAACGCCGCGCCGCTGCCGCACGCGAGCAGCCTGTGTGGTGCATGTAAGACAGCGTGTCCGGTGGACATCGACATCCCGGCAATGCTGCTCCGGCTACGCGCCGATCTGGTGGACGAAGGTGATACGCCCGCCGTGATCACGGGCGCGATCAAGGGTTGGCGAGTCGCGATGAGCAATCAAGCCCTTTATGAAGCAAGTGGAAAGGCCGCCTCTATCGCCTCGCGTGCGATTGCAGAGGACGGGCAGCTTCACAATCTGCCGGGGATGCTCGGCAACTGGACAAAAAACCGTGACTTTCCGGCATTTGCGCCGAAGTCGTTTCATGAGTTGTGGCGCGAACGCAAACTGAACGGGAAGCGCTGAGGATGGCTTTTGAACGTTCGGATAAGGCACGCACGGCGATCCTGAAGCGGCTGCGCAGTCAGCACGCGCCTTTCGAGGATGCGCCACCACATCCCGCCGAATACCGTCCGGTCACGCTTGAGCCGGAGGGCGACTTGCTGGAGCGCTTCCGCGTTGAAGTCGAACGACTCAGCGGCAAGGTCTACGCCGCGCCTGATAGTGAAAGCGCGATTGACTTCCTGCTCTCGATACTGGATCAGGTCGGGGATGTCGATAGCGTGATGGGCTGGGAGACGCTGCCTATCCCGGCTATCGGCGGCGCACTCTCGACCAAAGGGATCACGATGATCGTCCCACTTGCGCGCCGGGAGGGACGCGCCGAGGTGCTGCGCGCCAGCGAATCGATTAAGGTCGGGATTACGGGCGCGGATGCAGCCTTCGCGACGACTGGCACGCTCGCACTCACCACGCGCGATGGGCAGGGACGCTTGCCGTCGCTGCTACCGCCCGTGCATATCGCGCTGCTGCCGCGCGGCTCGCTCTACCCGCGCCTCGAAGATTGGCTGCATGAGGACGGACGCTACGCGCTGCTGCAATCCAACAGCGTCGTCTTCATCACCGGACCCAGCCGTACCAGCGACATCGAAATGCAGACGATTTTGGGCGTGCATGGTCCCGCGGAATTGCATGTGATTGTCTACGGTTAATGTTTATCATGGGAAAGAACGGATAGGTGTCAATGCAAAATCAAATTAATATTGAGGTATTCCGACGTGTAGACTGGCAACGCGGGCTTGCTGCGGTTTCGTCAAGAACTTGTACATCTTATGAAACTATGTTTGCAGATAACTTTATAACTGCTCAGAAGAATGACGATGAAGATAAAGTAACCGTATACCGTTTTTTAACTAGCTACCCGACAGTAGCAAAAAGGGGATTGTGAGCAGCACGGAAGGCGTGTAAG